>Ga0070699_100002366_pt1 | contig 16923 bp, 11 predicted proteins | sample KBSK1503metaG_FD_65473 | JGI IMG/M metagenome (GOLD analysis project Ga0070699, IMG submission 65473) | Corn, switchgrass and miscanthus rhizosphere microbial communities from Kellogg Biological Station, Michigan, USA - KBS K1-50-3 metaG | ecosystem: Host-associated > Plants > Roots >... | reverse complement strand
GCGGCCAGGAGGGATTTCCATCCGGTGCCCCTCACGGCCGGCGTCGAAACTTCCATCCGAAGCGAGATCCGTCGTTCAGCCACCTGGAACGTGATTGGCCGTTGGCCGGGACACGGCGCGCTGGCGCAGGAAGCCGTGCTGATCGGTGGACACTATGACCACCTGGGCGTCCGGGCGCCGGTCAACGGGGACTCGATCTACAATGGCGCCGAGGACAACGCTTCCGGCACCGCGGCGGTGATGACGGCAGCCGAGGCGTTCACCCGGAGCGGAGTGCACCCGGCACGATCGATCCTGTTCATGGCGTTCACGGCCGAGGAATCGGGGCTCATCGGTTCCCAGGCATTCGCCGCGAAACCCACGTTGCCGCTCAGGAACCTGGCGGCAGTGCTCAACATGGACGTCATGAACCTGTACGGGCGGACCCGAGACATCTCCGCGCTGGGCACCGAACAGAGCTCGCTCGGAGAGGTCTTCCAGCGAGCTGCCCGGAGCGAGGCGCTTCGAGTCGCGGTGGACTCCGGCGCGCTTATCCGGGGCGCGTTCTTCCGTTCCGATCACTTTCCCTTCGCCAGGGCTGGGGTACCGAGCCTTTCGCTCGAGGGCGGAGACGACTACATCGGCAAGCCGGAAGGCTGGGGTCGACAACAGCGGGACGAGTATACCGATAAGCGGTACCACCAGCCGTCGGACGAGATCCTGCCCTGGTTCACTATGGACGGAGCGGTGCAGCAGGTGCGAGTCATCGTACGCACCGCGATGGCAGTGGCCAATGCACCGGCCCAGCCTACCTGGAACCGGGGATCCGAGTTCAAGGCGGCCGGAGAGGCTCGGCGCAGGTAGGAGTATCGATTAATACTACCCAGCAATCGACGTGGTCTAAGCCATTTCAATTCAATGTTTTACGTACAACCAACGGCCCGGCGAACCCTCGCCGGGCCGCCGGTTATCTGGTGTAAGTCCAAGTCTCCCACTATCTTTGCGCCCGCTTGTAGCGCCCCCCTTCCCCTTTCTCTCCCGGAGCTGCCTTGGACCTGCCGAGCGAACATAGGGTACCGCTCTCCTGGCTCCTCCAAAACGGCGGAGAGACAGTGCGCTTCCGGAGCCTGACCGAGCTCGCTCCCGCGGGTTCTCAGCGGCCGGAAGACGTGGCCGCGCACCAGGCCGCGATCGCCGAGTCCAAGGGGGCGGCGACCATCATCAAGAAACAGAAAGACACGGGGATCTGGGCCGGCAACCTCCTCGGCCTGGCCCCCTCGGCGGCCCAGGGGATCAAGGACGTCGGCACCATTCCGCAGTATCGGCGGCTGATCCAGCTGGGCTACCCGCGAGAGAGCCGCCCCTTCAAGCTTACCGAGCGGGTCCTGTACCGGCTGTTGTCGCGAGACGAGGATCCGGCGCTGCTGTTCGAATACCAGAAGCTGGTCAAGGCGGAACCGATGGCCCGGGTGTGGTCTCGTAACGTCATCCGCGAAGCGGCAACGGCGGCCCTGGCCGAAGCGGGGCAGCTGGAGGATCCGCGAGTACGGGGAGCCGCGCACAAGATCGCGAACGAAGTCTCCCATTTTCTGCGCAGCCCGTTCGCCGAGAAGCCGTTCATCCGGGCAGGCCGGCAGACGGCCCTGCATCCCGAAGCCACTCCGCCCAGCTGGTACTCGGTGGCGATGATCGCCTCGATGCCGAACCTGCAGCGGGAGCGGGCCGGGTTCACCGAGCGGCTGGGACATTACCTGGCGCAGCCGGCCCCTAAGAAATCGTATGTGATACAGGTCGGGAAGCGGACGGTGAAACCGCAGGTTCTGCTGCTGGGCGATCCGATCGAAGCCGACAGCAAGGGCAATGCAAAGGACGTCCCGCTGGCACTCTATTACATCGAGCTGCTGGCCCGGATCGGCGCGTTGCACACCGCGCCGGTGGCCACCCGGGTCCTGTCGCGACTGATCAAGGACTGCGACGACCACGGCGTGTGGCATCCCAAGAATCTTCGCTCCCAGCCCAGGCTGCAGAATCGCGCCGCGTACCATTACTTCCCCCTGGAGAGCGAATCCAAGCACGCTGAGTCGCGCCAGGTGGATGTCACGTTCCGGCTGGCGGTGATCGCCGGCCTGCTGGGCTGGAGACTCGAGATCGCTTGAAGAGGGATTGAGGTCAGGCGCATCTTGCCGGTTTTGAGATTTGCAACAGCTTCAACGCAGAGGACGCGGAGGATTCGCAGAGGAACGCGGAGAAGCAGCCCGGCGACCGGGCACCTTCGACATCGCTAGCCTTGCGAACAGGACAGTGCCCGGCCGCCGGGCTGCATCCTCTGCGCTCTCCGCGTATCCTCTGCGCTCTCTGCGTTAGGGCTGTTGCCAGACCCAAACCCGGTACACCGGTAGCCTCACGAACGAGATACGAAACGAGAAGAGGATGCCGGATATTGACCTGACGCCGTTCGGCTTCACGCCCACCGAGAGCCGGGTGTACGAGGTCCTGCTTCGGAACGGACCCGGCACCGGCTACACCATTGCCCGGTCGGCGGGGCTGGCCCGGGCCAACACCTACAGTGCGCTGGAGGGCCTGGTGTCCAAAGGCGCCGCGCTGGTGGAAGGCGGCCGGCCCAAGCGGTATCGCCCCGAAAATCCTGCCGCGGTTATTGCACGGATCACCAACCATCAGGGTGAGAATCTCGAGCGGTTGAGCGGCGCGCTGGGCGGCTTTGGTGCCGCGGCCAGTCCCACGCTGGTCGAGGTCAACTCCCCCAAGGGCGCACTCCAGATCATGAGCCATGAGATCGCCCGCGCCCATGAGGGGATCCAGCTCCTGGTCCCCGTGGACGCCTACCCCATTCTGGCGCCCGCGCTTCGCCGGGCGGCTTCCGCCGCAGTTCCCCTGGACTTGCTGGCTCCGGCGCCGGTAGAGCTGGGATTCGCCCAGGTAGCACTGGCCGCCCCCCAGGATTGGCCGGGAGAGCCGTTGCTGATGATCGTCGACCGGCGCGCAGCGCTCATCGGAGCCCGCCGCGGTGCCCAGGTCGAGGGTCATTGGAGCACCGCGGCCAGCTTTGTCGCCGCAGGCCACCGCACCTTCCAGGGATGGCCTCGCTCATGAGCGACGACCTCACCCGGGTCCTGCAGCAGCTGCGCCGCGAGTACGTCGCGGAGGCGCCGGTGCGCCTCCAGGAGCTGAGAAAAGACATCGCCGCATTCCGGGCGGGTGAACCGGACGCAGTGAGTTCCCTCCTGCTCCGCTTTCACCGTCTGGCCGGATCGGGTGGCAGCTACGGATTCCCCGACATCAGCGAGGTGTCCCGGGAGACCGAACGCTGGCTCAAGAAGAGTCCGCCGCCCGGGCCCGACGATGCCGAAGTGCTGGACACGGCGGTGGGCCGGCTGGCGGAGAGCTTCGACAAGGCGGGGTCCGAATTATCCGGCCAGAGTTCACCGGTGCCGCCCACCGACTTCGGGTGGAGTGCGCTCATCATCGGCCAGGAGAATCCCTTCACCACCCAGATCGCCGAATCGTTGCGCTCATCCGGATACCGGGTGAGCACGCTGGTGGAGTCCGATGCCGAGGTTCCCACTTCAGAGACTCCGGACCTGGTGGTGCTGGTAAGCGGCGAAATCAAGGCCGACCCGTACGCCGTCGCGGCCGGCCTGTCGGGACGCCGCGCGCTCCGGCCCCGGAGCATCGTGTTGGTCGACCGGACCGGATCCAGCGACCGGTTGCGGGCCGTGGCCGCCGGGATCGACACGGTGTTTTCGGCGGAGCGGGTATTGAGCGAGCTGCCGACCTACGCCAAGACATTGGCCCGTATCGGGACGCCGCCGTCGAGCGTACTGATCGTCATGGAGGATCGCGACGAGGCCGAGCGACTGTCGCGAACGCTGGAGCAGGCCAACATCCTGGTATCCCGCTGCGAGAACCCGATGGGAGCCCGGGAGGTACTGGCTCGCGACCTGCCCGACCTCCTGCTGCTCGATGCTCACCTGCCGGGACTCGACGGATTCACCCTGGCCCGGCTGGTCCGCCAGGACCCCCGATTTGCGCTGCTCCCTATCGTATTCCTCGCGAACGAGCGCACGCTCCAGGACCAGATCGAGGCGCTCCGCGCCGGGGCTGACCATTTCCTCACCAAGCCGGTAGAGCCGCTGCTTCTGCTGCAGCTGGTGATCAACCGGGCGGAGCGGGGCCGCCGGATCCGGGAGATGGTGCACCGGGACGGCCTCACCGGCCTGCTCAACCACGCCACCCTCATGGCGGAGCTGGAGCACGCGGTGGAATACACCCGGCGGCACGGTGAACCGTTCGCCTTTCTCATGGTCGATGTCGACCACTTCAAGCGGGTGAACGACACCCATGGACATCTTGCCGGCGACCAGGTGCTGCTGCACCTGGCCCGGGTGTTTCAGTCCACGGTTCGGGCCAGCGACATCATCGGCCGGTACGGTGGAGAAGAGATCGGGATCATCCTGCGACGCTGCAACCGCGAGGGCGCAGTGGTCCTGGCCGGCAAGATCCGGGATGCCCTGTTCGAACGCCCCGCGGTAACCCGGGATGGGAAGAGCATTCCGGTCCGGGTCAGTATCGGCATCGCCGCCTGCCCGGAGGACGGCTTGAGCGCCAACGTGATCGTGGCATCGGCGGACCGGGCGCTCTACAAGGCCAAGACCAGCGGAAGAGATCGCATAGAAACCTGCTGAATGCGCCGGCTGTCTTCCACCCTGGAGACCTCGCCTCATGCACGAGCACAACTGGCTTGCCATCGCGGTGGCCGCAGTCGCCGCCTTCCTGATCGGCGGGCTGTGGTACTCTCCTATCCTCTTTGCCAAACAATGGATGCTGGCGAACCTGATCCCGACCGACCAGATGGCCGCGATGAAAGCGGCCGCGCCCCGGGCCTACGCCGTCAGCGTTGTGTGCTTCTTCGTGATGGCGTTCGTCATGGAGATGTTCATCAACCATCTCGGGCTGGGGACGCTGAAGGGGGGCATCGGCGTGGCGTTTCACTGCTGGCTCGGGTTTGCGGCGACTATCGGGCTCACGGCGAACATGTACTCCAACAAGCCGATCCTGGCGTATTTCATCGATACCGGGTACCAGCTGGTGTACATGCTGGCGATGGGAGCGATCCTGGGCGCGTGGCGGTAAATGGATCGCCGTTTCTTCGTCAAAGGCGTGGCGGGAAGCGCGGCCCTGGTCTGGCTCCAGGGCCTGGATACTCTCCGCCGACCTCTCACCGCCGCTAAGGGAACCTACCGGGTACTGAGCGAGTCCCAGGCCGCCACCGTAGAGGCGCTGGCCGCACAAATCATCCCCACCGACGACACACCCGGCGCACGCGAGGCACGGGTGGTCACCTTCATCGACAACGGTCTGGCCAGCTTCGCCGCCGCCCAGCGGCCGGTATTCGAGCGCGGCCTGGCCGGGTTCGAGACCGAGGTGCACAACCGGTTTCCCGATGCCGCGGGGTTCGCCACGCTGCAATCGGCCACCCAGGTCGAGTTGATGATTGGCCTGGAACAGCGCGATCCCGAATTCTTCGAGTCGCTCCGGGTGGCTACGATCGCGGGAATGTTCGCGGACCCCAAGTACGGCGGGAACTTCGAGAAGACCGGCTGGAAACTGATCGGCTTCGATGACCGGTTCGGCTGGGCGCCGCCCTTCGGGGACTATGACCGCTAAACCGGCCCGTTTTCGCCCGTCGGACGAGGTGGATTTCCTGATCGTCGGTGCCGGCGCGGCGGGTGGCGTGATGGCCAGGGAATTGTCAAAGGCCGGATTCCGCGTCCTCGTGCTGGAACAGGGTCCCCGGCTCGGGACCCCCGACTTTCAGCACGACGAGTACGCGGTCAGCTATCTCGCAGCGCTCACCAACAATCCCAGGCAACAACCCAGCACCCTGCGCCGGACCGAGGGAGAGAAAGCCCGGATTTACCCGGCGGTCAGCTACGGCCGCTGCGTTGGCGGCGGGACCGTGCACTTCACGGGTAACTACTGGCGATTCCACGAAATCGATTTCGTGGAGCGGAGCCGGAAAGGGGCGATCGGGGGAACCGGACTCGACGACTGGCCGATCACCTATGCCGACCTGGAACCGTACTACACCAGGGTCGAGTGGGAGATCGGCGTCTCCGGCGCCGCCGGCACCAATCCGTTCGACCCGCCCCGCAGCAAACCGTACCCGCTGCCACCGCTGCCGATCAAGTCTACCGGGGTGCTGGCCGAGCGGGCGGCGAAGCAACTCGGCTGGACCGCGTTCCCCGCGCCGATGGCGATTCTCTCGCAGCCCTACCGGGGCCGGCCGGGATGCATTCAGTGCGGCTGGTGCGAGACCTTCGGCTGTGAAGTGAACGCCAAGTCCAGCACGCTGGTGACGATGATTCCGGAGGCCGAGGAAACCGGCCGCTGCGAGGTCCGGCCCAACAGCTACGTCCGGAAAATCGAGACCAATGCCCAGGGCCGGGTGACCGGCGTCAAGTATTTCGATGGCAACCGGCGCGAGGTGTTTCAGCGTGCCCGGGCAGTGGTGGTCTCGGCCAATGGCGCGGAGACGCCGCGCCTGCTGTTCATGTCGCGATCCAATCGGTTCCCCGACGGATTGGCAAACTCGAGCGGGATGCTGGGCCGGAACCTCATGTTCAACGGCGGCTCGTTCGCGGCCGGGGTGTTCGAGGGAGAGATCAACGGCTACAAGGGCGTGGTGGACTCGCGGGTCATCCAGGACATCTACGAGCTGGATCCTGCCCTGGGAATCGCGGGGGGCGGGGGATTCGATTTCCGGTTCGACGCTACGCCGATTGCCTATGGTGTATGGGGAATGGGAGAGCGGGGCCCCCATTGGGGCGCCGAATTCAAGCGGCGGCTCCGGCAATACAACCACGTGGCGTACGTCCTGGGCCACAGCACGTCACTCCCGGTGGCGACCAACACCATATCGCTCGACCCGGACGTAAAGGACGCGTGGGGACTTCCCGCCATCCGGGTCACCTTCGAGGAACACCCCAACGATCACCGGCTGTCGGAGTACCTCACGGCGAAGTCCATGGAACTGCTGGATGCGGCCGGGGCGCTGGAGAAGTGGTCCTTTCTCCCGGGCACCCCGGCATGGCCGCAGGTTCACCTGCTGGGCACCTGCCGCATGGGAAACGATCCGCAGACTTCGGTGGTGAATCGCTTTCACCAGGCCCACGACGTCCCGAATCTCTATATCGTGGACGGCAGCAACTTCGTGACCTCGGGCCGCGGCCAGCCCACCATGACGATCCAGGCGCTGGCGTTTCGCGCCGCGGAGCACATCGCCGAGCAGGCAAAGACATCAGGGTAAGCCACCTGGCCCCACTTTGCCGGATTGATGACCCAGGTCACAGGGAATCCAGGCCCCACCCGGTATCTTGTCGGCAGTTGTTCATTTACCGACAACGGGAGCCAAGCCATGCGGCCTATTCTTTTGCGAGCACTTGCAGCCGTGCCGCTGTTTTTACTCACTTCCGGCACGCTCCACGCGCAACGCACCGTCGCCAACGCGGGCGATCATCCCTTGCTTCGCCGCGTCGTGGGTTCGGAAATCGCCCAGAGAGAAGTGAAAACCAACCATACCTGTGACCTGCCGACCGGAGCAGTCGAGGGCAACCGGTTCAGTCACACCCGGGAGTTTCGCGGCACCGTCACCACGATCACCTACGTCCAGAAGCAGGGCGCTTCCATCGGGGATGTCTACCGGCAGCTGGAGCAGCAGTTGCTGGACTCGGGGATCCGGGTGTTTTTCAAATGCAAGGATGGGAAGTGCGGGGAGGGGACCGGGCCGGCCAACTTCTGCACGCCAGCCTGGCGAGGGTCCAATGGACAGCGCCAACTGACCGGGGAGATCCAGAACGGCGGTCGTATCGCCGTCCTGAGCCTGCACGTTCAGGCTCCCGAGAACCGGGAGCGGGCGGTCGCCCACCTCACGGTCGTCGAGGCCGAAGGCTCGACCTGGCCAGCGCTCGGCGCCGGGATACGGCCGGGAACCAAGCCGGCTGCCACGTTCTCAACCGCTACGCTGCTGAGCACCGGCAAAGTGTTGCTGCCTGAGCCCCTCTTTCAATCGAAGTCGGCAACGCTGCGAAGCGAGACTACTCCGGTGCTGGACGATATCGCCCAGTTCCTGAAACAGAATCCCGGAGTGAACATCACCGTGTCCAACGCCACGCATACCGGCGGCAGCTGGCTCAATGACTTTACCCTGTCCCGCAGTCGCGCCGGCGCGATCACCACGGCCCTGACCAGCGGCTATGGAATTGCGACCAACCGGGTGAAGGCCCAGGGGGTGGGTGGCGCGAACATGAACAACGTGGCGGGAGACTCCCAGACCCAGCTGATTCTGGATAAATAAAGGTTCCACCGTGTGGCAAGCAGGGGCGCACAGCTGTGCGCCCCTACTTGTTTACCCGGTCACTGCAGTTTCTTCAGCGCGTCGTCCACCATGTGACTGTGCTCGTACTTCTGCTTCAGACCCTGGAGAATTGCGCGGGCGGAGTCCGCCTGGCCCAGGGCGACATAGGCATCGCTCCGGAGGACGCCGCTGCGAATCTCGACACCGGGATTGTCGGAAGCGGCCGGCATCGCGTTCAAGGCGTTCAACGCTCCCCGCGCATCGCCCCGATCCCTGAGCTGAGATTCGACCGCCATCAGAGCCACATCAGGATCCCCGGGAACCTGGCGCACCAGCTCCTCCGTCAGCCGGCTCGATTCTTCCTTGTTGCCGGCTTTGCGGGCCACTTCCACCTCGTGGTAGAGCCCGGCAATCAGCAGGCGGCGAACATCGACCGTATCTCCGCTCCGGATGCCGACGCCTCCGGCGTAGGAATAGACCAGGTCACCGCCGTGCTCACCGGCTTCAAACACGGCGTAGCAGACCCCCAGGCCAACCACGCCGGACAAGACATAGACCATCTTCTGCGCCTTTTCCTTCCTTCTCAGCGCCAAGGCAACCAGCTCGACCGCGGCGAGCGCAAACAACAGATTGCGAGCCAGCTCACCGGCCTCCTCGTGCTCTTCGACTGCCTCCTCTGACCCCGGGACCCGTTCCACCGGGCCGTGGGCCTGGTGCCCTGACTCGGCCGCAAAGTACCCGGTCACAGCGGCGACGAGGATCATCCAGGTCGCCGCTGGCCGAGTCCATGGCATGAGGCCCGTCAGCGAAAGCAGGCGGCAGATCACCCCCACGATAGCGAGGACGATGACCACGTGAACGATGACGGGATGGAAGTAGGCTATGTTCGGCATTTATGAACCGGGTAAAAGGGCTGGTAATAGGTAATGAAGGCCGGGTGAGTTCGCAAAGGGGACTGAAGCGCTACCGCTTCAACGCGGATAATCGCCGAAACGCGCCGATCGATCCTGGCGCGATGTTAGCATCCTCCAGGATTTCCACTTTACGTAAGTGTCTAGTGTATTCCTTTCCGGATGTCGGCAACGTTCCAACGACGCAATCGATCCAATCGGCGCGTTTCGGCGCAGATCGTCGTTGAAGCGGTAGCGTTCGATGCCTGAAACCAACGGGACGCTGCGGCCGTCACGGTCTCAGGCCCACACCACATTTCTACTGGAGACCACAATGTGGGGTTGGATTTTCACGGCCATGTTGGTGTGCCCCTCTCTCATCTCTGCTCAATCGCCTCCGGGCACCGCGGCGTGGCAGAGCGACCTCCGGCTGCTGGCTCGCGAGATGCCGGCCCGCCACCCCGGGGCGTTTGCCAGCATCACCCGGGCCCAATGGGATTCGGCGGTTGGGAGCCTTGCGGCACGGATGCCCAGGCTCAGCCAGAACGAGCGAATCGTGGAGTTCTTCCGACTGGTGGCACTGGTCGGGGATGCCCACACTGCGGTGCAGCCGACTCCGCCGCTCCGGATGCGGTACTACCCGCTGGAGCTGTACCGGTTTGAAGACGGGCTTTTCGTACGGCGGGCCGACAGCGCGCACCGGACGATGGTCGGTGCCAGGATCACGAAGATCGGACGGCTGAGCCCGGAACAGGCGCTGGCCGCCGTCGGCGGCATCATCTCCCACGAGAACGAGTGGTGGGTTCGGTCGCTGGGACCCTTCTGGCTGATGGTCCCCGAAGTACTCGACGGACTGCACATCGTGGAAGACCCGGAGCGCTTGCCGCTGGTCCTGGAGCACGGCGGCCACACCGAGACGGTGATCGTCTCGCCGGCAGGATTCCTGGGCCACGGCAACGACGAGGCGTTCGACACCAGCCAGTGGGTCTCGATGCGAACGGCGTCGCCACCACTCTACGAGCAACGGCCGGGCGAGATGTTGTGGTGGACCCTGCTTGCTGACAGCCGGACGCTCTATGTCTCCCAGCGGGGCGTGGTCCCCGGACCTCGTTCGGGCAACAACCGGGCTCAGTGGGACCAGATCTTCGCGCTGGCGGATTCGGCCCGGGTGGACAAGCTGATCATCGATATCCGGGACAACGGCGGCGGAAACGGCGGCCTCAATCGCTATCCGGTTCAACAGATCCTGCGCCGGCCGGCGATCGATCAGCCGGGCCATCTCTTCGTCATCACCGGCCGCCGCACCTTCTCGGCGGCGCAGCAATTCGCCAACCTGCTGGAGGCCTGGACCCAGGCCACATTTGTCGGCGAGCCGACCGGCCAGCGCCCCAGCCAATATGGCGATCACCGGCCGCTGCTGCTGCCAGGCAGCCAGCTGCTGGTGCAGATCTCATCGATCTACCACCAGGCGCCCAACGAGTTCGACCAGCGGTTGTTCGTGCCGCCATCACTCTACACGCCGCTCACATCCACAGATTACGCAGATGGGAAAGATCCTGCCTTGAATGCGATTCTTAACCCGCCTGCCGGGCCGTCCGTGATGGACCAGGTCCAGGCGGCGATCATGCAGGGCGACACGGCCGGCGCGGAACGTATTCTCCTCGCCGCCCAGTCCGCGACGATCAACCGGTTCAGGAGTCTCGAGTCCCAGGTCAATGCCCTTGGGTACCAGCTGCTGGGAAGCGGGGAGACGGCGCGGGCGATCCAGGCATTCCAGCTGAACACCCGGGCATACCCGCGTTCGGCGAACACGTTCGACAGCCTGGGCGAGGCGTTGCTGGCGGCGGGCCGCAGAGATGAAGCGATCGCCGCGTACCGGCAGGCCGTGGTGGTGGAACCGGGGTTTCCGCCGTCGGTGCAGGCGCTGGAGCGGTTGGGGGTCAAATGAAACGGGGCGAGCCTTTTGGCTCGCCCCGTTGTACATCAAGCCGGCCGGAGGCCGGCGTTACCTAGTGATGAAAGCCCACTGAGAGTGGGGCAACATCGCGCGGGTTTTCGTCCCCGAAGAGCAGCTTGCCCTCCTTGAACGACGCGCCCCGGAGCGACACCGCCAGCGCCTCACCCAGCTCCTGCACCAGGTGCACCTCGATCTTGTCGCGCACTTCCTTGGGCAAGTCCACGAGGTCGGCTTCGTTGTCCTTGGGGATCATCACCCGGGAAATCCCGGCGCGGACCGCACCGAGCACCTTTTCCTTTACCCCGCCGATCGGCAGTACTCTGCCGCGGAGAGTGATCTCCCCGGTCATCGCGATGTCGTGACGGACCGGCCGGCCGGACAGCACCGAGACCAGCGCCGATGCCATCGCCACGCCCGCGGAAGGGCCTTCCTTGGGGATAGCGCCGGCCGGGACGTGAATGTGAACGTCGCGATCAAACATCTCGTCCTTGATGTGGAGCCCGGCCGCGTGGGAGCGGGCGTAGGTCCACGCCGCGCGGGCCGATTCCTTCATGACTTCTCCCAGCTGGCCGGTCAGCACCAACTCGCCCTTGCCGCGCATGGTCGAGGCTTCGACGAACATGATGTCGCCGCCGACCGGAGTGTAGTACATCCCGGTGGCCACGCCGACCTGATCTTCCCGTGAGGCTTCCTCGGGATGCACCCGGGGCCGGCCCAGCAGGTCGTCCACCTGGTCCTTGTCGACCACGATGTCCGCGACCTCTTCCGCCGCGATCTTCCGCGCCACCTTGCGGGCCAGCTTGCCCAGCTCCCGCTCCAGCTGCCGCACGCCGGCTTCCCGGGTGTAGCGGGTAATCACCTCGGATATCGCATCGTCGCTCAGCTTGAGCTTCTCGGTGGTCACCCCGTTCTCCACGAACTGGCGGGGTACCAGGTAGTTCTTGGCGATGTGCAGCTTCTCCCGCTCGGTGTAACCGGAGAACTCCACGTTTTCCATCCGGTCGAGCAAGGGCCCGGGGATGTTCTGGATGAAGTTCGCGGTGCAGATGAACAGCACCTCGGACAGGTCGAACGGCACGCCGAGGTAATGATCGGTGAACGAATCGTTCTGCGCGGGATCCAGCACCTCGAGCAGCGCGCTCGCCGGATCGCCCTGGAAGGAGACGCCGAGCTTGTCCACCTCGTCCAGCAGGAAGACGGGATTCTTGGTGCCGGCCTGCTTCATCCCCGCAATGATGCGGCCCGGCATGGCACCGACGTAGGTGCGCCGGTGGCCGCGGATATCGGCCTCGTCGCGGGCACCGCCCAGCGAGATCCGCACGTACTTCCGGCCCATGGCCCGGGCGATCGACTTGGCCACCGAGGTCTTGCCGACTCCGGGAGGGCCCACGAAGAGCAGGATGGGGCCCTTGGTCTTGTCATCCTCGTTGCCCGGCGCCGGCTTGTTGGGCGTCGGGATGGTCGCGGTCGCGATGGGAGTGTCGGTGGACTCCCCCGCCTTGATCTCCGCTTCCTTATTCTCTGCCCGAAGCTCGGCGGCAGCCGCGGCATCTTCCTGCTTCCGCTGCTGCATCCGCAGCTGGCGCACGGCGAGGAACTCCAGCACCCGGTCCTTTACGTCGCCCAGGGCGTAGTGGTCCTCGTCCAGGATGCGCTGGGCATCCGGAATGGAGAGATGCTCTTCGCTCCTGATGTTCCAGGGCAGCTCGGCGATGTTCTCCAGGAAGGTGCGAATCACCTGGGATTCCATGGACTCGCGTCCGATCCGGGAGAGCCGGCCCATTTCGCGGTCCACTTCCTTGCGCGCCTCGGGCGGCAGGTCGAGATCCGCCAGTTTCTGGCGCAGCTCCTCCAGGTCGTCCCGCTCGCCGTCCTCACCCAGCTCACGCTGAATGGTCTTGAGCTGCTCGCGGAGGAACATCTCGCGCTGCCGCTCGCCCAGCTCCTCCTGGACCTGGGACTTGATGTCTTCCTGGGCGTCGAGCACGCTGATCTGGCGCTGCACGTGAACCAGTACCCGCCGCAGCCGCTCTTCAACGGAAAGTGTCTCCAGCAGGCTTTGCCGCTGGGCCGGAGTGATGTCGATATAGCCCGCGATCAGGTCGGCAAACTTCCCGGGGTCGTTGACCCCGGCCAGCACCTGCTGGACGACCTCTTCGGGGAGGCCGGACTTCTGGCCCAGCTCGCCGGCCCGGCTCCGCGCCTCGCGGTACAAGCCCACGAACGCCGGATCCTCCGCGGCCAGTGGGGCCATCTCCTCGGCCTCGCGGACGATGGTCTGGAGGTAACCGTCCTTCTCGCTGTAGTGCATGGCGATACCACGCTTCTCGCCATGGATCAGGAGCTGCATCCCGGCGAGTCCGCGCTGCATCTGGCCGATCCGCGCGACGGTGCCGATGGTGTAAAGCACGTCGGCGCTTACGACTTCAACGTTCTGGCGCTGGGATACCGCAAAGATCAGCTTGTCCGGGCTGGCCAGCGCGGCTTCGATGGCGCGCAGCGTCGCGGGGCGCCCAGCGCCGATCGGCGCGGTCACACCCGGGAAGAGCACCACTTCCCGCAGAGGCAGAACCGGGAGGGTCATGCGATCACTCATTGAGTTTATATCCATGTCTGATGGTAAGAATGGCAGTCAAATCGTGCTAGGGCTGTGATATGCGCACCCTGTGTGCCAGCCCTGGCAGGGCACTGGACAGCGCCAGGTGACGGTAAGACGGTAGGACGGTAAGACGGTAACAACCCTTGCTGGCAATATGGCAGAGTAAGACTGCTACCCCAGCCTACTTGACCGTTGGTATCTGCATAACATTCCCGGGTTCCTTCTGGCGTGACGGCGCAAGCAGTTGCTTACCGTCCTGCCGTCTTACCGTCCTGCCGTCATTGAAGCTGTTGCCGTCCGGCCACTTAGGTGCTAAATCTATACCCGTGCCGCGGATCCCCGGATGACCAGCATCCCCGATCAAACGCTTCCTCAGCGCCTGGCCGAATCCCTCGGAGATTCCTACACGATCGAGGGTGAAATCGGGCGCGGGGGAATGGGCGTGGTTTACCGCGCCCGGGATGAGCGCCTGAAACGGCGGGTGGCCATCAAGGTCCTCCCGCCCGAGCTGGCTTTCCAGGCCGACATCCGCGAACGATTCACCCGGGAGGCGCAGACCGCCGCCCGGCTTTCCCACCCGCATGTCGTCCCCATCTATACAGTCGGTGAAGGCAAGGCCCTGGTCTATTTCATCATGGGCTATGTCGACGGAGAATCGCTGGGCAGCCGGATCCAGCGGCGGGGCCGGCTTCCGGTGGAGGAAGTGCGCCGGATCATGAAGGAGACGGCCGACGCCCTCTCCGCCGCCCATGGGCTCGCCATTATCCACCGGGACATCAAGCCGGATAACATCCTGCTCGAGGGGACCCGGGGCCGGGTCATGGTGACCGACTTCGGCATCGCCAAGGCGCTCTCCTCGGTGTCGGGAGCGACCCTGACCAGCGCCGGCGTGGCGATCGGAACCCCGTCCTATATGAGCCCGGAGCAGGCGGCCGGTGAAAAAGAGATCGACGGCCGGTCCGACATCTACAGCCTGGGCGTAGTGAGCTACCAGATGGCGACCGGGGAGCTGCCGTTCAGCGCGCCGAGCGTGGCCGGGATCCTGATGAAGCAGATCACCGAGCCGGCGCCGATGGTTACCGGGAAGCGGGACGACATCCCCGAAGACCTGTCGCTGGCCATCGCGCGCTGCCTGGAGAAGGACCCGGAGAACCGCTGGCCCACGGCGGACGCGCTCCGCCGCTCGCTGGAGAACCGTACGGTCACGGGCTACCGGCCGACCGGAAAGACCCGGCGCTCCGGCCTGGTAGAACTGCCGCAGCGCCCGTCCCGCCCGAGCCCCACCGGTGCGCGAGCTCCCCTCTCACCTCGGCCGCCGCGAGGTTCCAGCGCGCCGCTGGATCGGGCGAGGGACCGGCTGGACCGGGAGTGGGATCGCGACCGGGACCGGGACCGCAACCGATCTGCGCGGCGCCGCTCGCGCGACGAAGAAGCCGCCGAGCAATACGCCGACACTGGCGAGCCGGCGATCGTGCAGAAGGTGCGGAACCGCTTTGCCACCTGGGCGGCGACCACGGCCGGCGTGTTCATGATTAACGTCGCCACCGGGCTCGATGGCCCGTGGTTTCTCTTCGTGTCCGGCGCCATGGGCATCGGGCTGGCCAAAGACTACGCCAAGCTCTGGCAGGCGGGCTATAGCTGGCGCGATGTGTTCAACCGGCCGGTGGCGCATGACTCCCTCGACAAGAGTCTCAAGAAGCCCGGCGCCCGGATGTCGCGCTCGCTGCCGGCGCCCAAGGCGGCGGACTTCGGTCTCCAGCTCACCCAGATCCAGCAGGCCCATGCCGACCGGCTGGCGATCATGAAGCTGGTCGACCGGCTCACGCCGGGCGAAAAGGCGATGCTCCCGGACGACGTGATCCAGACGGTGGACGGCCTCTACGAGCGGGCCGGTGAACTGGCCAAAACGCTCCACGCGATGGACAGCAACCTGGATACCCGGGAGATCCTGGCCGTCGATCAGCGCATGGCGGCGATCGCCAAGGAGCCGGAGGACGAGGAAAAGACCCGGAGACTCGCGCTGCTGGAGAGCAAGAAGCGGAAGATGCTCGAGCTGCAGAGCCGGCGAGACCAGGTCGCCCGGCATATGGACAGCTGCATCCTGGCAATGCAGAACGTGCGGTTCGATCTGCTGCGGCTCCGGTCTTCTGATTCGGGGAGCGCCCTGGGCGACCTGACCCACGCGACGCAGCAGGCGCGGGCGTTGAGCAGAGATGTGGACGTGGCGATTGCGAGTGCGGCGGAGGTGCGAGACGCACTGTCCTGATTCGCAGCCTGCGTAACGCGTGAGCACCGACGAGCGTCTCGACAAGCTCGAGCAACGTCTTCGCGTCCTCGAAGGCATCGTCCGCCAGCTCATGCCGTTGATCAAGGAACGAGCTCCATCCCTGGAACAGATTGTCGAAGAGCGAGAAGCCGCTCCACAGATTCCGCAGACTCCGCAGATTCCGCGGACTCAAACACCGCCGGAACCACCGATCCCTGCAGCCACACCGCCTCGCCCGTCACCAATCAGCACCTTCCGCCCCGCGCCGTCCAAGCCCGTGGACTCCGAACAGTGGTTTGGCCAGCGCGGCCTGCTCGGCGTCGGCGTCATTTTCCTGATTCTCGCCGCCGGCTACCTGCTCAAGCTTTCCTTCGATCGTGGCTGGATTTCGCCCGCGGCGCGCTGCGCCGGCGGAGCATTGGCGGGCGTCGTTGTGGCTGCCATCGGCTGGCGACTGCTGCAGAAGACCCGGGTCTACGGCGCCGCATTGATCGGGTGCGGCGCCGCCATCGTCTACCTCACGGTCTGGGCCGCCACCCGGCTTTACGAATTCTTCCCGCCAACCACCGGTATCGCGGGCCTCGCGCTGATCTCGCTGTCGCTGGCCGGGATCGCCTTTGCCATCGACGTGGAGGCCCTGGGCGCCACCGCGGTGCTGGGCGCCTTTTTCGGCCCCCTGGTCATGCAGGACCGGGCTGCGAACGCCGACGCGCTGTTGCTCTACCTGGCGTGTATCGGGTTCGCCCTGGGGTGGGTGGCGGCGCGGCGGCGCTGGCGGCTCGCGATGCTGGTGATCGCGCTCAGCTTCTTCGGCCTGGTCATTAACGGCCCGGCGGATGCCGCCAATCCCTACTGGGT
>Ga0070699_100002365_pt1 | contig 16923 bp, 18 predicted proteins | sample KBSK1503metaG_FD_65473 | JGI IMG/M metagenome (GOLD analysis project Ga0070699, IMG submission 65473) | Corn, switchgrass and miscanthus rhizosphere microbial communities from Kellogg Biological Station, Michigan, USA - KBS K1-50-3 metaG | ecosystem: Host-associated > Plants > Roots >... | reverse complement strand
CTGCGGCCCGAGCGAGGCGCCGGAGGGAAGCCCGGCGAAGCGGGGCCGCCGAGTGAGCGCGCCCGGGGGTGGGGCCCCGGGCGCAAGTGATTAATGACGAAGCATTACAGCTACGCGCACTACAGGGATCCCGCCACGGCACGGACGTTCGACGAGAAGCGGTTCGGCGGCCCGATTGGCAGCCTCGTCGCGAGCGCACAGGCGAAGACGCTCGCCGACTTCGTCGGCCGTATTCAGCACCGCCGTATCCTCGACGTCGGCACCGGCACGGGCCGCGCCGCGGTGCTGTTTGCGCGCGGCGGCGCGAGGGTCACTGCGATTGATGCGTCGGAGCAAATGCTGCAGGTGGCGCGTAGCCGGGCGGCGGCCGAAGGCGTCGGCAGCATTCGCTTTCAACTCGGCGATGCAAACCATCTCGAGTTTCCCGAGCGCAGCTTCGACGTCGTCTGCTGCCTTCGCGTGCTGATGCACACGCCGCAGTGGAGCGGCGTGCTGTCCGAGTTGTGCCGCGTCGCCGATCAGCTCGTCATCGTCGATTACCCTTCGGCGACGAGCGTCGCCTCGTTGGAATCGGTGACGCGCCGCGTCCTGTACGCCGGCGGGCTGAAGACCGAGCCGTACCGCGTGTTTCGCGCCGACACGATCGCGGAAGCGTTCGAGCGGAACGGCTTCCGCACTCGCTCGGTGCACCGCCAGTTCGTCCTGCCGATCGCGCTGCACAAAGCGATCGGGTCGCGTCGGTTCACCGAGCGGACCGAGGACCTGCTGGATCGAATGGGCCTGCTGAGACGGTTCGGGTCGCCGGTGTCGCTCGTGGCCGAACGGTGCGCGTCCTCGTAACCGGCGCGACGGGTTTCACCGGCGGCCATCTCGCGCGTTACCTCGCCGGGCGCGGCCACGACGTGCGCGCCCTGGTCCGCAACGTTGCGCGCGGGGTCGATCTCGCGCGCGCCGGGATCGAACTGGTCCGCGGCGATCTGCGCGATCCATCCGCCCTGGCTGCCGCCACGACGGGCGTCGACATCGTCCATCACATCGCGGCGCTGTATCGGCAGGCGGTTGTCTCGAATGCCCCGTATCGCGAGATCAACGCGACCGCCGTCGAGCGGATCGTCGAGGCTGCGGCGCGCGGCGGCGCGAAGCGCGTCGTGCACTGCAGCACGGTGGGCGTGCACGGCCACGTCGAGCATCCGCCCGCGAACGAGGACGCGCCGCTGCGACCCGGCGACATCTACCAGGTCACGAAGCTCGAAGGCGAAGAGCTCGCTCGCCGCGCGGGCGATCGGACCGGCATCGAAGTGACGATTGTGCGGCCGACGGGCATCTACGGACCGGGCGACCGGCGTCTGCTGAAGGTCTTTCGCGGCGTCGCGCGCCGCCGATGGATCACGCTCGGCAGTGGCGAGATCTATTACCATCTCACCTACATCGACGATCTCGTCGAGGGGTTTCGCCTGTGCGGCGAGCATCCGGCCGCCGCCAATCGGACGTATATCCTCGCCGGCGCCGAGGTCACGACGTTGAACGAGCTGGTGCGCCTCGCGGCCGAGGTCGCGGGCGTGCCGCCGCCGAAACTGCACCTGCCGGTGTGGCCGGTCTGGATGGCGGGCGCGATTTGCGAGGCGGTGTGCGTGCCGCTGCGGATCCAGCCGTCGCTTTATCGCCGGCGCGTCGACTTCTTCACGAAGAGCCGCGCGTTCGACATCACGCGCGCGCGCACGGAAATCGGCTACGCGCCGCAGGTCGGCCTGCGCGACGGCATCGGCCGGACGCTGGAATGGTACCGGCACGAAGGGTGGCTTTGACGTGAGCGACGAGACGACGACGCATGACGCCGCGAACGCGCCGGCCGCGACGATCGCGCGCGCGCAGGATCAGCTGTTCGATGCGTCGACGAGCAGCCGCCGGAAATACGCGGCGCTCGTCGTCGGACGTCCGGGACTCCTCGCACTGCTTCAGTACGAGCTCGTGATCACGGTCGCGCAGCCGCGAGCCGGCGCGCTGGGGCTCGCGCTCCGGAAGATGCTCTACCCGCTGCTCCTCGGATCTTGCGGCCGCAACGTCGTCTTCGGACAGAACGTCGTACTGCGACATCCTCACAAAGTCCACATCGGCAACAACGTCGTGATCGACGACAACTGCCTGCTCGACGCAAAAGGGGAGACGAACCGCGGCATCCGCGTCGGCGAGGGCGTCTTCATCGGCCGCAACACGATCCTCTCGTGCAAGAACGGCGACATCGATCTCGGCGACGGCGTGAACGTCGGGTTCAACTGCGAGCTGTTCTCGGCGAGCCGCGTGACCATCGGCCGCAACGTCCTGATGGCGGCCTATACGTACGTCATCGGCGGCGATCATGACTTTGCTGATCCAGCGAAAGCAGTCGTCGAGCAGCGGCGCGTGTCGAACGGCGTCACGATCGGCGACGGTGCGTGGATTGGCGCGGGCGCAAAGATTCTCGACGGCGTCACCATCGGTCGGCACGCGGTCATCGGCGCCGCCGCGGTCGTCCGCGAAGACGTTCCCTCGGCCGCGATCGCGGTCGGCATCCCCGCGCGCGTCGTCGCTTCGCGCGGCAAACATGTATAGCGCAACGCTCCGTTGTCGCGCGAGGCTTCCGTCTTCGCCGAAGACTTCAGTGTACGGCTGCAGCCTGGGCGAAGGCGGTCAGCCGAGCGACCGGTCAAGATGGCCGTTCTCGCCGTCGTGACGTCCAGTCCGCCCTCTGTCGAAGGCGGTCACCTCGTCATCGCGCGGGCGCTGGTCGAGGCCGCGCGAGCCTGCGGTCACGACGCACATCTGATCGTGACGCCCGATTACGGCTTCGGGCACCTCTTTGCCACCTACGCCTCGACGTTGAAGGTCGACGTCTCGCGCGCCCGTGGTCGGCGCGTCGATCAGGTCGTCAGCCTGCGTTATCCGAGCTTCGGCGTTCGTCATCCGGCGCACGTGTGCTGGCTGAACCACACGATGCGTGAGTACTACGACTTGTGGCCGCGATTCGCGGCGTCGCTTTCCCCGCTGAACAAAGCGAAAGAAGGCATTCGGCGCATGCTGCTGCATGCCGTCGACGGCCATCTGTTGAAGCGCCACGTGACGCGCGTTGTTGCTCAGTCGCACACGATTCAGGCCCGACTGCTCGCGGACTTCGCGATTCACACCGACGTCGTGCACCCGCCGCCGCCGCAGCGGGCGTATCGGTGCGACGAGTACGGCGACTACATCTTCACGGTCTCGAGACTGAATCCGCTCAAGCGGGTGGATCTTTTCATCAGGGCGCTGGCGGAGGCGCCCGGGGGGAATGTCAAAGCGGTGATCGGCGGCGAGGGCGAAAGCGCCGGCGAGCTTCATGCGCTGGCGCAATCGCTGGGTGTCGCCGATCGCGTCCGTTTTCTCGGCGGCGTCGACGAGCCGACGATGCTCGCGCATCTGGCGCGCTGTCGCGCGGTGTGCTTCGCGCCATACGCGGAGGATTATGGTTTTGTTACGGCGGAAGCGTTTGCCTCGCGGAAAGCCGTGATCACGTGCCGCGACAGCGGCGGGCCGACGGAGCTCGTGATCGATGAAGAGACCGGAGTCGTGTGCGACCCGACACCGGCGTCGCTGGCCATCGCGCTCGCGCGGCTGTCCGATGATCGGCGTCTCGCCGAACGGCTCGGGTCGAACGCGGCGGCGCGCGTCGCCATGATGTCATGGGACGCGGCGGTGCGGCGGCTTGTTATCGTATAGTTGGATCTCGAATGCTTGCGACACGTTACGAAGCGCCCCGGTCAGTCGCTGAAGCTGTTCGTCTCATGGCCGCCGATCCAGCGGCACGAGTCCTCGCTGGCGGCACCGATCTCCTCGTGCAGTTCAAGACCGGCGTGCGCCGGCCGTCGGCGTTCGTCGACGTCAAGCGGATTCCCGAGCTCATCGACATCACGATTGACGCCGACGGGCTACGTCTCGGCGCGGCGACTCCGGCGTGCGTCATCACCGAGCACGTGGAGCTGCGGCGACTGTGGCCCGGTCTGGTGGAGGCCGTTCATCTGATCGGGTCGACGCAGATTCAGGGCCGCGGGTCTGTGGGCGGCAACCTGTGCAACGCGTCGCCGGCGGCCGACACGACCTGTGCCCTCATCGTGAATCGCGCGGAATGCGTGATTGTGGGGCCCGGTGGGGAACGCACGATTGCCGTCGAGCGGTTCTCGATCGCGCCAGGCCGCACCGTCCTCGAGCGCGGTGAACTGCTCGTCGCCATACGCGTGCCGCGGCCGGCAGCGAGAACGTCGGACGCGTATCTTCGGTTGATTCCGCGCAGCGAGATGGACATCGCGGTGGCGGGCGCCGCGGTCAGCGTGACGCTGGATGCCGACGGGGTCTGCACCGCGGCGCGCGTGGCGATCGGCGCCGTTGCGCCGACGGCGCTCGTCGTTCCCGACGCGGCGAAAGCGCTCGTCGGCTCGACGCTCGACGATGCGGCGCTGAAGCGCGCGGCAGAGGCCTCGAGCGCTGCGGCGCGACCCATCGACGACAAACGCGGAACGACGGAGTATCGACGAACCATCGCCGGCGTCCTCACGCGTCGTGCCGCATCGATCGCGGCCAGCCGCGCACGGCGGTGACGTTCTGTTCTTGATACGCGCGAGCGCTACGGCGCGAGCGCTTCGGCGCGCGGGGGTGGGGCCCCGCGCGATAGGTAAAAATGCCCAAGCTTCATGTTGAGGCGACGATCAACGACGAGCCTGCCGAATTCCTTTGCGATCCGCACGAGACGCTCCTCTCCGCGTTGAGGAACGGATTGGGTCTGACCGGCACCAAGGAAGGATGCAGCACCGGCGACTGCGGCGCCTGCTCGGTGATCGTCGACGGCCGGCTGGTGCCGGCGTGCCTCGTGCTCGCGCCCGAAGCGCAGGGACGCACGATCACGACGATCGAAGGTTTGTCGTCGGGCGACGCGCTCCATCCGCTGCAGCAGAAGTTCCTCGAGCATGCGGCGCTGCAGTGCGGCGTCTGCACACCGGGGTTCATCGTCGCGGCAGCGGCGCTGCTCGACGCGAAGCCGAATCCAACCGAAGAGGAAACACGTTTCTGGCTGGCCGGCAACCTGTGCCGGTGCACCGGCTACGACAAGATCATCCGCGCGGTGCTCGACACGGCCGCGCACAACCGAGAATCCGCCGTATGAGCACTCCACGCGAGTTCAAATACGTGGGCACGCGTCCCATCCGCCACGACGGCGTCGACAAGGTGACCGGCCGGGCCAGCTACGGCGCCGACGCGGCCTGGCCCGGCATGCTGCACGGCGCGGTGCTGCGCAGTCCGCACGCCCACGCGCGCATCGTGTCGATCGACACGAGCGCGGCCGAGGCCACGCCCGGCGTGAAAGCGGTCGTGACGGCCAGCGATTTCCCCGAAACGACTGCGGCGCTGGCGATGGGAGAGGCCGCGATCGATCTGCGCGACATCAGCGACAGCATGATTGCGCGGACCAAAGTGCTGTATCACGGCCACACCGTCGCAGCCGTTGCCGCGACGACGTTCGACATCGCGAAGGAAGCGGCCGAGAAAATCAAGGTTGTCTACGAGCCGCTCGAGCCGGTGACCGGCATCGACCGGGCGATCGCGCCCGACGCGCCGATTCTTCATCCGGCGCTCACGACGAAGGGCGCGCCGGCCGGATCCATCACGGGACCGACCAATGTCGCCTCGCGCCTCGAGTTGAAGCGCGGCGACGTCGACGCAGGCTTCGCCGAGGCGGACGTCGTCGTCGAACGCGAGTTCCGCACGGCGATGGTTCATCAGGGTTACATCGAGCCGCATGCGTGCATCGCCCGATGCGGCGAGGACGGCCGCGTCATCGTGTGGTGCACGACGCAGGGTCCGTTCGTCGTACGCGACGCCTCGGCGGCAATCATCGGGCTCGATCCTGCGCACGTCAAAGTGATCCCGAGCGAAATCGGCGGCGGCTTCGGCGGGAAGATCGTCGTCTACCTCGAGCCCCTCGCGATCGTGCTCTCGCGCAAGGCGCAGCGGCCGGTCAAGATGGTGATGAGCCGCGACGAAGTCTTTCGCGCGACCGGACCGACGTCGGGATCGAAGATTCGCGTGAAGCTCGGGGCGAAGCGGGACGGTACGCTGGTCGCGGCGCGGGCGTCGTTGTGGTACGAGGCCGGCGCGTATCGCGGATCGCCGGTCGGCGCCGGCGCGATGTGTGCGCTCGCCGCTTACAAGATTCCGAACTTCTTGATCGAAGCGTACGACGTCGTCGTCAACAAGCCGAAGGTCGCCGCGTATCGTGCGCCCGGGTCGCCGATGGCGGCGTTTGCGGTGGAGTCGGCCGTCGATGAAATCGCACGCGAGCTGAAGGTGGATCCGATCGAGCTTCGCGTGAAGAATGCAAACGCGGAAGGCGATCAGGCGCCGTACGGACCGAAGTACGGCCCAATTGGACTCAAGCAACTGCTCGAGACCGTGAGGCGCCATTCGCACTGGACCGCACCGCTCGGACCGAATCAGGGTCGTGGCTTCGCGGTCGGGTTCTGGTTCAACGCCGGCATGAACTCGAGCGCGACCGTCACCCTCGACGCCGACGGCAGCGCCGCGGTCGTCACCGGAAATCCCGACATCGGCGGAACGCGTGCGGCGCAGGCGATCATGGTGGCCGAAGAGCTCGCGATTCCCGTCGAGCGCGTCAGGCCCGGCGTCGGCGACACCGACGGCAGCGGCTTCACCGACGTCACCGGCGGCAGCCGCGTCTGCTATGCGACGGGCATGGCCGTGATACGCGCGGCCGAGGACGCTCGGGATCAGCTGAAGGCGCGCGCGGCGAAGATGTGGAACGTGGCGGCGGATGCCGTGACGTGGCAGGACGGTCGCGTGATTCCGCCGCCGGGGACGGAGAAGGCCGAGCCGCTGACCGTCGCGGAGATTGCGGCGAAGATGACCCACACCGGCGGCCCGATCGTCGGCCGCGCGTCGTTGTACGCGCCGATGGCCGGTCCGGCGTTCGGCGCGCACGTCTGCGACCTCGAAGTGGATCCCGAGACGGGCCAGAGCCGGATCGTTCGCTATACGGCTTTCCAGGACGTGGGCAAAGCAGTCCATCCGAGCTTCGTCGAGGGTCAGATGCAGGGCGGCGTGGCGCAGGGCGTCGGCTGGGCGCTGAACGAGGAGTACATCTACAACAGTGACGGCGTGATGGAGAACGCCGGCTTCCTCGACTACCGCATGCCGGTTGCGTCCGACCTGCCGATGATCGAGACCGTCATGATCGAAGTCGCCAACCCGCTGCATCCGTACGGCGTGCGCGGCGTCGGCGAAGTGCCGATCGTGCCGCCGCTCGCCGCGGTCGCCAACGCGATGCGCGACGCGACGGGCATCCGCTTCACCGAGCTGCCGCTGTCGCCGCCGCGCGTGCTCGCCGCGATCGAGTCGGCGGCGCGCGTCCCCGTTGGCGCGTGAGGATCGGTGGCGACCGTCCACCTTCCGAGCGGCCTGACGGCGTTTACCGGCGGCGTCGACACGATCGACATCGTTGCGGCGCGCGTGCCGGACCTCATCGAGGAGCTGCGGCATCGGTTTCCGCAGCTCGGCGATCATCTCAACGGGATGGCGGTCGCAATCGACGGCGAGATCTATCAGGACCCGGGATACCAGCCGCTGCAGTCGAACAGCGATGTGCATTTCGTACCAAGAATCGCCGGTGGATGATGGACGCTCGGCGAAGGCCTCGCGCTTCAACGAACGGCGCGCGAGGCTTTGGCCGAGCCGGAAATCGAAACGAAGCGCGAAGCTTTAGCCAAGCGGGACTCAATGGGATACAAGAGCGAACTCGAATCGCGTGTCGCGAAGAAGACGACGAAGGCGATCGTCGATTACCAGATGATCGAGGATGGCGACCGCGTCATGGTCGGCCTCTCGGGAGGCAAGGACAGCTGGGCGCTCCTGCAGATCCTCGACGTGCTCCGGCAGCGCGCGCCAATCGCGTTCACGCTCGTCGCGGTCAACGTCGATTCGGGCTACAAGGAGTACAAGCACGACCTGATCGCGCGAACGTGTGAGTCGCGCGGCTGGGAATACCGCATCGAGCACACCGGCATCGGCGAGGCGATCGACGACATCCTCGACGATGGGGCCACTCCGTGCTCGCTGTGCGCGCGGCTGAGGCGCGGGGTGTTGTATCGGATCGCGAAGGAGATCGGCGCGACGAAGATCGCCCTCGGGCATCACGCCGACGACTTCATCGAGACGTTGCTGCTGAATCTGTTCTTCGCCGGATCGCTGAAGGCGATGCCCGCGAGGCTCGTCTCCGACGATGGCGGCCACGTGGTGATACGGCCGCTCGTCTACGTAGGCGAGGACGAGGCGCGCGCGTACACGAAGGAGAGCGAGCTGCCGATTATCGGCTGCTGCTGCCCGGCGTGCGGCGACCTGAGCCTGCAGCGCCAGCGAACGAAGCGTCTGCTGATGGAGCTCGAGCGCGAGCATCCGGGCGTCAAGCAGTCGATGCTGAAGGCGCTCGGGAACGTCGCGCCGCGGCATCTCCTCGACACGCGCTTGAACCCGCCGGCGGAACTGCGGCGGCGAGTCACGGCGCCGCACCTGGTCGAGTCTCCGAACGCCGACGCATGAGGGCCGTCGTGCAGCGTGTGTCGTCGGCCGCCGTCGTGGTCGACGATCGCACCGTCGGCCGGATCGCCCGCGGCGTCGTGGCGCTGGTCGGCGTGGAGCAAGGTGACGGTCCCGCCGACGTGCAGTACATCGCGGGAAAGATTCGCGATCTGCGCATCTTCGACGATCCCTCCGATCCCGCGCGTCACCTCAATCGATCGGTTCACGACGTGGGCGGCGCCGTGCTCGTCGTTTCCCAGTTCACGCTCGCAGGCGACTGCCGCAAGGGACGCCGCCCGTCGTTCGACGGCGCCGCCGCGCCGCAAGTCGCCAAGCCGCTCTACGAAAACGTCGTCCGCGAGCTGGAGGCGAGCGGCCTCACGGTGGCGACCGGCGAATTCCAGGCGATGATGCAGGTGTCGCTGGTCAACGACGGTCCGGTGACGCTGCTGCTCGACAGCAGGAGACGATTCTGATGACGCCTCGCGTCGTGCTTGCTGTGCTGTGCTGGCTTGCGGCGGCTTCGCCGCTTCTGGCGCAGCAGCGGCCCCTGGTGACTGAAGATCCTGAAACGATCGGGGCGGGGCGGGTGCTCATCGAAGGCGGCGTCGACGCGGCGCACGGCGTGAGCTATCCGGTTTCCGGCCTGAAGGGAAATTTGTGGCGCGTGCCGACGATTGGCATCAGCGTCGGGATCAGCTCGATTGCGGAGCTGCAGATCGACGGCGGGCTGTACGACTCGCTGAGCATCACGAGCCGCAACCCGGCCGCGCCGCTCGCATCGCTGCTCACCGTCACCGGGGACCGCACGCATTCGTTCGAAGACACGATCGTCGCGACGAAGATCCGGATACTCTCGGAGTCGACCGGGCGTCCGGCCATCGGCATCCGCTTCGCGACGAAGCTGCCGAACGCGACGAACGAAAGCGGCCTGGGGCTCGACACAACGGATTTCTTCGCGTCCGTGCTCGGCGCGAAGACGGTCGAGTCGATTCGGGTCGTCGCCAACATCGGCGTCGGGATCCTTGCGGATCCGACCAACGGGAACCGGCAGAACGACGTGCTGACCTACGGGCTGTCGTTCGCCCGCGCGATGACGCAGCGCACCGAAGTCGTGGGCGAGCTGAACGGCCGGCTGTCGGTGCGCTCGGGCGATCCGTTTCCCGGCACCGAGAGCCGCGGATTGTTGAAGCTGGGGGGACGATTCACGCAGGGCCCTGTCCGATTTGACGGCGGCGTGTTTCTCGGGCTGACGACGGTCGATCCGACGATTGGGTTTACCGTCGGATTCACGTACGTGTTCAACGCCTTCACATTGCCGTAGAGTCCCGCGTCAAGTCATAAAATCGCTTGACCGATTCGATTTCGTCGCGGCGCTGCACATCCGACCACTTCCGCTCGGCGCCGACGATCGCGGCGGCTCGTTCGAGCGCGTCGTCTCCTGGATATCCGAGCGCGCCGAGCGGCGTGCGGCGGATGACGGCGTCCGCCAGCGTGATCGCCATTTCCTTTCGCACGGCCCACACCAGCTCGGCGCCAATCACCGGAGATTCCTTCGCGATCCGTTTCCGCCATTCGGGACGATCCGCAATGTCGAGCACGTCGCGGTACCGGGATCCGTAGGCGGCGATGAGATGCGGAATCGTGTCGCTCGGGAGCCCGGCGTCGTGATCGCGGCGGGCGTCGGCGATGGCGAGGCCGACGTCACGCAGGCCTCCGCCGGGCAGAGCGACCGACGCCGTGCGACAGGCCGTTGAAGCGCGGCCGCTCTTCCTGAGCACGACATCGGTCACGCGCTCCGCGACCGCTCGTGCAGTCGTGTATTTGGTGCCGACCACGCTGACGAGCCCTTCGACGCCCTGGCTCGCGTGATCGCGAACGAGGTCGTGTCCTTCGAGCGAGATTTTGCTCCCGCGCACCGCGGCCGGCACGACGCCGCGGTGGATGAGCGTGACGTCCCTGAGCGTGAGATCGAGCGACGGAAAGGCCTGGTTCAGCTCGGTCACGAACGAAGCGACGTCACGCTCGTCGACGTTCGCGTCGCACGGATCGCACGTTGTCTGCGACTCCCAGGTCCCGAAGAGCGCGCGTTCACGCCAGGGGACGAGGAAGAGGTTGCGTCCCAACAGCGAGCGTCCGGCCAGCGCTTCGTCGCCGGCGTCGCGGCTCGTCACGAGGTTCATGGCTTTGAACATCGGGATGCCGCTGTTGATGCCGAGCGCCTTCAGCAGACGATCGACCTGCGATCCGGTCGCATTGACGGTGACGCGGGCGGCGATGTCGAACTGGCGGCCGTCGAGGCCATCGCGCACGCGGACGCCGGCGACGCGGCGCCCCTCGACGATCGGCTCGAGCGCATCGACGTGGTTCGCGAGCGACGCTCCGTGCTCGACTCCGGCAATCGCGAAGGCAAACGTCAGGCGATCGGGCTCGAGCGTGACGTAGTCGTAGAACACCGCCGCGCCTGTCAGTCCCTGCCGCCGCAGGCCGGGATAGCGTTGGATGGCCGTGCTGCGCGACACGACGCGACCCCCGGGCAGCCGGTGCGACGCCGGCACGCCGCGGTTGCGTCCGGCGGAGACGACGCGATCGAGCAGGAAGCCGGCGTGCATCGCCAGCTTTCCGCGCAAGAGCGATCGATAGAGCGGGACGGCGAAGGGAAGCGGCCGCACGGTGTGCGGCGCGATCCGCGCGATCGTGCGCCGTTCGCGAACCGACTCGCGCGCGCGGCCGACGTCGAAATGCTGGAGATACCGGAGGCCGCCATGAATCGTCCGGTGATGATTGAACGAAGCCCCGCTGCCGAAATCGTCGCGCTCGACGAGCGCGACCGACAAGCCGCGCTGCGCCGCATCGTACGCGACCGCAAGGCCATAGACGCCTCCGCCGACGACGAGCACGTCGAACGTTTCGGAAGCGAGGCGATCGACATCACGGATCATCGCAGACATCGTAGCTGAGAGCTGCTGTTATAGTGATTTGCCGTGGCGAAGACCGCGGAGGTCCGCGAGTACTGGGAGCGACACATCCACGATCTCGACATCACGACGCATCCGGTCGGCTCGCGCGGCTTCTTCGACGACCTCGATCAGTACCACTTCGAGAAGCTCCACCATTTGCTCCGGCTCGTGCCTTTTGACGGGCCGCGCGGCCGAACGGTTCTTGAAGTCGGCTGCGGCGCCGGCGTCGACCTCGTGCGATTCGCGAAGGGCGGCGCCGACGTGACCGGTGTCGACCTTGCCGCGTCGGCCATCGCCCTGGCTCGTGCCAATTTTGAACAACAGCGGCTGCACGGCCGCTTCGAGGTCGCCGACGGCGAGCAGCTGCCGTTCGATGACAACAGTTTTGACTTGGTATACGCCCATGGGGTTGTCCAGTACACCGCGAATCCGCAGCGGCTCGTCGACCAGTGCCGGCGGGTGCTGAGGCCGGGCGGCGAGGCGGTCTTTCAGGTCTACAACCGCGTGTCGTGGCTGAACGCGTTGTCGAAGCTGATGAAGGTCGGCCTCGAGCACGACGACGCGCCGGTGCTGCTGAAGTTCAGCATCGGCGAATTCAGGCGACTGCTTTCGGGATTCCGGGAGATCCGCATCGTCCCCGAGCGCTTTCCCGTGAAATCGCGGCTCCACGGCGGCTGGAAGGGCGCGATCTACAACGGGCTGTTCGTCGGCACGTTCAACGCCCTGCCGCGACCGCTCGTGCGGCGATTCGGCTGGCATCTGCTGGCGTTCTGCAGGAAGTAGAGAGAGATTGAACTTCACCAAGGCCCACGCGTACGGCAACGACTTCCTGTACGTGCTGAAGCGGGACGTCGCCGGCTTCGCGCTCGATGCGCTGGCCCGTGAATTGTGCGAGCGCCACACGGGGGCGGGAGCCGACGGCCTCATCGTGTACGAAGCGATCGATGGCGGCGCATCGATGCGGCTCTTGAACGCGGACGGCAGCCCATCGGAGGTGTCGGGCAACGGCGTCCGCGGCCTCGCCGCCATTCTCCTGCGCGACGACGATGCGGGCGATCGGCGCGAGGTGACGGTGCGCACCGATGCCGGCGACAAGCGGTTGACGCGCATCGGCCGGCACGGTGCGCGTCAGACGTTTCGCGCCGCGATGGGAGTGCCGCGCGATCTGAGACAGATCGACGCGTCGGCCGGCGGTGAATCGCTGCGGCTGACGGTGCTCGACATCGGCAACCCACAGTGCGTCGTGCTCGGTCCCTTGCCCGACATCGAGCGGTTCCGGCGGCTCGGTCCGGCGCTCGAGCGCCATGCGATGTTTCCCCAGCGGACCAACGTCGAGTTCGTCGATGTCGAAGCGCCGGACCGCGTGAGGATCCTGATCTGGGAGCGCGGCGTCGGCCCGACGACTTCGTCCGGCACCGGATCGTGCGCGTCGCTCGTTGCCGCGGCGGCGTTTGGCGGGGCGCTGCGCGACGCGATCGTCATCGCGCCGGGCGGCGAGCAGCGCGTTGAGTGGCGAGACGACAGCGTCTATCTGACCGGCTGGGCGGAAGTCCTCTACGACGGCACGTGGCGGCGCGACCGAAATCCGCGTACTCCCGGCCAAAACCCCGATCGATTTCTCACCCGGTAACTATCGGCGCCGGCGCGCCCCCGACGCCGCGGCGGTCTCGAGATCGCGCGCGGTGGCCAGTAATCGCGTGGTTGTGCCGGCGAGGATGTCGCCGACGGCGGTGTAGTCGGCCCGATCGAAGGCTGCGCGCGCTTTTTGCACGGTCGAGTCGCCGTCGGCGATCAGGCGGCGCGCGTCGTTCAGCGTTCTGGGCGGGACGCGCACGGTTTCCGCGGTTTTCAAGCGGGCGCGGGCTTCGGCGAGCGCACTCTGCGCATCGCGCAGCACGCGGTCCGCGTCCGATCGCGCCGCCGCCTTGCCGTCGGCCGCCTGCTTCGCGGCGGTCTGCGCATGTTCGCGCGCGTCGAGCGCGTTGTTGAGGGCAAGACGATAATCGCGATCGTTTACGGCGGCGCTCGCATCCTTCAGCGCCTTCTCCGCGGCGGCCAGTTCTTCGTGCGCGTACTGATCTGCGCCGGCCGCTTTGGCGGCGTCGATCGCGCCTTGGGCCTGTTGGATCTCCCTGTCGGGAGGTTCGCCGCATGCCGCCGCCGTCATCGCCGCGACGATGGCGGCAGACAGGAGCGTGCGGCGCAGAGACATGAAGTCAGTATACGTGATGGTCGGTACGCTCGCCTGAACGGCTCGTGCTGCCGCGTGAACAGCGCGAGGCGTCAGCCGAGCGCGGATCGCGCGGCCTTCACGGTGCGCGCGAGTGTAGTACGATGAAGGACCTTCGGCGCGATGATCGTCCGCGCGAGAAGCTGCAGCGTCTTGGTCCGGTGGCGCTGGGCGACAACGAGCTCGTCGCGCTGATCCTCGGCAACGGATCGCGGCGAGCGGGGGCGCTGGCGGTCGCCAACGAGCTCCTCGTGGCGCACGGTGGGTTGTACGGGTTGACGCGCGCGGGCGTTGACGAGTTGACGCGCATCGCCGGCATCGGCGGCGCGCGCGCGGCGCAGATCGTGGCGGCGCTCGAGCTCGGACGCCGCGCGTTCGCATCGCCGCCGAGCGAGCGCGTGCAGATCAACGACCCGAAGCGCGCGGCAGAGTATCTGCTGCCGCGGTTCGGATCGGGCGACATCGAGCGGCTGGGGATCGCGCTGCTCGATTCGAAGCTGCGGCTGCTCCGCACGTGCATCATCGTCTCGGGCATGTCGGACACGCTGGTCGTCGAGCCGCGCGAGGTGTTTCGCGAAGCGACGCGCGGCGGCGCCGTGGCGATCGTCGTCTTCCACAACCATCCCTCTGGCGACCCCTCGCCCAGCCCCGACGACGTGAACCTGACGCGGCGGCTGGCGGCGGCGGGCGAGCTCCTGGGGATCGAAGTCGTCGATCACATGATTCTGGGCGAGGCGCGGTACTACAGTTTCAAAGAGGCGGGATTCTTTTAGCGCCATGCGCGTTCTCTATTTCGATTGCTTCTCCGGCATCTCCGGCGACATGGCGCTCGGCGCCCTGATCGATGCCGGTCTGCCGTTAGACGATCTCCAGCGCGCGCTCGCCGGTCTCCTGATCGACGGCGCGCACGTGCACGCCAAGCGCGTCCTCCGCGCCGGCGTCTCGGCGACCAAGTTCGTAGTCCACGAGCACGCGCACGTTGGAAAATCCACCCAGCACGTTCACGATCACCCCGAGCACGTTGGAGAATCCACCCAGCACGTTGGAGAATCCACCCAGCACGTTGGGGAATCCACCCAGCACGTTGGGGAATCCACCCAGCACGTTCACGATCACCCCGAGCACGTTGGAGAATCGGGCCATCACCATCGAACCGTTCAGGAAATCTTCTCGTTGATCGACCGGACCTCGCTGCCGACGTCGACGCGGGATCGCGCGAAAGCGATGTTCCAGCGCCTCGCCGAGACCGAAGCCGCGATCCATCAGATGCCGATCGAGACAGTCCATCTGCACGAAGTCGGGGCGCTCGACTCGATTGTCGACATCGTCGGCATCGCCTTCGCCATGGAATGGGTGGGCGCCGATCGAATCGTCTCATCGGCGTTGAACGTCGGCGGCGGCATGGTGCATTCGGCCCACGGCCATTTCCCGGTTCCTGCACCGGCAACGATGAAGCTGCTGGGCAGCGCGCCGGTCTACAGCGGCGCAATACAGAAGGAGCTCGTCACGCCGACCGGTGCGCTCATCGTGTCGACGTATGCCTCGGACTTCGGTCCGATCCCGCCGATGTCGGTCGACCGCATCGGCTACGGAGCGGGCGACCGCGACGATCCGGGAACGCCGAACGTGCTGCGCGTGCTGATCGGAGAGGCCGCCGGGCAGGGCCGCGGCGACCGCGTGGTGGTCGTCGAATGCGAGATCGACGACATGAACCCGCAGATCTTCGGCGTGGTCATGGAGCGGCTGTATGCGGTCGGTGCGCTGGAGGTGTTCTACGTGCCGGTGCAGATGAAGAAGAACCGGCCCGGCACGCTGCTGACGGTGATCGTGCCGCCCGATCGGCGCGCAGCCGTCGCCGACGTCATCTTCCGCGAGACGACCACGATCGGCCTGCGGTACTCCGAGGTCGATCGCGAGTGCCTGCAGCGCGAGATCGTCGCCATCGAGACGCCGATCGGCAGCGTGAGGTTCAAGGTCGCCTCCCGCAACGGCCGGACGGTGAATGCCGTGCCCGAGTTCGACGACTGCGCCAGGCTCGCGGCGAGCAACAATCTCTCGGTGAAGGAAGTTCAGGCGATGGCCATTGCCGCATTCGGGCAGCGACAACCGTGAACCGTTTCTTTCTGACGACCGCGATCGACTACGTCAACAGCCGTCCGCATCTCGGGACGGCGTACGAGAAGGTGTGCGCCGACGTCATCGCGCGCTACAAGCGGCTGTGCGGCGTCGAGACGCGCTTCCTGATGGGGAACGACGAGCATTCGCAGAACGTGTACAAGCAGGCCGTCGAGCTCGGCCTCGACCCGCTGGCGTACTGCGACGCGATGGAGCACGAGTTCCGCCGCACGTGGCGGCGCCTCGACGTGTCGTTCGACGATTTCATCCGCACTACCGAGCCGCGCCACAAGAACGGCGTGACCGCGCTCGCCCAGCAGATCTACGACGCCGGCGACATCTACGAGGGGATTTACGAGGGCTGGTACTGCGTCAGCTGCGAGGAGTTCAAGCAGGAAAAGGATCTCATCGACGGCAATTGTCCGCTGCATCCGACGCTCAAGCCCGAATGGATTCGCGAGAAGAACTACTTCTTCCGGCTGTCGAAGTATCAGCAGCCGCTGCTCGATCACTTCAGGCTTCATCCGGAGTTCCTCCAGCCGGACGTTCGGCGAAACGAAATTCTGCGGCTCATCGAGAGCGGGCTCATCGACATCTCGGTGAGCCGCGCGGGCCAGTCGTGGGGGATCCCCCTGCCGTTCGATCCGTCCAGCGTCGCCTACGTGTGGTTCGATGCGCTGATCAACTACGCCTCGGCTGTCGGCCTCGGCGGCGATCAGGCGATGTTCGAGCAGTGGTGGCCCGCCGATCTGCACATCATCGGGAAGGACATCACACGGTTCCACGCGGTCATCTGGCCGGCGATGCTGATGAGCGCCAAGCTGCCCGTGCCGCGGCAGGTGTTCGGACACGGCTTCATGACGCTGAACGGCCAGCGCATGAGCAAGACGCTGGGAACGATCGTCGATCCGATCGTCGCGGCCGATCGGCTGGGGCACGATCCGCTCCGGCTGTATCTGGTGAAAGAGATTGTTTTCGGCGGCGACGGCGATTTCTCGTGGGATCGGTACGACGAGCGCTACAACG
>Ga0070699_100002364_pt1 | contig 16926 bp, 22 predicted proteins | sample KBSK1503metaG_FD_65473 | JGI IMG/M metagenome (GOLD analysis project Ga0070699, IMG submission 65473) | Corn, switchgrass and miscanthus rhizosphere microbial communities from Kellogg Biological Station, Michigan, USA - KBS K1-50-3 metaG | ecosystem: Host-associated > Plants > Roots >... | reverse complement strand
CGTCGGGGCCTCGGTCGTGTCGATCCAGAAGGTCACGCGGCTCGACCCGGCGATGGTCTTCAAGGGCTGAGCAGATGGAGACCTCGATCACGGTGCGGGGAGTCACGCGGACCTTCGGGGCGGGGGCGGCGGTCGTGCGCGCCCTCGATGGCGTCGACGTCGACGTCCGTAACGGTGAGGTCATGCTCTTGATGGGGCCTTCCGGGAGCGGCAAGACGACGCTGCTCTCGATCATGGGCTGCATCCTGCGCCCCTCGGCAGGGAGCGTCCGCATCGGGGGGCGCGAGGTGAGCGGGCTCCCCGAGCGTGCGCTGCCTCAGGTGCGTCTCCGGTATGTCGGGTTCGTCTTCCAGGGCTTCAACCTCTTTCCGACGCTGACCGCCGGCGAAAACGTCGAGTTGGCCCTCGATCTGCACGGCGTCCGCGGGCGGGCGGCGCGCCGGCGGGCGCGGGAGCGCCTCGACCAGGTCGGCCTCGCCGAGAAATACCGGAGCTATCCGGCCGACCTGAGTGGCGGCGAGAAGCAGCGGGTGGCGATCGCCCGCGCCCTCGCCGGCGACCCCGAAATCATCCTCGCCGACGAGCCGACGGCCGCGCTCGATTCCCAGAGCGGCCAGGTCGTCATGGAGCTCCTGCGTGACCTGGCTCACGGCCGCGGGCGTGCCGTCGTCCTCGTCACCCATGACAGCCGGATCCTGCCGTACGCCGACCGGGTCGTCCACATCGAGGACGGCCGGATCGTCGACCGGGAACCGCGGGTGGAGACGGGGCTCGCGAGCGACGGCCCGCTGACGCTCGTCCACGGGGGGCGGGAGGCCTCGGCCGTCACCGCATCGCGGAGCCGATCGCGAGGGGGGCGGAGATGAAACGAACGGTCGTCTTCCTGGTGCCCGCGCTGGCCCTCGGCGCGGCGTGCACGATCTTTGCCCTTTGGCGTAGCGACACGGTGCCCGCCCCGTCGGCCGGCGCCGCGCCCGCCGCCGTGCCGGAGACTCCGCGGATCGTCGCCGGCCCCGGGCGCGTCGAGCCGATCTCGGAGGAGATACGCGTCAGCGCGGAGGTGAGCGGGAAGCTCCAAACGGTCCCGGTGGAGGAGGGCGATCGCATCACGGTCGGCCACGTGATCGCCCAGCTCGACAACACCGACTACCGCGCGCGCGTCGCGGCCGCGGAGGCGACGCTGCTTCAGAAGGAGGCCGAGCAACGCCGGGTCGTCAACGGGGCTCGCGACCAGGAGCGGGCAGAGGCGTTGGCGGCGGTGAAGGCGGCGGAGGCGGTCATGATCAACGCCCGTCTCGAGGCCGCGCGCCGCCGCAAGCTCGCCGTCGACGGCATCGTCTCCCGGGAGGAGGCGGATCGCTCGGAGCGGGACTTCGAGGTCGCCCGGGCCCGCTATGACCAGGCCGTCCAGCACCACGCCACCCTCGACGTCGGCGCCCGTGAGGAGGATCAATCCCGCGCCGCCGCCGACGTGGCGCTGGCCCAAGCCCAGCTCGACGAGGCCCGGGCGGCGCTTGCCAAGACATATGTCCTTTCGCCGGTGAACGGAGTCGTCCTGCGCAAGCACCGGAAGGCGGGTGAGGGCGTCTCGACCCAGTTCGACTCCCCAATCGTGACCGTCGCCGACGATTCCCGGCTGCGGGTACGGATCGACGTGGACGAGACCGACGTGGGTCGGATCCGCCCCGGGCAACGCGCCTACGTCACCGCCGACGCGTTTCCGGGCCGGAAGTTCTGGGGCCGGGTGGCGCGGGTCGGCCGGCTCCTCGGCAAGAAGAACGTCCAGACCGACGAGCCCACCGAGCGGGTCGATACCAAGGTCCTCGAGACGCTGGTCGAGCTCGACAACGGCCACGAGCTGCCCCTCGGCCTTCGGGTGGACGCCTTTGTGATCCCCGACCAGGTTCGTCCGGCACCGGCGGGGCGTCGCGATGGGCCGCGGGCCCACGACACGCGCAGACTCCGAGACGCCACGGCGGCCGGCAAGCCCGAGTCCCGCTGACCGTCCACCCCGTCAACACCGCCGAGCCCCTTGACGCCCGCGGCTCGAGTGTGTAACGTCCAGGCCACGGACGATTAGCTCAGTTGGCAGAGCGCTGGCCTCACATGCCAGAGGTCACTGGTTCGAGTCCAGTATCGTCCACCATTCAAGTCCCGCCTCGCTGCGGATCGGCGGTCTCGAAGGGCTCGGGGAGGCTTCCGTGGAGGGTTAGAGGCCGAAACCCTTGGGTGGCGCGTAGGTGTCCTGCGGTGTGCGCCAGAGCTTCCCCGACTTCACGTGATCGGCAAGGGTGATGGTTACCGCCGCCCCATCCGTGGGCTTGCCCATCGCGCGGAGTCGCTCGACTATCTCTTCCACGTGCAACGGCTTGCCAGCCTCGCGCAGGATATCCAGGACGAGAGACCTGAGCGGGCCTTGCCTCGGGCCCGCCGCCGGTCGACCCGCGTGCGGGGCAGCTTCGCCCCGCCGGGAAGCTTCGTCCCGCCGGGGAGCTTCGTCCCGGCGGAGAGCTTCGTCCCGGCGGCGGAGAGCTTCGTCCCGGCGGAGAGCTTCGTCCCGGCGGAGAACTTCGTCCCGGCGAGAAGGTTCGTCCCGCCGGGGAGGAGGTGTAGCCTCGCTAAAGGGAAGATCCCGCGCTCTTCGCAGTGTCCTCGGGGCCGCATCTTCCCCGAGTTTCTGTGGCGTGTCTTCCGCGACCTTCGAGGACGTCTCCGCCCCGACCAGGAGGTCCTTCGCTTTGCGAAGCGTCCGCAGGTCGGATTCGACTTGAGCGAGGAGCTGGCGGAGTCGCTCGAGCTCGCCTTCTCGCTCGGCCATCTTCTCGTCGAGGGCCCTGATCGCGTCGTCGGCGCCCTCCATCATTTCGCCCCCTTACGGGTGTTCGACATAACCCTTTGTTCACCTTAACATGCGGGCCCGAGGATCCCATTCACTTGACCGCACGTGATATCTTTCAGGCTACGACCGCGCGGCGGCCTGCCGGGGCGGCGTAGCAAGGGGCGGCTCCGGGCTTGGTCACGCTGCTCTCGATCATCTTCCTCGGATTCTTCCTCGGGATGCGTCATGCGACCGACGCTGACCACGTCATCGCCGTCTCGACGATCGTGAGCCGCGAGCGCACGCTCCGGAGCGCGATCCTGATCGGGAGCGCCTGGGGCGTAGGGCACACCGTGACGATCCTCGGCGTCGGGGGGGCGATCATCCTGTTCAGCGTCGTCATTCCGCCGCGGCTCGGCCTCTCGATGGAGATGGCAGTGGGTCTGATGCTGGTCGTCCTGGGGATGTGGAACCTGACGGGGATCCTCACGTGGCTCCAGGGGGTCTTCTCGGCGGGGAGGGAACGGTCGGATAGCCTCCACGCCCATGTTCACAGCCACGGGGACTACGGCCACAGCCACGCGCACGGTCACGGCCCGGAGACCCACGGGCATCGCGAAGACGAGACGCCACAGGCGTGGCTCGATCGACGGTTCGGGCGGCTCGGGGCCTACCAGGTGATCCGTCCTCTTGTCGTCGGGATCGTCCACGGGCTTGCGGGCTCCGCGGCCATCGCGCTCCTCGTCTTGGCGACGATCCAAAACGTGTGGTGGGCGACCGCCTACCTCCTCCTCTTCGGCCTCGGGACGATTGCGGGCATGATGCTAGTGACCGCGGCCATCGCGGCGCCGTTCGCCTTCGCGGCCCAGCGGCTTGGTGGGCTCAACCGGCACCTGCGTATCGCCTCGGGCCTCCTGAGCCTCGGGTTCGGCCTCTTCCTCGTCTACCAGATCGGCTTCGTGAACGGGCTGTTCACGGGCCGGACTCACTGGACACCGAGGTGAAGAGGGGAAGCGGCCGACTCGCCTATTGACACTGCGGGCGCAACTTAGTATACGGATGGGACGCACGACCGGGCCCCGGGCCCGGTGCCTCGGCGGTCCCAGACCGTCGCGAGGGGGAGGAACCAGGTGGCCCACAGCGACGTGGCTAATCCCAGGATCGTCGACGCACCGGAGGGCGCCGGGGAGGGGCCGGCGTCACATCGGTGGCGCGGCCCTCGGGTCATCGCCCTCGGCGCGGTACTGCTCGGCCTCGTCGCCGTCACGCTGGCTGCGGTCGTCCGGGAGGCCTGGCTGCCCGGCCGGGCGACGAGCCTCGCCGTCCCCCCGAACCCCTTCGCCCCGCCGCGCCCGGCGCTGACTCCCGCCGAGGAGGCGTATTCGCAGGCCCTCTGGAAGATCCACGGCGACGTCAAGCTCAGTGCCGTCCAGATGACGTTCGCCGGGCTCGCCTACAAGACCGGCGACATCGACCGCGCGACCCTCAAGGCCCGTGTGGACGCGAGTCGCGACGCCTACGCGCGCGCCGAGACCCGTGTCCGCGGGCTCCGGCCGCCCGCGTCCCTGCGCTCCGTCCACGCCGATTACCTCGACGCGATTCGCCTGTACCGCCAATCGGCGGCGGAGATGGCCCGCGTGTACGACGACGGGCGTGACCAGCACCTGCTCGCCGCGTTCCCGCTGAGCGAGACGGCTTCGCGAAAGCTTCTGGAGGTCGGGGACACGCTCTGGCCCGGCGAGTACGTGCCGAACTGATAGGAACCTTCATAGGAGGTGAGACCTCGCATCGCACGCGACCCGGAGGAACGCCATAATCCACGAGACATATCCTTGGGGGTGGAGATGAACAAGCTGGCCAGGTGCCTATTGATTCTCGCGCTGTTGGCTGTGACCGTGTCGGTGGGGATGCCACCGGCTCCGGCGCAGTCGGCCGACATGCAGTACTCGGTCTGGCTCATCGAGAGCAGCCGCTTCATGGGCGTCCCCGCGGGGGCGTTCATGCCCGACCGCGCCTACGTGCCCGACAGCAAGAGCCCGATGAACAACAAGGTCTTCTTTGATCTCCCGGTGAATATCGGCGTGATCAAGGGCGGCAAGGACATAGTCCTCTACGACACTGGCTGGAAGCAGCAGGAATACCACAAGATGACGGGGACCCAGCACTGGGCACCGATCAAGCAGCAGCTGGCCCAGCTCGGCATCAGGCCGGAAGACGTCACCAAGCTCGTCATCGGCCACGGCCACTGGGACCACGCCGGGCAGCTCATGGACTTCCCGAACGCCGTGCTTTACGTGCAGAAGGCGGAGCTCCAGGGGATCGAATGGGCGCTCAACTATCCGAATCCGCACATCCGCGCGGTCAACACCGATCCGGGCGGGTGCGCGCGCACCCCGGCCTGCGGCTATCCGCCGCTGACCCTGCAGGAGATCTACGGGAAGGTGCTCTCCGGCAAGGCCGTGATCGTCGACGGGGAGATGGAGATCGCGCCTGGCCTGATCATCCATCCGGCGTTCCGGGCGCACACGGCGGGCTCCCAGCTCCTCGAGGTCCACACCTCCATCGGCCCCCTCGTGTTCGGGAGCGACGCGTACTCGTCCTGGGAAGGCATCCGGGACTGGATGATCGCCAACCCGCAGCAGACCGACACCGTCCAGCAGTTCCTCGCCTACGAGAAGTGCTACAAGATCACGGGCGGCTATGAGCACTGTGTGGCCGCCCACGAGCCCCTCAGCTACAGCGAAGGGTATCCGCTCACCAAGAACTCGTGGGTGGGCCCGAACGGCTCTCGCGCTGCCGAGATCGTCCTCGCTCCCGGAGAGCGGTCCCGCAAGCCGTAGTGCCGTCACCCGCTTCATCGACGTTCGCGAGGAGCCCGCGCCGCGGCGGGCTCCTCGCAGCGCTCCTCCCGGCTCTGCTGCTCCTCTGGCCGACCGCTGCCCACGCGCACAACCCGAGCGCGTGGGGAGGCCTCTTCCGGTCGCGCGATAGGGGAGAAACGTGGTTTCCGGCCAATCCCGGCCGCTTCGTGAGTGGGGCGCTCGCCCTCGCGGTCAGCCCGACCGACGTCAACCATCTCCTCCTCGCCACCGACAGCGGGCTCCTGCGCTCCCGCAACGGCGGCCGGGACTGGGAGCTCGAAGCGCCGGCCGTCCTCGTCGGCGCCGTGTTCGCCGCGGCCTTCGATGCCGACGGCCGGCGCGCGATAGTGTCCACCGGCTCGAGCATTCTCCGGACGGAGGACGGCGTGACGTGGCTTCGATCGCCGGCGCCCCCCGGGGCGGCGCCCGCACGGGCGATCGTTCGCGGCGCGCTGCCGGGAAGCGCCTACCTCGGCGGCTGGCGTGGGTTTTCCCGGAGCGATGACTGGGGGCTCTCGTGGTCCAGGGTCGGCGAGGGGCTGCCTGCGGACCCGGTCAGTACGCTCGCGATCGCGCCCGGCCCGCCGGAGGTCATCTATGCGGTGGCGGCCGGCCGGGTGTGGGCGAGTTCCGACGGTGGTCGGGCCTGGACACCGCGGGACCGCGGGATTCCGCCGGGCCGGGTCGACGCCCTTGCCCGCGATCCGCGCGAGCCCGATCGCCTCTGGGCCACGAGCGCCGATCAGCTCTTTCGCACTGACGATCTGGGAGCGAGCTGGCGCGCCGTCGGCAACCCCCTCGGCGAGCGGAGCACGTCGGTGCGCGGCATCGCGGTCTCGCCCTCCGGGCAGGAGGTCGTGCTCTCGACCGATCGCGGCCTCTACCGGAGCGTCGACCGTGGGTCCCGCTGGGACTTCGTCGTCGACGGCAATCTGCCGGTTCACCTCGAGGCCGGTCCCCTTGTCCGGGATCCGGTCGATCCCTCCACTCTCTACGCGGGTTTCGCACTCACGCCGTATGACGAACTCTGGCGGGCCGCGGCCGAGGGCCGCACGTCCCTCAGCCGACTCGACCCTCTCAGCGTCGCGGGCGGCGCCGCCTTCCTCATCGTGCTCGGGATCGGAGCTGCCGTTGCCTTGCGCCTGGTGGCCCGACACTACCGCGCCCCGGGGGGTGCCGCGCCGACGCCGCCGAAGCGCCGGCTGCTGGCGAAGACGGTGCGGTGAGGGCGAGCGCCCGGATGGCCTCGGCGCTCGGGCGGCCGCGTCCGTGGGTCGCAGTGGTCGCGATCATGCTGGTCGCCGCCGCGCTCGCGTGGCGTTTCGGGCCGTGGCGCCCGCCGGGCTTCGTCGAGTATCGGATGCCGAGCCGAACCGACATCCCGACCGCCGTCGCGGTCGCTCCCGACGGGAGCGTCTGGTTCACGATCGAGTTCTCTGATTCGATCGGCGTGCTCAAAGACGGCCGGTTGAGGAAGCTCCCCAAGGGCCGGCAGAACCTGGAGCCGATCGGGCTCGCCGTCGATGCCGGCGGATTCGCCTGGTATACCGACGCCCCCGCGCGTGCGATCGCCAGGATCACCGCGGACGGCGCGATCACCTCGTACCCGCTGGCGGGGCCGGTCGCCAAGCTCGCACGGCTCGCGATCGGCCCCGACGGCTCGGTGTGGTTCGCCGAAGGGACCACCTTCAGCGTGACCCGTCTCAAGGACGGCCGGTTCACACGCTTCGAGACGAACTCCTTCAGTGCTCCGCCCTTCGGCGTCGCCGTCGATCGGGAAGGCGGGGTGTGGGCGACGCTCGAGACCGTGAGTCGCCTGGCGCGCATCACGCGCGACGGCACGCTCCACGAGCTCGACGTGCCTACGCGGGGCAGCGTGCCGAGTGACATCGCGGTCGACGCGACGGGCGCCGTCTGGTTCCTGGAGTTCCGCGGAAACAAGATCGGGCGGTACGCCGACGGACGCTTCACCGAGTTCCCGGTGCCCACGCCGCGCGCGGGGCTCACCGGGCTCGCCGTTGCCCCCGACGGCGCGGTCTGGTTCGGTGAGCTTCGCGGCCATGCGCTTGGCCGGCTGCGCGACGGCGTGGTGACGGAGTTTCCGCTCCCCCGGTCCGATGCGCGCCCCTTCGACGTCGCCGTCGATCGGGCGAACAACGTCTGGTACACGGACCTGAGCGGGTGGCTCGGGCGGCTCTCGGCGCAGCGCGCCCGGTCCCGCTGAGCCGGGCCGCTCCGCGGCGGGCCTTCGCGGCGCGCGCTCAGCGGAGGGTGGCGACCGTACGCCAGGCGGTGGCCGTCAGGATCAGGCCGACCAGGACGATCAGCAGCGCCGCGCCGACCTGAAGCCACACGACCCAGCGGCTGCTGAGCCAGGTGAGGACGATCTGACCGACGCGGGCGGCGACGACGCCGACCAGGACCAGCACCGACGCGAAGCCGACGCTGAAAACCACCACCGTGAAGAGCCCGAGAATCAGCCGCCCGCTCGCTACCGCGGCGAGGAGGATGGCGAGGGCTCCGGGGTCCGGCAGGAGCCCGCCCGCCACGCCGAGCCCGAGCAGCATGCCGAGGCGCGGGCGGGCCGCCGCCATCGCCTCGACATCGTGCGTGTGGACCGGCCCCCAGCCGTGGCGGTGGGGCCGGGAGTCTTCGCCGGGCTCGTGGGGCTCGTCGCCGCGCTCGTGCGCGTGTTCGCCGTGGCCGCCGAACGCGAACGGTATCGCCCGGAGCTGGGTCCGGAGCATCCAGAGGCCGATGCCGATGACGAGCACGCCCGTGCCCACCGCGAGGTAGGCCTCCACCCGATGCGGCACCACCCACGCCGATCCGAGGGTGGCGAGGAGGGCGACGAGGATGATCCCGCTCGTGTGGGAGAGGGTCACGAACATCCCGAGGACGAACGCGTCGACAGGCCGGCCGCGCGCGCCCACGATGTACGAGGCAGCGATCGTCTTGCCGTGACCCGGCGTCGCGGCGTGCAGTGCGCCGAGCCAGAAGCTCGACACCAGGTAGAGCAGTCCCTCGGTCATGGACCGTCGAACACTACAGGCGCGCCGCCGAGGGTGTCAAGGAGCCGCCGCGGAGAACCCCTGCGCCGGGAGCCGGAACGCCTTGGCGAATCTGCTGGCGAAGGTCTGGTAACCGATGATGAACGTCAACTCGACTATCTCGCCCTCGGAGAAGTGCTCCCGGAGCCAAGCGAGGCAGGCGTCGGTCACCTCCTGGTCCTCGCGGGTGACGCGTCCCGCGAACTCGAGAGCGGCCTTTTCCCGCTCGGGGAAGTGCCGGCTGTCCGCGTACGCGTCGAGGGCGGCGAGCACCTCGACGGGGATCCCCGCCTTCGCGCCGACGGCGCGCTGGATGTCCATTCAGTACGCGCTCCCGGACAGCGCGGCGACGTGGAGATTGAGCAAGGCCCGGAGACGCGCGTCGATCCGTCCACCCCACCTGATCGCCGCATAAAGCCCACCGATACCGAGCATGAGCGGAAGCCGGTGGGCCATGATGCGCTCGGGGGTTGGCACCTGGCCGAACAGCCGCCGGCCGATCGCGTAGAACATCCGGATCACGACTCCCGGTCGTTCGACTTCCATGAGCCGCTTCATGTCGTTGCCTCCTTCACGCTGGTGTGTGTCACCCAACCGGCGCTCACGGCCGCAGGATCGTCCCCACCACCTTCTGCACAGATGCCCGGATCGCGTCATTGGGGCCGAGCCGCTGGCTGCTCTCCGGCGCGTCGCAGTCCTCCCGGAAGTCCGTGGTCTGTATCCCGGGCTCGAGAAGGCGAGTCTCGCGATCGCTCGCGCGCACGACGTCGACGCGCACGACCCACTCGGTGATGCCGGTCGTAAACGTCCGACGCGTGTGGCGGCAGTAGGTGCGGCGCCGGCGGGCGACCGTCGCGTCCACGACGACCGCCTGATCGGCGCCGACTTCGCGGGCGCGCGCCACCGCCGCCGTCCGGTCCAGCCGGCCGCCGCCGACGCGCACGTCGACGGGGAGGACGGCCTCGGCGTTCAATGCCTCGAGCAGCGCCGCCGTGTAGAGCTCGGGGAGCGTCGCTCGCTCCTGCTTGGTGAAGTCGCCCTCGCCGAGGCCGAGATGCATGGTGATCGCCGGGCGGCGGATCTCGTCTCCCCGATAGTCGGTCCCTCGCACCCCGGTCGGCCCGCCGAGCCCCGCGGTACAGGCCGGGAGGGCGAGCGAGAGGAGGACGACCCGCCGCATGTGGGCGATGCTAGGCACCGCGCGCGGCGGGTGTCAAGACGACGCGGCTTGGTCGCGCTAGACTGTTCGAGTACAATCAATCCATGCCGCGGAGGCTCGCCGTGATCGTGGTCATCGCTTTCGTCCCGGGCGTGCTCGTGGCGGCGCCGGCGACGGCACAACAGATCGAGATCAAGGCCAAACCGCCCGAGCCGGCACCCCGGCTCGAGATCATCCCGCCGCCGGGGGCCAAGGAGATCACCCGACCTCGCGAGTCCGACTTCTACCCCGACGACATCCGGGTGCGCCTCGACCCCGCCTTCGTCGCGCCCTTCGTCGTCGTCAAGCAGACTGGCCCGAACTCGGCCGTCCAGATGGGCCTGGCGGGCTGGACCTCGCCGAATACCCCGGTGCCCCAGGGCGGCGACACGTTCCGCGAAACCCCGGGCTGGTTCGCGCTCGGATTCGCGATCGTCTGGGACGTGCCGGTCAACCAGGGGCGCCGCCCCGCGCCGGCTGGTCCGCCGAAGTAGCGCGTGGCGCCCGCTCCGCGCTGGCCCGGAGACGCGCGGGGGGCCTGCGCATTCACCTTCGACCTCGACGCCGAGACGCTCTGGATGGCGCGCGACGTGCGGGAGCCGGTCGCGCTCTCGCAGGGCCGGTTCGGCCCCGTCGAGGCGCTGCCGCGTATTCTCCACCTGCTGGCGGCGGCGGGCATCCGGGCGACCTTCTTCGTTCCCGCCTGGGTCGCCGAGCACTATCCCGACGCGCTGAAGGCGATCGTCGCTGGCCAGCACGAGGTCGGTTGTCACGGCGACGAGCACGAGCGGGTGAGCGAGCTCGACGTCACTCGCGAGGAGGCGATTCTCGAGAAGAGCCTCGAGACGCTGACGCGGCACACCGGACGCCGTCCCACCGGCTACCGCGCACCAGGCTGGCAGCTCTCCCCCCGAACACTCGGCCTCCTGGCCAAGCACCGCCTCGAGTACTCGTCGAACATGATGGACCGCCTGACCCCGTACTTCCACCCGGCGGTCGACGGTGTGGCGCTCGTGGAGATCCCGGTCTCGTGGGTGCTGGACGACGCTCCGTATTTCCTCTACACGGGCCAGCGGAGCCTGCAGCCCCCGGGGCCGGTGCTGCAGGCGTGGCTCACCGAGTTCGACGGCATCACCGAGGCCGGCGGCGTGACGAACTTCACCTTTCACCCCCAGCTCATCGGCCGTCCCTCGCGCCTGGCGTGCCTCCGGGAGCTGATCGAGTACGTCCGCCACACGCCGCGCCTCTGGGTGGCCGCGCTCGGGGAGATCAGCGCGTACTGGAGATCCCAGGGTGCCGCTCAGAGGTAACCTGCACGCCCACTCGCTCTTCTCGGACGGCGTCCGCTCGGTCGAGGAAGTGATCGCCGCTTACGAAGCGCTCGGGTACGACTTTCTCGCGATCACCGATCACGACGATCGAGTGCCTCGCCACTACTGGCGCGCCCTCGCCGCCCTCCGGCCCCGACTGCTGCTGTTCCGCGGCATCGAGCTCGACTACCGGCCGCTCTCGCAGCACGTGGGCCGGGTCTACGGCGATCGCGAGGTGCTTCACATCCTGAACCATCCGGCGCGGTACGACCTCTCGCTCGACGAGACGACGCGCCGGGTTGCGATCATCAGCGGGGAGGGGCTCACGATCGACGCGGTCGAGGTCACCGACACCGGCCACTACCGGCCGCGCTACGACACGGACGCGATCCGGCTGCCCAAGATCGCGACGGACGACTCCCACCGCGAACCGCACGTCGGCCGCGCCTGGATCGAAGTCGAGGCGCCCCGCGACCGCGACGCGATCATCCGGGCCATCAAGGCGGGAGACTTCCGCCTCGGCTTCGCCCAGGACGAAAAGCTCGCCTAGCGCTTGAGGCCCGCCTCCGTGTGGTCGACGTGCGCGAGCGAGCTGTGGCTCCCCGGCCAGTCGTAGGCGATCGGCCCCGTACCGCGGTTCACGGTCGCCTGGCAGATGGCCGCTGTCTTGTACTCCATCCCGGCCGGCAGAGCGACGTCCACCACATATGCGGCACCGGTGGCCAGGTTCCGGATGGGCCCGGTCGTGGTCTCGAGCAGGCCGGGGACGACGATGCGGGCCTGCCGCTTCTTCAGGTCGTGTTTGAACTCGATTCGCGCGACCTTCGGCTCGAGGACGGTGCTGATCAGCGAGGCGACGACCTCGAACCAGGCGTTGCCCGCTTTACCGCTGAGGATCCGGAGCACCGCGTCGCGCTGGGCGGGGGAGCTGCGCTCGTCGAGGATCGGCAGCACGGTGCCGTTGCCTTCGTGCAGCGGGCCGGGCCAGTGGTACTGCGCCGCGAACTTCACGCCCCGCATGCTGGTCCGGCCAAAGTTCCCCTCGTCGACCTGCATCCCGAGCATGCCCTCGCACGCGCCACGGGTCGGGCGCGCCCAGAAGTCGCACGGGCAACCGGGGTCACAGTTGCAGTTCTTGATCCACTTGCCCTTCAGGCGCCACTTGAGGACCGGCATCATATCCTCCGTTGCCCTACCGTCCGTGCGCGAGCACGAAGCCGCCCCATGCGATGAGGGCGGCCCCGGCGCCCCAGGGGACCAGGCGCCCCGGCCGGACGACCTTCTCGAGCAAGACGAACCCGGCAATCGCGGCGATCCAGACGAGATTCATCACGCCGCCGACGAAGAGGAGCGCCATCAGCACCCAACAGCACCCCACACAGAAGAGGCCGTGCCGGAGGCCCATCACGACGGCGCCGGCACGGCCCGCCCGCCACTCCGAGAGGAGAAAGCCGAGCGGGGTCTGGCACCGCGAGAGGCACGCGCGCTTGAGGGGGGTCAGCTGGTAGGCGCCGGCGGCGATCAGGATCGCGCCGCCGAGCAGGGGAGTCGAAGTCTGCAGCGACCCGGACAGGAGCGCCGCCCGCTGGAGGATCCACTCGAGGCCGGTCGCGAGCGCGCTCACGAGCCCCCAGACGGCGACATAGCCGAGCAGGAAGCCGCCCGTCTCGACGTGACGCGCGCTCCCCGCGCCCTGCCGCTTCCGGTTCACGGCCGTGAACACGAGGATCATCGGCGCGGCCGACGGTAGCATCATCGCCGTCATCATCACGATCCACATCCCCGCCGCCAGGGCAGCGTCGGCGGCCGTCCACGGCGTCGTTTGGGCCATGCCCATGCGGGCCATGTCGTCCGCTTCGCGGGCGAGACGAGCTAGGTCGAGCCAGGCCAACCCCGTCAGCGCGAGAAGCCCCGCCAGCGTGACCACGCGATCGCGACGGAGGACCGCCTCGATGGCCGCGTCCGGCACGGTCATCAGGCCGGAGCGGCGGCGCCCGTGATGCGCGCCCCACGGGCGGCGGAGGGCGGGCCCGGCGAGTCGAAAAGCGGGTTGACGTGCGCGGCGCCGAGGCCGAAGATGCGCGCGATGGAGTCCTGCGGGAATGCTCGCGGCGGCCGGAGAGCCCTCCTGATCGTGGCCATCGCGCGTATCCTAGCCATGAACGCCGGTTGCCGACAATCGTAATCGCACACGCCGTGCGGGAGCTCACGTGACCCCATGAAAATCGCGAGCATCGTCGTCCACCGCCTGTCGGTCCCGCTGCCGCGGCCCATCCGCACCTCGATCCACGACCTCGCCCACGCCCACACGGTACTCGTCGAAATGCGGTCGGACGCGGGCGCCATCGGATCCGGCTACTGCTTCGCTTTCGGGCGGCACGCCGCCGCCGCGCTGCACGAGCTGGTGCTCGAACTGGCCCCCCTTTACGAGGGGAAGGACCCGGCGGAGGTGCGCGCTCATCACGCCGCCGCCTGGCGCGCGCTGAACTTCCTGGGGCACGCGGGCGCCGCCATGATGGCCCTGGCCGCGCTCGACGTGGCGTGCTGGGACCTGGCCGCCCGGGCCGTCGGCCTGCCGCTCTACCGCTACCTCGGCGGGAACCGCAACCGGGTGCCGACCTACGCGTCGTCGGGACTGTGGCTCGACTACTCGATCGACGAGTTGCTGAGGGAGGCGGACCGCTTCCGAGGGCAGGGGCACCGGGCCATGAAGATGCGGATCGGACGCGCCCGCGCCGCCGAAGACGTCGAACGCGTCGGGCGTCTGCGGGAGGCGGTCGGCCCCGAGGTGCAGCTCCTCGCCGACGCGAACCAGGGCTGGGACGAGCCGACGGCGCTCCGGGTCGGCCGGCAGCTGGAAGCGTACGATCTCTACTGGATCGAGGAGCCGCTCCCGTACGAGGATCTCGAGGGATGCGCTCGCGTCACGGCGGCGCTGACGACGCGCGTGGCCACCGGGGAGACCGACTACGGGAGCCTCGCGATGAAGCGTCACCTCGACTTGCGCGCGGCGGACGTGCTCATGCCCGATCTCCAGCGCATGAGCGGGGTCACGGAGTTCATGAAGGCGGCCGCCCTGTGCGAGGCGTATCAGCAGCCCGTGTCCTCGCACCTCTTCCCCGAGGCGAGCGGCCATTTGCTGGCGGCGTCCCCGAACGGCCTGATCCTCGAGCACATGAACTGGTGGCAGGAGCTCTACGACGAGCCGCTCCGGATCATCGACGGTCACGTCGTCGTTCCCGACCGACCCGGGATCGGATGCGATCTCGATCCCCGCGCACTCGCACGCTTCAAGGCCTGACGCCGCGCCGGCCAGGGTGACATCCCGCTCTCCATTTTGGCATGCCAGCGCGGCGCGACCCCTGTGCCACGACGGATCTTTTGTCAGTACGGACGGCGTGTTACGCGTGGCACTCCGATTGCTTCATGCCCCCTGCAGTTGACACTCATCGCTCCTGTGGAGGGCGTCGTGGAAGAACGTCGAGGCGAACCGCGAGGCGCGGCATCCTGGCCGGTGCGTGTCTGGCTGGGTGAAGGAATCTTCGTCATCGCGCGTGCGGTGGACGCGAGTCCCGGCGGCCTGAGGCTGACGATCCCGCCGCGCGCGAAGCCGTTGATCCACGTCGATCGGGCCTATACGGTGGAGCTGCAGGTGGTTCCCGCACCCATCACGTGCGTGGCCACCGTCCGGCACGCCTGCGGCGATGTCGGGCTCGCGTTCCGGGAGCGGCAGGCGGAGCTTCCCACGTGCGCACAGCGGAACGAAGCGCAGACCACCCTCGCGTGACGGCGGCCCGGCCCGCCCCCGCGTACGAATCCGCCAACAGTCGTCGCTACCCGCGGATCGAGGAGCCGTTTCCCGTGCGGGTGGTCGAGGCCAGCGGGAAGTCCTGGACGGGCGAGGCCGTCAACCTGAGCCCGTTCGGAATGAAGATCCGCGAGTCGCGGATCGCGCCCCCCGCCATCGTGCGCCTCGAGTTCGAGCTGCCGACGGGCGGCGCCCGGCTCGCGATCACCGCTGCCGGCGTGCGCACGGACGCGGACGGCGGCGCCTTCGCGTTCATCAATCTCGCGCGCGCGGATTTCCACCGTATCCGCAACGCCGTCGAGAGCCTCTTCCTGCGCCGGAAGCTCTGGATCATGATGGTCGAGGACGATCCGGAGGTGGCAGCGGTCCTCGCCGACTTCACCGAGGAGCATGACTGCGCGACGTTCATCATCCCCAGCGCCGAGGAGGCGCTCGCGTACCTCACGCAGGATCAGCCAGACGCGATCCTGCTCGACCTCACGCTGCCGGGGATGAGTGGCCTCCAGTTCCTGGACACGCTGGCGCGGCAGCAGCTCCGCCTGCCGGTGGTCGTCGTCTCGGGGGCCGTCGAGGCGGAAGCGAACACCTGCCTCCGCCTGGGCGCGCTCGACTTCCTGCGTAAGCCGCTCAACCTCGAGCAGTTCCGGCTGACCCTGGACATGCTGGAGCTGACGAGCGTCAAGCGGCGCCTTCACGATATCGAGCGGGCCCTCGACCTCGCCTTCCGGCCGTAGGCAGAGGAGGCGGGTCAGGCAATCCGCGTGAGGCCGGGCTCGACGGCGCCGAAGCGCGTGGCGACCTCGGGATCGTGGCCGGGCACGATCAGCCGGGGCGTGCCGGCGAGGCGCTGGATTGTTTCGAAGGCCGCCAGCATCTGGGGCAGGCTCGTGATGATTTGGGTCGGCTGCCGCCGCTCGACGTTGCGGTAGAAGTGGGAAGCGTCCGACGTGAGGACGACCGTCCCCGCCGCCGTCTCGACCGAAACGATCTGGAGCCCCGCCGTGTGGCCGCCCACCCAGTGCACGCGGAGGCCGGGTAACACCAGGCGCTCGCCCTCAACGAGCCGCGCCCGCCCCTCGTAGCTGAGCTTCACCAGTTCCGCGAGCGCGGGCGCGTTCGTGAGCTGGCGGTAAACATCGAAACGGGCGGCTGGTCCCGTCCAGAACGCCATCTCGTCCCTCTGGATCCAGAACTCGGCTGCGGGGAAAAGAGCGTGGCCCGCCCAGTGGTCCCAGTGCAGGTGCGAGATCAGCACGGTCCCGACGTCGGCCGGCCGCACCCCCGCGCGCGCCACCATCGCCGCCGGGCTCACGTAGTTCCGGAGTCCCCGCGCGGTCGCGTCTTCCTCGCGGCAGCCGGCGTCGACGAGGACGGGATGGGGGCCGCCCAGGATCAGCCAGACGTAGAAGTGGAGCGTGAGCGGATCATGAGACGGCTCCCGGTAGAAGAACTGGCAGGCGGTCGTGTCCCGCTCGCCGTACTTGAGGGCGTAGACCTGGTACATGCACGGGCCTCCTCGGTGATCCTGCGTCGCGTGAGGCCCGATCCTAGCCGCGAGCGAGAGATGGCGCAACACCCGCCCTGCGAGAGGCCTCTCCGATGGTTAGACTGGCGGCGGAGGACTCGCGCATGGACACCGCACCCCCGCCAGACTTTCAGACGGCCCGGCCCGGCGATGCCTATGACACGCTGGGTCGGAGATCCGCCTCCTCGGCGCCGTGCGCGGCGCCAGCGTCGTTCACTGCACGCCGCCGGCCGGCCGCACTTCCCGCGCGGTACGCCACCGGACGGTCGAGGAGATCTGGTACATGCTGGGGGGCACGGGGGCAGGTGTGGCGCCGGCAGGGGCGGCGCCAGGATATCGTCGACGTCGAGCCCGGG
>Ga0070699_100002363_pt1 | contig 16929 bp, 14 predicted proteins | sample KBSK1503metaG_FD_65473 | JGI IMG/M metagenome (GOLD analysis project Ga0070699, IMG submission 65473) | Corn, switchgrass and miscanthus rhizosphere microbial communities from Kellogg Biological Station, Michigan, USA - KBS K1-50-3 metaG | ecosystem: Host-associated > Plants > Roots >... | reverse complement strand
CTTGAGACGTGAGGGAGCTTCACTTGGCGCCGGCGCCGTGCTTGGCGCGCGTGTGTGGGACCGGCAGAACAAATTCCGCCTGTGTCTGGGTCCACTGACCTTCGCTCAGTACGAGAGCTTTCTGCCGGGTGGTCCGATGCTGCAGAAGCTCGTCGACTGGGTGCGGCTGTATTGCTCGTTCGAACTTGATTGGGATGTCCGCGTCGTGCTGAAACGAAACGAGGTTCCGCCGTTGAAGCTTGGTGGGGGGAGTAGCGCAGCCGGACTTGTCTCGCCGAAGCCACGGAGTGGCGAAGGCGGAAGGCTGGGATGGACAACGTGGCTGGGCCGACGTCCGGCGGAAACAGACGCCGGGGACCTGTGTCTGGCCGCCGAGACGTTCGTCACACGCGCCGGAGCGCTGGCCGCATGAGTGAAATCAGCCGCTCCGCGTTGTTCGGCAAGCTCAATAGCCTCGCGTACAAGGCGATTGAGGGCGCCACCGTGTTCTGCAAGCTCAGAGGCAACCCGTACGTCGAGCTGGTGCATTGGTTCCAGCAGATCCTGCAGACACCCGACTCGGACATGCACAGGATCGTCAGGCACTTCGAGCTCGACCTGTCACGGGTGGCGAAGGATATGACCGATGCGCTGGACCGGCTGCCGCGCGGCGCGACATCGATTTCCGACCTCTCGTCGCACGTCGAGAGTGCGGTCGAACGCGGATGGGTCTATGCGACGCTGATGTTCGGCGAATCGCAGGTGCGAACCGGGCATCTGGTCGTCGGCATCCTCAAGACCCCCTCGCTGCGCAACGCGCTGCTCGGTATCTCTCGCCAGTTCGAGGGCATAAAGCTCGATACCTTGACGGAAGATTTCGTACGGATCGTCGGCGGCTCGCCGGAAGAGAAGCTCGTCTCCAGGGACGGGTCGTCGATCGCTGCTCCTGGCGAGGCGAGTGATGCGATGGCGCCCGCGCAGATGGGCAAGCAGGAGGCGCTCAAGCGATTTGCGACGGATCTGACAGACAGGGCGCGCAAGGGTCAGATCGATCCTGTGAGCGGTCGCGACGAGGAGATTCGACAAATCGTCGACATCCTGATGCGTCGCCGGCAGAACAATCCGATTCTGACGGGGGAAGCGGGCGTCGGGAAGACCGCGGTCGTCGAAGGTTTTGCCGTGCGTCTCGCGCGAGGCGACGTGCCGCCACCGCTGAAGGACGTGTCGCTGTATACGCTCGACATCGGGCTGTTGCAGGCCGGCGCGAGCATGAAAGGCGAGTTCGAGAACCGCCTGCGGCAGGTGATCGACGAGGTGCAGGCGTCGCCGAAGCCGATCATCCTGTTCGTCGACGAGGCTCACACGTTGATCGGTGCAGGGGGCGCGCAGGGCACAGGTGATGCGGCGAACTTGCTGAAACCGGCTCTCGCGCGCGGCACGCTGCGCACGATCGCGGCGACCACGTGGGCCGAGTACAAGAAATACATTGAAAAGGACCCCGCCCTCACCCGGCGCTTCCAGGTCGTACAGGTGACCGAGCCGAGCGAGGACAAGGCCATCCTGATGGTGCGCGGCGTAGCGTCGGTGCTCGAGAAGCACCATCGCGTTCAGGTGCTCGACGAAGGGCTCGAGGCGGCCGTCCGTTTGTCGCATCGGTATATTCCGGCGCGTCAGCTGCCGGACAAGGCAGTCAGTCTGCTCGACACGGCGTGCGCGCGCGTCGCCATCAGTCAGCACGCGGTTCCACCCCAGCTCGAGGACTGTCGCAGGAAGATCGAAGGGTTGCAGACCGAGCTGGAGATCATCGGTCGAGAAGAAGTTGTCGGGATCGATGCGACCGAACGCAGAAAGGTTGCGGAGGAAAAGCTCGCTGCCAGCGAGGAGCGCCGGGTGGGATTGGAGGAGCGCTGGCAGGGCGAGCGTGAGCTCGTCGACCGCATTCTGGCCATTCGCGCGAAGCTGCGGCAGGGAAGCAAACCTGTCGAAGGGACCGGCAGCCCGCTCGAGCAGGCGGCGGAAGCTCAGAAGGCCGAGGCGGCGGCGCCCTCACCGGAACAGCCCGCCGAGGTGCGGGACACACTGCTTCGCGAGCTCGCCGATCTCCAGGGGAAGCTGACAGAGCTCCAGGGAGAATCGCCGCTGATTCTGCCGAGCGTCGACGAACAGGCCGTCGCGTCCGTCGTGCAGGATTGGACGGGCGTGCCGGTTGGCCGCATGGTCAAGAATGAGCTCGAGGCGGTGTTGAACCTCGCGGAGACCCTCAATCAGCGGGTCATTGGCCAGCGGCACGCGCTCGAGATGATCGCGCAACGCATCCAGACCTCTCGTGCGAAGCTCGATAACCCCAACAAGCCGATCGGCGTCTTCATGCTGTGTGGTCCATCCGGCGTCGGCAAGACCGAAACGGCGCTGACACTGGCCGAAGCGCTGTATGGCGGCGAGCAGAACGTGATCACGATCAACATGAGCGAGTTCCAGGAGGCGCACACCGTCTCGACGCTCAAAGGATCGCCTCCGGGCTATGTGGGATACGGGGAGGGCGGCATCCTGACCGAAGCCGTGCGTCGCCGCCCGTACAGCGTCGTGCTCCTGGACGAGATCGAGAAAGCGCACTCGGATGTGCACGAGATCTTCTTCCAGGTCTTCGACAAGGGGTGGATGGAGGACGCCGAGGGCCGGTACATCGACTTCAAGAACACCATCATCCTGCTCACGTCGAACGTCGGCACCGATCTGATCATGGGCATGTGCAAGGATCCCGAGTTGATGCCACAGCCCGAGGGCATCGCGAAGGCGATGCGCGAGCCGCTCTTGAAGAAGTTTCCGGCCGCGTTGCTCGGGCGGCTCGTTGTCATCCCCTACTTCCCCCTGAGTGATTCGATGCTCGCCAACATCGTCCGGCTGCAGCTCGCGCGAATTGCCAGGCGGGTGACCGAACACCACAAGATTCCGTTTACCTATGATGACGAGGCTGTTCGACTCATTGTCAGCCGATGCACCGAGGTGGAGAGCGGGGGACGCATGATCGACACGATATTGACGAACACCGTGCTGCCCGCGGTCAGCCGCGAATTCCTCACTCGCACGATGGCCGGTTCGCCATTGAACGGTGTGCGCCTGGCTGTCGCCAACGGCGATTTCGACTATCAGTTTGCGTAGAGGCCGGAAGAGTTCTGGGATCGACACACGCCATGGAACAGTCGTCGTCAACGCCGCGTGAGCTCACCCTCGACGAAGCGATGGCGTGTGCCGTGGAATGCCTGAAGAACGGACAGATGGACGAAGCTGAAGTCATCTGTCGAAAGATCCTCGAGGTGGCACCCGATCACCCTGATGCGCTGCACTATTCCGGCATGCTGGCGTATAAGCGCGGGCGGCGCGAGGACGCGATGGCGCTGATGGCGAGGAGCCTCGAGCTGGCGCCGGCCGAGCCGGACTGGCATAGCAACCTCGGCATCATTCTGCAGGCGCAGGGCGATCTCGACGGCGCGATCGCCTGTTTCGAACGGGCGATTGCGCTGCGGCCGTCCCATGCGAACGCGCACAACAACCTGGGAGTGCTGCTGCGGGTCCTTGGCAGGCTTGTGGAGGCCGAAGCCGAGTATCGCGAGGCGATTGCGCTGAATCCCGACTACGCGGATGCCTACCACAACCTCGCGATTCTGCTCAGCCTGACCGATCGGACCCCGGAGGCGGTGACCGCATATTGCACGGCGTTGACGCTGAAGCCCGCATATCCGGAAGCGCGGCGGCTGCTGGTGCTCGCCTACTGCGCGATCGGCAAGCGCGACAAGGCGCTGACGGTGTGCGAAGAGTGGGTGAAGAACGAGCCCGACGATCCGGTGGCGCGGCATGCGCTGGCGTCGGTGTCGGGCCGCGATGTCCCGGCGCGAGCGTCGGACAGCTACGTTCAGAAGGTCTTCGACAGTTTCTCGACGAGCTTCGACGTCAAGCTCGCGCGTCTCCACTACCGGGCTCCGGAGCTTGTGGCCGGCGCGTTGGCGGATGCGGGCATCGCACCGGTCAAGTCACTGGACGTACTGGATGTCGGCTGTGGCACCGGCTTATGCGGTGCGCTGTTCGCGCCGTATGCAAGGCGCATTATCGGTGTGGACCTGTCGAGTGGAATGCTCGAGCACGCCCGAGAGAAGCACGTGTACGACGACCTCGTGCAGGCCGAATTGACGGCGTACCTGGGACGGCATCGCGAGGTGTTCGACGTGGTCGTCTCGGCCGATACTCTCGTCTATTTCGGCGCGCTCGAAGAAGTGGTCAGCGCCGCCGCGATGGCGCTGCGCCCCGGCGGGTCGTTCATCTTTACGCTGGAGGAATCGACCGCTCCGGACATTCCGGCGCCCTACTGCCTTCAGCCGCACGGCCGCTACAATCACCGGGCGGAATATGTCGAGCGCCTTCTTGGCGATGCCGGCCTGGTCGCGCACATCGGCCGCGCGGCGCTGCGCATGGAGCAAGGCCTCCCGGTGGCCGGCCTCGTCGTCAGGGCGACGAAGCCATTGAGCGCGTCCTCGAGTACCGATCGCGACGTGACCGCCGGCCAGGCCATCGGAGAGCAGCATGCCTAGAGTGATGGAAATCACCACGCCGCTCGGCGCCGACGTGCTGCTGTTCCATGGCATGCACGCGCGCGAGGAGCTCGGCCGAATGGGCGAGTATCAGCTCGATCTCCTGAGCCGCAAGGGTGACATCAACCTGGATGACATCCTGGGCAAGAACGTCACCGTCAAGCTTGCGTTGCCCGACGACAAGACGCGGTACTACAACGGGTACGTGACGCGGTTCTCTCAGGGGGGGAAGGACGGGCCCTATCATCGGTACTTTGCGGTGGTGCGGCCGTGGCTCTGGTTTCTGACGCGCACGGCGGACTGCCGGATTTTTCAGGAGATGACCGTCCCGGACATCATCAAGAAGGTGTTCGGCGATCACGAAACTGCCGATTTCAAGCTCGAGCTGACCAACCCGTACCGCAAGTGGACCTATTGCGTGCAGTACCGGGAGACCGACTTCAACTTCGTCAGCCGCCTGATGGAGGAGGAAGGCATCTATTACTACGTCAAGCACACCGACGGGCACAACACCGTGGTGCTCACCGATTCCTACAGCGGACACGCGGCGTTTCCCGGCGCGAAGGAGATCCATTTCATCTCCCCCGAGAAACTCGCCCGGCCCGACATCGAGCACATCAGCAGCTGGGACTTCGCGCGCGAAATCCAGCCGGGTGTCTACGTGCACGACGACTACGACCTGGAGCGGCCGAGCGTCGAGCTCCAGACCAAGAAGGTCGTGCCCCGCACGTACGCGCCGAGCAACTACGAGGTGTTCGACTATCCCGGGCACTACCTGCAGAAGGCCGATGGCGAGCAGTACGCGTCAGTGCGCATCGACGAGTACGGCAGCCAGTTCGAGGTTGCGCATGCCTCGACCAACGTGAGGGGTCTCAACGTCGGCTATCTCTTCTCGCTCCTGGACTGCGAGCGAACCGATCAGAATCGCGAGCACCTGGTCGTGGCGGCCACCTACGATCTGGAGTTCAGCGACTACGAAGCGATGCCGGATCGGGGAGGGTCGAGCTACAGGTGCAGTTTCGTCGCGATGTCGAGCAAGCAGCAATTCCGGCCCAAGAGGAGCACGCCGAAACCGTTCGTGCAGGGACCCCAGACGGCGGTGGTGGTTGGACCGGCGGGCGACGAGATCTTCACGGACAAGTTCGGGCGCGTGAAGGTGCAGTTCCACTGGGATCGGCTGGGCAAGAAGGACCAGAACAGCTCGTGCTGGATTCGCGTCTCGCATCCCTGGGCCGGCAAAGGGTGGGGCTCGGTGGCCACGCCGCGCATCGGTCAGGAAGTGATCGTCGATTTCCTCGAGGGCGATCCCGATCAGCCGATCGTGACCGGCCGTGTGTACAACGCCGAGCTGCAGCCGCCGTTCGGGTTTCCCGCGGGCGCGGTGCTGAGCGGCACCAAGTCACAGACACACAAGGGGGCCGGGTTCAACGAGCTGTCGATGGACGACACGGCGGGGAAGGAGCGGGTCTTCGTCCACGGCCAGTACAACATGGACACCGTCGTCGAGCACGATCAGACCTCGACGATCCATAACAACCGCACCGACATGGTCGACGTCGACGATTCTGAGACAGTGGGCGGCAACCAGAAACAGCACGTCGTCAAGAACCAGAACGTCAACATCGACGTCGATCGCACCGAGGCCGTTGGGGCGAATGAGACGATCAAGATCGGCGGGAACCGCAGCATCACCGTCGACAAGAGCGAAACAGCGACGGTAACGCTGCAACGCACGCATAGTGTTGGAATCAACGAAACGATCACCGTCGGCGCCGCCCAGGAGATCACTGTTGGCGGCCTGCAAGCGGTGACGATTGGCGCTGTCCAGACCAATAACATCGGGGCCAATCAATCGACAAGCGTTGGTGCGAACCAGAGCACGGACGTCAAGGCGAACCGGTCGATCTCAGTGGGCGGGAACCAGACTGTGGCGGTGACCAAGAACGCGTCGATGACCGTCAGCGGGGACGAGTCGCGCGGCGTGACGGGCGGTCGGACCACGAGCGTCGGCAAGGACGACGCGACGAAGGTCACGAAGAACTGGGTTGTGGATGCAGGCGATTCCGTGACGATCAAAACAGGGAGCGCCAGCATCACGATGAAGAAGGACGGCACGATCCAGATCAAGGGCAAGGACATCACGATCGAAGGTAGCGGAGCGATCAACGTGAAGGCCTCGAAAGACATCGTGATGAAGGGGTCGAAGATTCTGCAGAACTGAGGCAGGTTATGAGTGTTCACTCTACGGCGTCTCCTATCGTCGAGCCGGCCGATGCCGGTAGCCATGAACTTGAGCAGTTGCTCGCCGCCCCGGTTGAGACGGCGCAGCCCAGCGCGACGCGGGCGCGAATCGACGGTGTACGGGTCGGACGGATAGTTGCGTTGACCGACAACGGGGCGACGCCACTGGTCGTGTACCCGGGTCATCACGGGTTGCCGGCACTCCCGGCGCGTGCGACGCTGGACCTCCACGGCCCGCACATTGGCCGGGACGTCGTGCTGATGTTCGAGGATGGGGATCCGTATCGGCCGATCGTGGTCGGGTGTCTCCACGAGCCTAACGCGAGGTCTTTGCCGGACCTGCCGGGACAAGTCGAAATGGATGTGGACGGTAAACGGCTACTGGTGTCGGCGAAGGAGCAACTGGTCCTCCGCTGCGGCAAGGCGAGCATCACATTGACGCGGTCCGGCAAGGTCCTGTTTCACGGCACATACGTCTCGAACCGGTCATCGGGTGTGCTGCGCCTCAAAGGTGGTTCCGTACACATCAACTGAAGCGGGGCGGCGTCACATGGAACTCGTCAACTCGACGCGAATGGTAGCCGGGTACACGATGGGCCTGGAGCCCAGCGGGCGCGAACTGCTGGTCGTCGCGGTGAAGGGAACGTTCCAGATTCCGAAGAACGGTGAGCCCGTCCGCCTGGCAGAAGAACAACTCCCGCTGGTCATGGCCGACACGTTTTCTGGCGAGCCGGGCTTCTCCGCTCCGTTGAACGAAGTCGACTTCGCCCCGCGCAAGCACCGATGCGACGTCTTGTTGAATGGCAGCGCGCACCCGCCTGGCGGCCGCCCGGCGACGCGCGTGGAGGTCGGCTTGCGCGTGAACGGCATGGCCAAGAGCTTCGCCGTGGTCGGCAACCGCTCTTGGCAATCCGGTCTCCGAGGAGTGACCGCCAGCGCACCGGAGCCGTTCTCCGTCATGCCGATCTCGTACGACCGCGCGTTCGGGGGCGTCGACAACCGGCACGAGGATCCGTCGAGGCACGGCGCATTCATGCGCAATCCGGTCGGCACCGGCTTTCACAAAGATCTGCGCCCGGAATGGGTTGACGGCACGCCGATGCCGAACACCGAACAATCCGGTCGTCCGATCGCATCACCGGATTCGCAGGCGGCGGTTCCCATGTCATTTGGCCCGATCGGGCGTGGATGGGAGCCTCGCTCCAAATACGCCGGAACATATGACGACACGTGGCGCGAGGACCATTTTCCATTCCTCCCGCCCGATTTCGATGAGCAGTACTACCAGGCCGCGCCGCTCGATCAGCAAGTGCCGCATCCGCAGGGAGGAGAAGAAATCCGCCTCGTCAATCTTGCTTCTGGGGGTGAGGTCGCATTCACCCTTCCGGTGTTCGACGCGCCGATCCACTTCTTTCCGAAGAAGGGCGAGCGAGACGACGGCAAGCTTGTGTTGGACACGATAGTGCTCGAACCGGATCGCCAGCGATTCACGCTCACCTGGCGAGCGACACGACCACTGAAGAAGAACATGTTCGAGCTCGCGCAGATCCTGGTGGGGAGAAAGTCAGGCGCATGGTGGATCGAGCGAGAGAAGATAGATTTTCCCATTCTCCTGACACTCGTGCCGGCGTCGGAAGATGCACCTCGTTCTGATGCGCCTGCTACGGAATGACCATGCCGGGACAATCAGTGGCCATCATGAACGCCGGGCTGGTGACGAGTGTGGGCCTATCGGCGCCAACCGTCTGTGCGGCGATTCGGGCCGGCCTGACCAATCACACTGAAACCCGATTTACCGATACGAATGGCGAGTGGATCCCCGGCGCGCAGGTGCCGCTCGAGAAACCCTGGCGTGGTCGGGAGAAGCTCGTTCAGATGCTGCGGCTGGCGATTGAAGAATGCATTGAGCCCTTCGGTCCTCCGGAGCCCAAAGAGCTTCCGGTGCTGCTGTGTGTCGCGGAGAAGCCAAGGAACGGGAGGATCAGCGGTCTCGACGACGACCTTTTTCGCGAAGTGATGGAATGCCTCGGGATTGATGCACACCCGGAGCTATCGGGTGTGATTGCGTACGGGCGCGTGGGTGTGCCGGTTGCGCTGTCCAAAGCCCGGGCGTTCATCCACGAGCGCGGAATGAGTCGCGTGCTGGTTGCTGCGGCTGACTCCCTGCTCGTCGGTCCCACGCTGGCTGAGCTCGAGGGGCAGGGCCGGCTCTTGTCCGCGACGAATTCAAACGGCTTCATTCCAGGGGAGGGTGCCGGTGCCGTGATGTTGAGCAGGCACCCAGGTCGAGGTCCGCAGCTGACTTGCGTCGGCCTTGGATTCAGCGAGGAACCAGCGAACGTCGCTTCAGACACTCCGCTCCGCGGCGACGGATTGACAGTCGCCATCAACAAGGGACTTGCGGACGCGGGCTGCCAGATGCATGACATCGATTTTCGAATCACTGACAACTCGGGTGAACACTACTACTTCAAGGAAGCAGCTTTGGCTCTGACGCGCACGATGCGCGAGCGCAAGGCGGAGTTCGAGATCTGGCATCCGGCGGATTGCATCGGAGAGACGGGTTCGGCCATCGGCGTGGTGGCGCTGGCTGTGGCCTTGGCGGCATGCCGAAAGGCCTACTCCGCAGGCCCGACCATCCTCTTTCATGCGGGCAGCGACGCCGGGCAGCGGGCTGCGGTCATCCTCCGCTACGGAGAGGTGACGTAGTGGGCAATCAGGTGTACGCCAACGACATGGAGGTGTCGTGCAAGGCCGCTAATGGAAAGTCGATCTGCGCCTTTCCTGACGTTTGTTTTACGCCGCCGCAGACGCCCGCGACCCCGCCTGGCGTGCCGATTCCGTATCCGAACACCGGCATGGCTTCGGATTGCACGGATGGATCCAGCAGCGTCAAGATCTCCGGCCAGGAGGTGATGCTCAAGGACAAGAGCTACTTCAAGCGCAGCATGGGCGACGAAGCCGGCTGTGCGCCGAAGAAAGGCGTCGCTACCAGCAAGAACATGGGGAAGGTGTACTTCACTATGTGGTCGATGGACGTAAAAGTGGAAGGCGAAAACGTGGTAAGGATGCTGGACCTGACCACGCATAACCATGCGTCTTGCCCCTCGAACACGCCGCCGCAAGCCTACATTGATGAGGCCTCAACAGGTCTCGCGAAGTTCAGCAAGTGCAAGAAGGAGGAGGAGGCTGTCGAGGAGGCGTGTAACAAGAAGAAGGAGCCTCCGTGCCCAGGCGCGTTGTCGACGCCGAAGCAAAAGAACCGGGCATTTGCCGACGCCGCCACGAAGGACTCCAAGTCTTCGAGTTGCGCGCAAGCCGTGAAGTGCTTCCTGCGCCCCTACCAGACGAAGGGCGAGAATTCCTGCTGCGATGGTCAGACTGGCCACCACATCCCTCCATGGAGCACGACCGATTCCGTTTCCGGCAGGACTTCCGGCGCAACAAAGGGAGGTGCCTTGTGTATCTGTCTGGAAGGCACGAACCATTCAATCGGCTCGCACGGCAGGCACCACCACGGGATCAACTACTTGCTGAAGAAGATGTCCGAAGCCACGAATGCGGTCGTGTCTCTTGTCAGCAAGGGGAAGTACAAAGCGAAGCTCAAAGAGCATATCAAGGCGGCAGCCAGTGTCTCCGAGGCTCAGACCGGCTGCAGCAAAGAATGCATCGAAGAGCAGTTGAATAAGCAACATCAGAAGGACTTGGACAAGGAGGCGACGCACAACGCGTCGACGACCGGCGGCGAGAGTTATGGTGCTCTGGAATCGGGGGACCAAGCAGCGTTGGACTTGCAGTTGGGCGCGCCGACGGCGTTCTAAGGAGGCAGTGAGCGATGAAAATGAACGCCATTCTGACTGGGTGCGTTCTGTTCAAGAATCGAGAGGTCGCGTTGTTCGGCTTCGAGCCAAACGGCAGACCCGGGGAGAGTGCGTTTGCGGTCCTGCTCGGATCAAGTTGGCACGGGTTCACGGTCGAGCCAAAATGGCCGGCCATAGGGATGGCCTGGGCGAAATACCCCACGCATGACGACTGGCTCATCGTCGCGAGTAGCTCCGAAGGTCATCTCTGGGAGTTGACACCCGGCATCAAGGCCGAGCATGAGTCGAGAATCCCAGGCGACTACGAAGGCTTGACGAAGCTGGCGACCGTCGGCGAAGCGCTCTGGGCGTGCGGGATGGGCCGATTGGTTCTGCGACGCGAATCAGACGGCACGTGGATCAATCTGAGCGCACCGGATCCTCCGCTCGAGGAGGGTGTGATCGGCTTTAACGCCATCGCCGGATCCAGCACCGAAGTGACCGCGGTCGGATGGAGGGGCGAGATCTGGATGCGCGTCAACGACCGCTGGGAGGTCCAGGACAGCGGGACCAACACGAATCTAAATGCCGTCTCCGTGGGCTCCGATGGACAGGTCATCGCCGTCGGCGACGTTGGGACGGTTGTCGTTGGGCAAAGGAATCAATGGTCGGTGCTCGACATTAATACGGATTTTAATCTTCAAGGCGTCTGTCATTTCGGGGACGAGGTCTTCATCTGTTCGGATTTCGAGTTGTTCCGCCTCGAGAACGGCGCGTTAATCGCCGAGACCCGGTTCGCCAGCGGCGACGAGCCAAAAACCTGTATGAATCTGCTCGCGGGGAAGGAATCGGTGTTTTCTCAGGGCGAGAAAGACATCTTCAAGTACGCGCAAGGTCTCTGGACCCGTGTGTTCTAACCGGAGTGCGGAGTGAAGCGCGTGATCGTCAGTTCTGTCGTCGCTCAGCATGTCGAGGATCTTGGGATTCTCTGGAACACGCGACGCGGACTCGTCGTGTCAGGATCGGCGGCTCTCCGCCACGTCGCTCGCCTCGACGAGCGTCTTGCTGCTCACCAGGACGGCTGCGTGGTCGCGGGAGCAGGGGGCTTCGAACTGTTGATGGAGCAAATGGTCGATCCCACTCCATCAACGATGTTCGCCGCGACCCTCAACGCCCTGGACGTCCGGGACAAGACTCGCTTCGAGAGCTGCCTGGCTGTCGGCGAAACGATTCCAGAGAGCGTGGCTGGTATCACATCTGCCCTCGGATGGGTTGAACGCGATCGTCTGGTCGGTTTCGGACAGGACCTACTTGTCGCTCAGGTCCCATTCCTGCGGCGGATGGGCCTCTCGGCCTGCCGCGTCCACGTGGTCGACCCGGGTGCGCCCGTTCTCGCCGCACTCAAGAGCGAGAACGCCTCCGTGCGTGCCGAAGGGCTTCGCGCGACCGGTACATTGGGTCGCCATGAACTCGTGTCGACCATCGCGGCAGTGAGGGATCAGGACCCAACATGTCGCATGTGGGCTGCATGGTCTGCGGTCCTGCTCGGAAACCGGAGCGCCGCCCTGGAGTCACTCGCCGAGATCGGCCTGGCGCCAGGCCCGCATCGGGCGAGGGCATTCAGACTCGCTGTGCAGGCGATGAAGACGACCGCGACGCGCGCGATATTGAAGGAGGTGGCCCAGGACCCACAGCAGCTGCGCTGGTTGATTCAGGCCAGCGGGATTACCGGCGACTCGACGTACGTCCCCTGGTTGATCGGCCTCATGTCGAACGACCAGACCGCACGAATCGGAGGGGAGGCCTTCAGCCTGATCACCGGCACCGACCTGGCCTTGCTCGACCTTGAACGCAAGCCACCCGAAAACGTCGAGTCCGGCCCCAATGACGACCCCGAAGATCCCAACGTCGAGATGGATCCGGACGATGGCCTTCCGTGGCCCGACCAGGAACGCATCCAGACGTGGTGGGTAGCCAACAACAGCCGGTTTCAGGCCGGCACGCGTTACTTCATGGGAGCACCCGTAACGCGCGAGCACTGCATCGAGGTGCTGAAGGACGGCTACCAGCGCCAGCGGATCCTCGCCGCTCACTATCTCTGTCTGCTCAATCCCGGCACACCGCTCTTCAACACCAGCGCGCCGGCCTGGCGTCAACAGAAGCTGTTGGCCCAAATGGAGTAGCTGGAGCTACTACCCGGATAAGGTCCCTATGTAGGCGAGGAGCGGAAACCGATGGCGACATCTCAGCGCAAGGGCATGCGAATGCCCCTCGCGAAGCCCGTTCTCCGATGTGACCGGCATTTACAGCTGATCGTCGGCGAAATAATCGACTGGTATAGCTCCAATGCGTAGGCGGTCGGCGGATAGGGGAGCGAGACTCTTCTCTCCGCTGCAGAGCGCGTCTTTCAGTTCGACGGGCCACAGAGTCACAGAGACACAGAGCCAAAAACAATTGAAAAGTCTCTGTGACTCTGTGTCTCTGTGGCTACGTGGAAATGAAATCCGCGTTAGCGCGCTTCGCGATCGGCCGCCGGCGTGCTGATTTATTCGTCGCCGTAACTATATGGCGTCTCCGGGCCCCAGCCGGCAGGCGGCGCGACGAAGTAGATGCGCTCGTTGCCCACCTCGGCATAGACCCACTTGCCGCAGGACACACCGGTGCCCGTGACGTTCACGCTTCGTACGCTGACGCCATTGCCGCCGAACGCCGAACGGGCGCCGCTCGACTCAGCCACGTCCAGCTTCATGACCGTCGACGCAGTCACCTGGTTGACCAGGCCGATGTGAAAAGCCTCGGAACCGGTGCCCGCAATAAGGTTGCCTTTCGAGTCGCGCTGCTTCGCCTGATCCGGGTTGTCGCCCTTGATGTCCTTGAAGAAGATGGCCGCATCACCGGGCCGCACCGCTGAGGCCGTCGAGCGACGGCGCTGCATCACGTCGGGCCAGGTCTTGTTGTCGGCCCAGAAGCTGCGCGGCGAGATGCCATAGGCGCCGAACGGGTTGGGCTGCTCCATGTGCGGCACGCCCACACCCCAGTAGTTGGCGACGAAGCCGCCGCAGTCGACGCCCACGTTGTCAGTGCAGAAGAAGTACGACTTCTCGGGCACGACCAGGCCAAGCTGCGAGGCCAACTGCATCGTCTCCTGGATCTCCCAGGGACAGGCCTTGCCGATGAAGGTGCGCGTGATCGAAAGGTTGATGTAGTCGTCGCCGTTGAACTGGAAAGTCTTGCGCGCACCGACCCCGGGGTCGCCCGTCTTGCGCTGCAGGCGGCCGAGCAAGGCCTGGTGAGTGGCCTTGGCCCTGGTGGCCATCGCGTTGGAGCCGTTCTGCAGGTAGCTTACGATGGGCGTCCGCGTGTAGCTCCACTCATCACCGACGAACATCCAGGACCACAGTTCGGCGTAGGCGCGGGCGTATTGCTCTGGCAGCAGCATGAAAGACCCTCCGACCCGGCTCACGCCGAGGAATCAGTCGCTATTGGAGCCATTCTCAGGAACCGTTGTCCCAATCTGTTGTAACGACACAACGGGTCGAATCAAACATCGGGGCAGGAGGTCGTTGTTCTGAGGGCTAAAGGTGGGGCAGGGATAATGGGGCGGATCTCCCGGGTCAGTTCGGCAACAACGATGGCCGAGCTGGCCGAGCGGTAGGGCAGCGGGAGCTTTATCAAGAGAGGCGTGCCGTGGCTGCGAAATACATCCTTGCCGGGTTGGCTGCCGTTTTTGTCGTGATGGCCCTCGCGCGCGGTGGTCCCTCGCATCCGCAAGGCCGCACGTGGCTGCTGATCGGCGTCATCTTCGGCGCGGTCAGCGCCTGGTTGTTCTATCAGGGTTGATACGTAGCGCACTCACGCCCAATCAAGGCCGATTCAGAAGAGGGCGTCCTCGCATATTCCGGTGCAGCCTTCATGGGATCAGTAGTGCGCTGTTCGTAAGGCTCGCAATCGCTTTCTCGAGCCTGTCCGCAAGGATCGTCCGCGCCGCGCTGGCGTCGGTGACGGGCGCTCCTCGATCCTCCATCTCGAGCGCTCCGCGTTCGAACCGCGCGACCAGCGCATCAAGGATGTCGCTTCGCCGGCGCCGCCCGTCGGCCAGCTTCAACACCTCGACCGCCAGGGCCTCGAGCTCGATCATCTCGTGGTGCGCATTCACCACCGTGTTTCCACTCTGCGCCTGATAACCGGCGTAGGGATGCGCGCGCGGAGTGTCCGAGGGCCTGTTGGTGCAGGACGGCGGCTGACTGTGGAGCTTGACCATCCCGTACATCACCCCGCCGAACAGGTCGCCCATCATCGCGCCACGGGCTTCCTCGGCTGACGTGTCGGCGAGAAAAGGAGCCGCACGCTCGAGGGCGATCGCGCACAGCGCGTCGACGTCGATTGCTTCCGGCCAGATCTCCATTAACACCGTCAGCGCCGCCTTCGTGCCTGGCAACGCAGTGTCCGCGCGCTGGGTCCCGATCCTGAAGGTCACCATCGTTCCGGCCGCGAGGTCAGGTGAGGCCGTATCGGCAATCGCTCGAGAAGACACCATCAGCCCGTGCATGAACGCCGGCGTCAACGCCCGCTTTGGCCCCGCGTCCGCATGGCAGAGCAGCGTCTGACGGAACTGCCGGTTCCGCACGAAATCCATGTATTGCTCGAGATGCAGCAGGTCCGGACTGATTCGCTCGAGCGTCTCGGCAACATCCGGTGGCATCAGAGACGTGAGCATGGCGGTCACTGCCGCCTCCGACAGATAGAGCAACCCGGCGCGCTCAGCCCGCTCGATGAACTGATGGAAATAGAGAGGCGTGTTTGTCTGTTCCAGATGCTCGTGGAACAGGTACGAGTCGCCCGATCGATTCAGGCGTTCGACCTCGCGGTTCAGAAGCTCGCCATAAGGCCCTGAGCCCTGAGACGCGGATGCCAGGAACTTCAACAGCGCCCGCGCCTGCTCGATCTGGTCCTGAGGCTCCTCGAATTGTCCGGCGTGGTAGCGCATCATGTGCCGGACCATGTCGCGCATGTGCCAGCCGGGGTACGTGTTGTAGCTGATGTACGCGACGCCGCCTGCAGAGAGATTCTGCGAAGCAACCTGCAGAATCTTGTCCTGCACGGCCGTTTCCACCCACGAAAAGACGCCGTGGCAGATGATGTAATCGAACTCGCCCCAGTCCCGGTCGATGTCCAGAATCGACGCCTGCTTGACGGTGATATTCCGCAGGTGCAGGGCCTCGATCGTCCCCTGCGCATCGCGAACCTGATCGCGTGACAGGTCGATGCCGACGAACGTGCTGTCCGGAAGGTTGAACGCCATCGGAATGAGGTTGCCGCCGCTGGCGCAGCCAAGCTCGAGAACGCGGCAGCGGGCCACATCGATGGGGGACAAATCGAACATGCGCGCGATTGTCGCCATCCGGTCGGGATGGGTTTGCGCAAAGGCAAGACTTCGGTACGGGACCTTGTCGTACGAGGTCGAATCGAGAGGAATCATCGGATCGGCCACAGGTGCGCTGAGGCCCTGACGCGTCAGACGCGTTCTGGCGTTTGGAGACGGACGATCTCGAGCAGGCGCTCTTTCAGCGGGTCTGGCAAGCGCGCAATGTCCTCCACGTTGACGACCTCCTCGAAGGCGTCCATTCCCGTCAGCTCGGCGCTCTCGACGACGACAGAGTCCGGCGGGCGCCTGGTGGAGATGCCCACGCCGATTCGCGTCATGGGGAGGTCGCCGAATTCTGCCGATGTGCTTGTGGTGACGGGGAAATGGAGTCCCTCCAGAATCTCCAAGACCCCGGGCCGATACTTCATCACCAGATGGATGATGAGATAGCTGAGGATGAAACGCTGCAGCTCGTCGCCGCGAACCTTCTGATCCAACATCTCCTGCAGGCGGGGAGGCGCAAAGCCGGTATACGTCAGCACCCAGGTCAGAGGCGACCGCACGGTGATGTTTTTGGTGCCCGAGCCTGTCTGCGCGATGTGAACGTAGTCGACGGGCGTGAGCTCGAGTCCGACGTTCGGGAAATTGAACGGCGGCGTCATCTCGCGCCGTAAATTCAACGGCTTCGTGGGGGCGACGGTGTCGTAGAGTGCCTGCAGCTCTTTGAAGGCCTGGTCAGCTTTGAGGCTCGGTACCTTCGGAGCGCCCTGCATGTAATCGCCGAAGACGATCTCAGGCCGCAGCAACGGCGTCAGCGTCGTCAGGTACGTCGTGACCTGTGCACGGACGGTGTCGGCAATCGCGCGCGTCAGCTTTCTGAGCACGAGAAGCGACGTGATGCTGTCCCGTCCGTTCATGTGAGAAGACTCCGTTTCATGACTGCCGGTTCGCGCGGGAGGCG
>Ga0070699_100002362_pt1 | contig 16930 bp, 14 predicted proteins | sample KBSK1503metaG_FD_65473 | JGI IMG/M metagenome (GOLD analysis project Ga0070699, IMG submission 65473) | Corn, switchgrass and miscanthus rhizosphere microbial communities from Kellogg Biological Station, Michigan, USA - KBS K1-50-3 metaG | ecosystem: Host-associated > Plants > Roots >... | reverse complement strand
CGTCAAAGGCACCGAGACATGCGTGTGGAGGTCCTTGCCTTTGCGCTCGAACTGCGGGTGCGGCGCCAGATGGATTCGCAGATACAGATCGCCCGACTGCGCGCCGCCCGATCCGTGCTCGCCTTCTCCCGGTACGCGGACGCGTGATCCCTCGCCGACGCCTGGCGGAATGCGGACGTCCACGGTCCGCGAATGACCGTCGTGCTTCAGCGTGAGGCGCCGCGTCGCGCCGTGATACGCGTCCTCGAGCGCCAGCTCCAGTTCGTGTTCGACGTCGCGGCCGGCGCGTGCCGCCGTCCGTCCGCGCGGGCCGCGCGCGCGGCGCTCTGCGCCGCCGCCGACGCCGCCGAAGAACGTCTGAAAGAAGTCTGAGAACGGGTTCTCGTCGCCGAACATCTCCCGCATTTCGTCTTCGGTCATCGTGCGGAAGCCGCCTTGACCGCCGGAACCGCCACCGAAATTCACGTTCCAGCCGCTGAACTGACTCGGATCGAATCCGGCCGGTCCACCCTGGCCGGCCTGCTCGTACATCCGCCAGTTCGCGCCGAGCTCGTCGTACTTCTTCCGCTTGGCCGGATCGCCGAGAACCTCGTACGCCTCGTTGATCTCCTTGAACTTCCCTTCCGCCGTCTTGTCGCCGGGATTGACGTCCGGATGGTACTTGCGGGCCAGCTTGCGGAACGCCTGTTTGATTTCCTTCTCGCTCGCGGTCTTCGCGACGCCGAGCGTGGAGTAGTAGTCCTTGAAGTCCATCACTCAAATCCCAGCATGCGACTCAGCTCGTCGAGCTCCTGGACCAGGCGTCGCCGCGTGTCGCGCGCGCTGATGCTGTCGTCGCGGACGAGCGGCCGCAGCCGCTGCACGACGTCGGCGATCGACAGCAGCCGCTGCACGCCCGCGAGGTTGATTCCGGCGTCGTCGACGAGGCGTTTGATCAGCTTCAGCCGCTCGAGCTCCTCGCGCGAGTACAGCCGCATGCTGCCGATCGTCCGTGTCGGCTGCACGAGGCCAAGCCGTTCGTACTTGCGGAGCGTCTGTGGATGCATGCCGAGCAGCCGCGCGGCCATGCTGATGAAGTAAAGGTCCTGATCCACCGCCATCTCGCAATCCTGCGCCGGTTCAAGTGTAGGCATTGATACGCGGCGTGTCAACATCAGTAATGGATACTGGTTAGGCGACGGTCGTTCTCGCCGGGCGTGAGCGCGGCGAGCGAGCGCGAATTCGCGAGCGAGGCGGCGGGGTCCCTCGCGCGCGGTTCTGGCGCGCTGCTGTGTCCGAGCGGGGAATGGGTACCGCGAGCGCCTGAGCACGTTGCGGGTGCGTCATCTCAACGGACAAGGACCCCACGCGATCAAATAATGATCCACGCGTCGGATTTCCTTACTATCGCGTTGCTCGTCGCGCTCGAAGGTCTGCTCAGCGTCGACAACGCGATGGTGCTCGCAATTCTCGTACTGGGTCTTCCGAAAGGGCGGCAGCGGCAGGCGCTTCGTTACGGCATCGTCGGCGCATTCGCATTCCGCGGCGTCGCGACACTGCTCGCGGTTTATCTCATCCGGCTGGCGTGGGTGAAGCTCATCGGCGGCGCCTACCTGCTTTACCTGGTGTACGAGCATTTCGGAGGCCGCGCCGGTGCCGACGATCGACGCAGGGCGCCGGCGGCCCAACCATGGCTCGGTTTGTCCGCATTCTGGGCGACGGTCGTCAAAGTGGAATTGACCGACATCGTGTTCGCGATCGATTCCATTCTCGTCGGCGTGGCGATGTCGCCGAAGACGTGGGTCGTGGTGACCGGTGGCTTTCTCGGCATCGTGATGATGCGGCTCGTCATCGGGCAGCTGCTGGTCATCGTCGAGCGCTATCCGGCGCTCGTCGACGGCGCGTTCATCATCATCGCGTGGGTCGGTTTCAAACTGTTGGTGGAGTTTCTGCACGCGCTCGGCTACGTTCAGTTCGAGATCCCCAAGTGGCTGTCGCTTGGGCTCATCGTCGTCATCTTCGTCGTCGCGTTCTTGTACGCAAGAGTTGAGGAGCGGCGGCAACGGCAGACGACGCCTCAAGACGAGGCGAAGCAGCTGCTGCTGGAAGAAGAAGGAGGAGAGCGCCGCTGAGATTACTGCGCCCGCGCGGCTGGTCCGAGTGGACTGCGGTCGCGCTGCTCGCCACACTCGTCATCTTCGGGACTCTGTCAGCCGTCTGGCTGTCGCGCTATGCCATCGTCGTCCACCGTCTCACGCGCGGCGTCGGCGACACGATGTTCTACAGCGCCGACGGCCGGCCGTGGTTCCGCCTGGACGAGCAGCGCCACGACGTACCCTTGACCGAGATCTCGCCTGACCTTCAACACGCGGTCGTCGCGGTCGAGGATCGGCGGTTCTACCGCCACCCCGGGATCGATCCGATTGGTCTCGGGCGTGCCGCTGTCCGCAACATGCGTTCGCGCGGACGCGTGGAAGGCGGCAGCACGCTGACACAGCAGCTCGCGCGGACGCTGTTCCTCTCGAGCGTTCGAAGCTACGGCCGCAAGGTGAAAGAAGCGGCGATTGCGCTGCTCATCGAAACGCAGCTGCAAAAATCGCAGATCCTCGAGCTGTATCTCAATCGCGTGTACCTCAGCGCCGGCGTCTACGGCGTCGAGACGATGTCGGAGCACCTGTACCGCAAGCCGGCAAAGACGCTGACGCTGCCGGAAGCCGCGCTCGTCGCCGGACTGATCCGCGCGCCGTCGACGTTGTCGCCGTGGTCGAATTACGAAGGCGCGCTCGAGCGCAGCCATCTCGTCCTCGCGCAGATGCGCGCGCAGGGCTTCATCACGCGGCAACAGGAAGATGCGGCGCGGCGTGTGCGTCCGCGCATCCAGCCCTACCGGCAGCCGGGCGACGCGAAGGCGGCGTGGGCGAAGGACTTTCTACGGCAGCAGTTCCGCAACGAGTTCGGCGGCGACCATCCGCCCGACTGGCAGGTTCACACATCGTTTCGACCGTCGCTGCAGGACGCCGCCGAGCACGCCGTCGCGGCGGGCGTCGATCGTCTGGGCCGTCCGGGCCTCGAGGCCGCGTTCGTCGCCCTCGATCCATCGACCGGCGACATCCTCGCCATGGTCGGCGGCGTCGACTACCTGCGCAGCACCTTCAACCGCGCGGTGCGCAGCAAGCGGCAGCCAGGATCGGCCTTCAAGCCGTTCGTCTACGCAGCGGCGCTCGAGAAGGGATACTCGCCTGTATCGGTGTTGTCGAATCTGCAGAGAATCGTCGCGCCGCAGGATCCCGAATGGAATCCGCGCAACGCGCACGGCGAGCAGCTCGATCAGATGACGCTGCGCGAAGCGCTCCTCGAATCGAACAACGCCGCAGCGGCGAACCTGCAGCAGGAAGTGAGCACGCGTGCGGTGTTACGCGTCGCCAGCGCCGCCGGCCTGTCGGGTCTGCCCGACGTCCCGTCGCTGGCGCTTGGCACCGGCGTCGTGTCGCCGCTCGAACTCACGTCGGCGTTCACGGTGTTTCCCGGCGGCGGGCAGGTGGTGCGTCCGCGCGGAATCGTCACCGTGTTGGACGCGGGCGGATTCCAAGTGCTCGATCGACCGGTCGAGCGCGAGCAGATCATCAGCCCCGAAGTCGCGTTTCAGATGACGAGCATGCTGCGCGACGTCGTCGATCGCGGCACCGCGACGACGGCGCGCGCGTGGGGCGTGCGCGGACCGGTCGCGGGAAAAACCGGAACGACCGACGAATATCACGACGCGTGGTTCGTCGGCTATTCGACGTCGGTGGTCGCAGGCGTGTGGGTCGGGTTCGATCAGCCGGCGCCGATTGCGCGCGATGCGTACGCCGCGCGGGTCGCCGTGCCAATCTGGGCGGAGTTCATGAAGCGCGCGGCGCGCGAGCTGCCGTTGCAGGAGTTCGACATCCCGGCGACGCTGCGGACCGAAGAGCTCTGCAGCGTGTCGTACCTCAGACCGGTGGACGAATGTCCGACCTATACCGAGTACTTCAAGGACGGCGACAAAGTACCGTCCGAACTGTGCCCGATCCACAGAGGGTCGTTCAAACAGCAGGCGAGACGCGCGATCGAAGGATTCTTCCGGACGCTTGGCGGTAAGATCGCTGGGATTTTCAAACGGTGACCCCTCGCATTCGCATCCTCGTCGTCGACGATGCCCGCGAGCACGCCGAGATGGTCGTGGAATTCCTGCGCCTGAGCGACGCGTGGGGCGGCTCGCAGATGGACATCGCGACGACGTACGAGCAGGCGCTCGCGGAGATGCCACGAACCGCGTACGACGTGGCGTTCTTCGACTATATGCTCGGCGCGCGCGACGGCCTGTCGCTGCTGCGCGACGTCCGCGGCAAAGGCGTCGACACGCCGGTCGTCGTGCTGACGAGCCGCGGGGCCGAGGACGTCGCGGTCGAAGCGATGAAGGCCGGCGCCGCGGATTACCTGAGCAAGGTTCATCTGTCGACCGAGGCGCTGGAGCGGACCATTCACCATGCGCTCGCGCTGCGCCAGCAGGAGCGGCAGCGGCAGCAGGCCGAAGCGGCGCTGCGTTCGAGCGAGGAGCGCTTCCGCGCGCTGGTCGAGAACAGCTCCGACACGCTGCTGCTGCTCGACGCGGAGGGACGCGTCACCTACGTCACTCCTTCGTCTCAGCGGCACCTGGGATGGAAAAGCGAAGACCTCATCGGCCATTCGGTTTTCGATTTCATGCACCCTGACGATCATGACGTGGTCGGCACGAAGTTCGCGGAGGCGCTGCAGCGGCCGGGCGAGCCGATCATGCAGCAGGTTCGCTTCAAACACTCCGACGGGAACTGGCGCGTGATGGACGGCATCGGCGTCAACCGGCTTCACGAGCCGTCGGTCGGGGCCATCGTCATCAACGCGCGGGACATCACCGACCGGCGTAAGCTGGAAGAACAGCTCTGGCACGCGCAGAAAATGGAAGCCGTCGGGCAGCTTGCGGGCGGCGTCGCCCACGACTTCAACAACCTGCTGACGGCGATTCTCGGCTACGCGAACCTGATGCTCGACGAGCTGCCGCCGCAGGATCCGCTGCGAAACGATCTCGAGGAGATTCGATCGGCGGGCGACCGCGCCGCATCGCTGACACGGCAGCTGCTCGCGTTCAGCCGCCGCCAGATGTTGCAGCCGCAGGTCGTCGACATCAACACGCTGGTCACCGGGATGCAGAAGCTGCTGCGGCGGCTCGTCACGGAGCACGTGGAAGTCGTGGCCGCGCTCGCGCCGAACCTGATGCCCGTCCGCGTCGACCCGTCATCGATCGAGCAGGTGCTCGTCAACCTCGCCGTCAACGCGCGCGACGCGATGCCGCAGGGCGGACGCCTGACCATCGAGACAGCGAACGTCGACCTCGACGAAACGTTCGCGAAGATACACGTGCCACTCGAACCCGGACGATACGTGATGATCGCCGTCGGCGACACGGGCCAGGGCATGGACGAGGCGACGCGGACGCGCATCTTCGAGCCGTTCTTCACGACGAAGGAGCAGGGCAAAGGCATCGGCCTCGGGCTCGCGACCGTCTACGGAATCGTGAAGCAGAACGGCGGGTACATCTGGGTCTACAGCGAAGTCGGACACGGATCGGTGTTCAAAGTGTACTTGCTGCCCGCCGATGTGGCGTCGGCGACGCACGGCGCGACGCGCGACGATGCCGCCGGCCGAAAGAGCCTCGGCTGGGAAACGGTCCTCCTCGTCGAAGACGAAGATGCCGTGCGTGTGCTCGCGCGCGAGGTGCTGAGGCGCAACGGATACGTCGTGCTCGAGGCGCGCCACGGCATCGACGCGCTGCGGATCGCCGAGCGCCACCCGGACGATATCCATCTGATGATCACCGACCTGGTGATGCCGCACATGGCGGGCAGCGAGCTGGCGAAGCGCCTGTCCGCAGCGCGGCCGGGCATGAAGGTGTTGTACATGTCCGGTTACACGGATCACGAGGTGATGCATCGGGATTTGACGCCGGGCGCCGCCTTTGTGCAGAAACCGTTCACGCCTGAAGTCCTGGCGCGTCAGGTACGTCACGTGCTCGACATGCAGCCGACGAGCTCAGCCGACCGGCGCGGCTGACGTCGATTTGCATTTGCGGTGCGCACAGGCGCGCCGCGTGTGCCCCGACGGTTCGCCGCCGGCGCCGCGCGGCACCATTCCTGCACTTGAGTCAGACAAACAATGCCCGACTCAGCGGTCGAATCGTCTCTCACATCTCTCGATCGGTTTGCCGTTCGCCGCCGACTGCCGGTTGGCGCCGAATACATCGGCGACGGCCGCTCGCACCTGCGCGTCTGGGCGCCGCGTGTCGATCGCGCCAGCGTCCTGTTGAACTCGGGTGCGGTTTCGCTGTCGCGCGATTCGAGCGGCTATTTCAGCGCGCTCGTCGACGCGACGCCCGGCGACCGCTATCAATTTCAATTGGGCGACGACGAACGGCTCTATCCCGATCCCGCCTCGCGATTCCAGCCAGAGGGGCCGCACGGTCCGTCGGAGATCGTGGATCCTCGCACGTTCAAATGGACCGACGATCAGTGGCGCGGCGCCACCATCGAGCGCCAGGTCATCTACGAGCTGCACGTCGGCACCTTCACTCGCCCCGGAACGTTCGCTGCCGCCGCATCGGAACTGTCGGAGCTCGCGCGCCTGGGCATCACGATGATCGAGCTGATGCCGCTCGCCGAATTCGGCGGACGATTTGGCTGGGGCTACGACGGCGTCGATCTGTTCGCGCCGACGCATCTGTACGGCCGCCCCGACGACTTCCGTCGGTTCGTCGACGCGGCGCACGCGGTCGGCATCGCCGTCGTGCTCGACGTTGTCTACAACCACTTTGGACCGGTCGGCAACTACATGCGCACGTTCTCGCCGGCGTATTTCAGCGACCGGTACGAGAACGAGTGGGGCGACGCGATCAATTTCGACGGTCCCGACTCCGGGCCGGTCCGCGAGTTCTTCATCGCGAACGCGGGCTACTGGATCGACGAATATCACCTCGATGGACTGCGGCTCGACGCGACCCAGCAGATCTTCGACGCGTCGCCGGAACACATCATCGGCGCGATTGGACGTCGCGCGCGCGAAGCCGCGCGCGATCGATCGATTGTCTTGATCGCCGAGAACGAGCCGCAGGACACGCGCCTCGCCAGGCCCATCGAGGCCGGCGGCTGCGGCCTCGACGCGTTGTGGAACGACGACTTCCACCACGCGGCGATGGTGGCGCTGACCGGACGGGCCGAGGCGTACTACAGCGACACGACCGGCGCTCCTCAGGAGTTCATCTCCGCGGCCAAATACGGGTATTTGTTTCAAGGACAGATGTACTACTGGCAGCGCCAATCGCGCGGCGTGCCGTCGTGGGGCCTGCCGCCCGCGGCGTTCGTCACGTACCTCCAGAACCACGATCAAGTGGCGAACTCGGCCAAAGGACTCCGCGGCCACGATCTCTCGAGTCCCGGGCGATGGCGCGCCATGACGACGCTGACGCTGCTGATGCCTGGGACGCCGATGCTGTTCCAGGGACAGGAATTCGCGGCATCGGCGCCATTCCTGTACTTCGCCGATCACGATCCGGACCTGGCCGATGCCGTCCGGAAAGGTCGCGCCGAGTTCCTGGCGCAATTTCCGAGCATCGTCGACTACCTTCGCCGCGCGGCCATCGCCGATCCGGCCAGCATCGCGACCTTCGAACGGTGCAAGCTCGATTTGACGGAGCGAGAGACGCATGCTGCAGCGTACGCGCTGCACGAGGACCTGCTGCGCCTTCGCCGTGAGCACACGGCATTCAACAGTCAGCGGCCCGGCGGCGTCGACGGCGCCGCTCTGTCGTCGTCGGCCTTCGCGCTGCGCTTCTTCACGCCCGATCACGCCGACGACCGGCTGCTGCTGGTGAACCTCGGTGGCGATTTGAAGCGCACCTCGTTTGCCGAGCCGCTGCTGGCGCCGCCGGTCGACACCGACTGGGCCGTCGCGTGGTCGAGCGAAGATCCGAAGTACGACGGTGGTGGCACGCACGATCCGTGGCCGGCCGGCACGTGGTCGATTCCCGGCCAGAGCGCGATCGTCCTCGCGCCCGGTCCGCGCCGCGAAGCGCGCCCGAAGCCGAAGATTCGACGAACGGCTTAGAGATTTTATGCTTCACGTCGCCTCCCTTCCGATTCGCCGGGTTCCATGGCCGCCGAGCGGAGCGGCGAGTCCCGACTCGCTCGTCACGCACGAATGGCTCGTCACCAACGGACTGGGCGGCTACGCATCCGGCACAGTCGCCGGCGTCATCACGCGCCGCTATCACGGCCTGCTGATCGCGGCGCTCGAAGCGCCGCTCGGCCGCACGGTGATGCTGAGTCACGTCGCCGAGCAGCTGCGTTTCCCCGCCGGGCGGCGCATCGAAATCGGCGGGCGCGAGCGGACCGGCGACGCCCCCGACGCGCACGGCACGGGATATCTCGTCGAGTTCCGGCTCGAGGGTGGACTGCCGGTCTGGCGCTACGACATCGAAGGGGTCGTGATCGAGAAGCGCGTGTTTCTGCGGTACATGCAGAACACGGTGGATTTGATGTACGAGCTCGTGTCGGGCGCCGATCGCGTCGAGCTCGCGCTGCGGCCGTCGGTCAATTTCCGGGCGCAGGAAGCGCCGGTCAGCGAGCCGCTCGGCGCGCCGTACGAGTTCCGCGCATCGGGGAACGAGAGCGAGATCGTGCTCGCCGGCAGCCCGTTTCCGTCACTTCGACTGCGGCTTTGGGCGGAGGATCCGTCGTTCACGCTCAAGCAAAAACGCATCGACAACGTCCTGTACCCGGTCGAGGAGAGCCGCGGCTATCAGGCTCGCGGCGATCTGTGGAGCCCCGGATACTTCCGCTTCTTGCTGCCGCGAGGCCGACGCGCTGCGCTCGTCACATCAACCGAATCGTCGGCGACCATGAACGTGCTGGACTCGGACGAGGCGCTGACGGCCGAACGGCAGCGTCGCCAGCGGCTCATCGCTCAAGCCGTGCCGGCTGGAAGACACGATACGGAAGCCGAGCTCGTGCTGGCCGCCGATCAATTCATCATCACGCCGGCGGGCCGCACCGACGAAACGGCGCGCGCGCACGCGTTCGGCGACGAAGTACGCACCGTCATCGCCGGCTACCACTGGTTCACCGACTGGGGCCGCGACACCATGATCAGCCTCGAAGGGCTGACGCTCGTGACCGGCCGGCAGGTCGAAGCCGGATACATCCTCCGCACCTTCGCCCACTACGTTCGGGACGGCTTGATTCCGAACATGTTTCCTGAAGGACGAAAGGAAGGGCTGTATCACACGGCGGACGCGACGTTGTGGTTCTTTCACGCCGTCGATCGCTACGTCAAGTGCTCGGGCGATCGGCTCACGCTCGCGCTGCTGTACCCGAAGTTCAAGGACATCATCGACCATCACGTCCGCGGCACCCGCTTCGGCATTCACGTCGACGAACGCGACGGATTGCTGGCGCAGGGCGCGCAGGGATATCAGCTCACGTGGATGGACGCAAAGGTCGACGACTGGGTGGTGACGCCGAGGCGAGGCAAAGCGGTCGAGATCAACGCGCTCTGGTACAATGCGCTGCGGCTCATGGAACGCTGGGCCGCCGAAGAAGGCGACGCCGCCGCGGTCGAATACCGGCAGCGCGCCGATCGAGTCCGCCAGTCGTTCAACGATCGATTCTGGTTCGCGGACGGCGGATACCTTTACGACGTTGTCGATGCGGAAGGCGCAGGCAACGATTCGAAATGCCGTCCGAATCAGGTGCTCGCGATTGCGCTGCCGCATCCGGTGCTCGACCCGGCGCGTTGGGAATCGGTGATGCGTGTGGTACGCGATCGGCTGCTCACGCCGGTCGGCCTCCGCTCGCTCGCACCGAACGATCCCGAATTCAAGGCGAAATACTTCGGCAACCTTCGCGCGCGTGATGCGGCGTACCACCAGGGAACGGTGTGGGCGTGGCTCGTCGGGCCGTTCATCGATGCGTGGCTGAAGGTCTATCCGAACGACGTCGCGGGTGCGCGCCGGGCGCTCGACGGGTTTGCGCTCGACATCATGAGCATCGGATCCATCGCGGAGATCTTCGACGCCGAGCCGCCGTTCACGCCGCGCGGCTGTATTGCTCAGGCCTGGAGCGTGGCTGAAGTGCTCCGCGTACGGGTCAAGCTGACGCAGCTCGCAGGTGGCACCGAGCTTGCCATCCACGATCTGGATAAAGTGGAGGCATAGCCCATGGTGAAGAACGACGATCATCTGGCGCATCGAATGCTCGGCGATATTCGTCCGAATCCAGGCACGAAGGACCGAGTCGGCGAATCAGCACCTCCCGAGGAAGACGCGAAGGCCATGCACGGCGGCTCGAAGCACGATCGCACGGAGCACCCGGGCTCGCGCGACGTGACCGAAGGGACCAGCGGCGGCCTCGGCACTGAAACGGGCGGGACGCGCAACTTCCGCACTGGCACCGGCGCCACGGGCGGAGACATCGGTAATCGGCCGGAATAGACAGGGGAGCGGAACGATGAAACGGCTCTCGATCGCTGTCGTCGTCGTGCTGGTGCTCGTGCTGGCGTTCGTCGCCGGGACGTATGCCGCCGCGAAGTCGTATCAGTTCTCGGGCGTTGTCAAGGCCGTGGACGGCGGCTCGCTGACGGTCGAGAAGAGCGCGAAGGAAACGTGGCAGTTCGAGCTCGCGAAAGACACCAAAGGCGGCACGCCGAAAGTCGGCGACAAGGTGACCGTCTACTACAAGATGGTGACGACCGAGATCGAGCAGAAGCCGGCGACGACCTCCGCGGCGAAGAAGAAGTGATCAATCGTCGCGCCCTCGCAGCTTTCTGAGGGCGCGACGCTCCCGTTTGTCCGGCGCGCGCGGCGGCGTCACCGCCGCGCGATACATCCGCTCGAGCCTGCGCGCTTCGATTTCCTCCGGCGTCGGCGAGGGAGTCAGATCCTCGTAGAGTTGCCGCGCGTCGCCTTTCGCGATGTGGCGTTCGGCGAGTCCTCGAACGCGGATCGTCTGCCTGCGCGCGAACGGCCTGGCGATTTCGATCTCGTCGCCCACCTTCAGCTGGCGGTTCGGCTTCGCCGTCTGCCGGTTGACCGATACCTTTCCCGTCTTGCACGCGTTCTGCGCTTCGGATCGCGTCTTGAAGAGGCACGCGACATCGAGCCAGATGTCGAGCCTGACCTCGTTGACCATCGAATGGGCTTTCTACGGGTCTGTGGCGATCAGACGTTCATTTCGGCGGCGCAACCGGCACCGAGGCCGGCCATACGTACGCGAAGAGCAGCGCAACGCACCCCATCACGGCCATGAGCAGTACGCTGTGCTTGACGGTGAAACGGAACAGCCGGCTCTCGTCGGCCGACGTCATGCCGGTCGCTGCGACCGCGACCGCGATGCTTTGAACCGAGATCATCTTGCCCATCACGCCCGCGGCTGAATTCACCGACGCCGTGAGTACCGGATTGAGATGCAGCGCGTTCGCCGTGACGACCTGCAAGTTTCCAAACAGCGCGTTGGCCGAGGTATCGCTGCCGGTGAGGAACACGCCGAGCCAGCCGACGACGGCGCTGAAAAACGGAAATGCCGATCCCGTCGCGGCGAGCTGGAGACCCAGCGTCGACGTCATCCCCGAATAATTCATCAGGTACGCGAGGCCGAGCATCGACGCGATCGTCAGCATGGCCAGCGACAGCTGCTTGAACGTCGCGACGTACAGGCTCACGACCTTCGCCGGCCGCACGCGGAGCAGCGCTGCCGCCACGAGCGTCGCGAGGAAGCACGCGGTTCCCGAAGCGGTCAACCAGTTGAACGTGAACACGGCGGCGTACGGCGACTCTGTCGGCGTGACTGGCGCGATGCGCAGGATCCGGTTATGCAGCCCCGGAACGAACAGCCCGTTCATCACGGTCGGGCTCTTGGGCAGCGACGAGGGCAGCCACGCGTGCGTGCGCGCGTCGATCGCGTTCTTGACGGCCGGCTCGCCCCACGCGAGAACGAAGACGACGAGAAGCAGGTAGGGGAGCCAGGCGACGAAGATCTCGCCGGCCGAGTGCGTATGCAATGCGCCACGCACCGGCTGATCGCCCTCGAGACGCATGATCTGCTTTGGCTTCCACAGCTTCAGCATGGCGACCATCACGACGATGCACGTCAGAGAGCTCATGATGTCGGTCAGGTCGGGACCGATGAAGTTCGACACCAGGAACTGCGTAACGGCGAACGACAGACCGCAGGCGGCGATCGCCGGCAGCACCTCGAGGGCGCGCGTCACTCCTGCCATCACGACGACGAGATATGCCGGGATGAGGACCGATATCATCGCGCACAGGCGGCCGATCATCGCGCTCAGCGCCATCACCGGCAGTCCCGTCACGTTCGCGAGCGTAATCACCGGAATGCCGATCGATCCGAACGCGACGGGCGCCGTGTTGGCGAGCAGGCAGATCCCCGCGGCGTAGAACGGATTGAATCCGAGACCCGCGAGCATCGCGCCGGATACGGCCACCGGCGCCCCGAAGCCGGCCGCGCCCTCGATGAAGGCGCCGAACGAAAACGCGATGAACAGCGCCTGCAGCCGGCGATCATCGGTGAGCGTGCCGACCGAATCCTTGATGATCTCGAACTTACCCGTGTCCACCGCCAGGCGGTAGAGCATGATCGAGCTGAACACGATCCATGCGATCGGGAACAGCCCGTACGCGGCGCCGTACAGCGCCGAGATGACCGCGAGCTGCACCGGCATGCCGTACACCGCGAGCGCCACGACGAACGCGGAGACGAGCGCGGAGAGCGCCGACATCCACGCCGGCTTGCGCAGCACACCGAGCATCAGGAACAACACGAACACGGGGATGGCGGCGACGAGCGCAGATACCGCCAGGCTTCCAGCGACGGGATGGTAGTTGTGCTGCCACATCGGGGGCGCAGTATATTGCAGAACGGCGACCGCGTGATTTGCCGAAATCGATTTTTCGATGTGGTGTCGGCGATTGCTGATTCGGTGGCGTGATGGCGAAGCGTGGACGATCGTTCTGGGGCGCCTTGGGATTCGGGGCGGCGGTCGGCGCGCTGTTCCTGCTCGAGCGGATGCGGCCGCTGCGGCCGCGCAAGGAGCCCGGCGCGGCCCGCGTCGGACGCAACCTGACGATCGCGCTCCTGGCTGGTGCGACGACGGCCGCGAGCGAAATTCCGCTGGTTTCGCCCGTGCAGCGGCTCGCCGAGCGAAGGCAGCTGGGTCTCCTGCGGCTGGTGCCGATGCCACCCGCGGTGCGCCTCGTTTTCGGTTTCCTGCTCCTCGACTACACGCTCTACATCTGGCACCGGATGAATCATCGGGTGCCGTTTCTGTGGCGCTTCCACGCTGTGCACCATCTCGATCTCGATCTGGACAGCACGACGGGACTTCGCTTTCATTTCGGCGAGCTCGCGCTCGCGGCCGGCTTCCGAGCGCTGCAGATTCTGCTGCTGGGGGTCGACGCCGGCACGCTGCGCCTCTGGCAGCAGCTGCTCGTCGTGTCGGTCGTCTTTCACCACAGCAATCTAGAGTTGCCGGTGGACGCCGAGCGCCGGCTCGTGATGGCGATCGCGACGCCGCGAATGCATGGCATCCATCATTCGACGCGGCTCGACGAGCTCGATTCGAATTTCTCGAGCCTGCTGTCGTGGTGGGACCGTCTGCACGGCACGATGCGGATGGACGTGCCGCAGGCGGCGATTACGACGGGGCTTCGCGAATTTCAATCGCCCGAGGACGTGACGCTGGAGCGGTCGCTGGCGCTGCCGTTCGTCGACGACCGCCGCCTGGCGCACTCTTTGCTCCGCACGGAGCATGGCCGCTCCACCGGTCGTCGCGATTCTCAATAGCAATGACGACGTCGTCGAGATGCTCCGGATTGTCATCGAACAGGCGGGGCTCATCGCGGTGTCCGGACAGATCGACAAGATCCGACGCGGCGAGATGAGCCTGCCCGACTTGGTCGAAGAGCACGATCCACAGGTGATCATCTACGACCTGGTGCCGCCCTACGACCGCAGCTGGCGGTTTCTCGACCACCTGCGCGGCGCGGCCCGGATGACCGGACGGAAATTCATCATCACGACCACCAACGCGCAGCGCGTGCGCGAAATCATCGGCGACGCGGAGCATGTGTACGAAATCGTGGGGAAGCCGTTCGACATTCATCAGATCGCGGATGCGGTCCTCAGCGCCACCGGCCGCAAATCCGATCTTCCGGAGAACGCGCGACGCGTGTAAGCTCGGCGAGACATGCGGCGGCTGGTGGTCACGGCGTTGTTCGTCTTCTCCGCGTGCGGCGGGACGGGCGCCAACCGATCGATTGGTCCCTCGCCGCTGGAGTCGACCGTCGACGTGCTCGATTATCTGGTTGGCGCGGCGGACCTGTGGCCGCGGATCGGCAGCCATTCGCAGCATCAAGTCGTCGATCTGGAGCGGCAGGAAATCTGCTGGGTCAAGTACGCCAACCCGCGCACGTTCGAGTGCTGGCGGTGGGACGACCGATTCGTCTATCACGTCGTCGATCACGCGATCGACGGCAACACGGGCGAGTCGTATCAGTTCTCCGACGGCCGCTGGCTGCCGCGGCGGCTGACGGGTACGTGGCAGCTCGACGTGCGGGACAACCGCATCACATGGTTCGATCCCGCGTGCCGCGTGGCGCGGTCCGGCATCTTTCCGTATCGCCAGCGCGCGTGGATCGAATCGCGCGACGCGGGCGGCGATCTCGGCGTCCGCGACACTCTGGTGCTCGAGTATCAACCGTACGATCCCGCCGGTTCGGCCGGAGCGGTGGAAAGCTTCTATTTGGGACGCGGCGCAGGATGGTACGAATGGGAGCGCGCCGGCTTCCGCGATCTGTTCAACCGTGTCGGCGGACCTGCGAGGGACGTCGCGCGCGAGGCTGTCTGTTCGCCTTGACCGGGGGCGCGGCTACGCCTGCGAGAAAATGGTGGCGAGGGGCGGAATCGAACCGTCGACACTACGATTTTCAGTCTACAAAAACGGGTCAACCGGGGGCAGCGGGAGACCGCTGCCCTTCGTTTTTCGGCCGTTTTTCACGATCCGAGGCAACCGCAACTTACCCTGAGCCGCTACCGATTGTCAGCCATTTGTCAGCCACGCTTTAAGTCACAAAGTTACAAACCCGAGGAAAAGTCATGGATTTCGATCCGCGCGATTACGATTCGCGCGAGGACGATCGACATGCATCCGGTCATCATCGCGGTAGCCCCGGTTCTTCGTACGAGGATCTCGACCACAATGAAGAGCTGAGGCTGCCGCAGAGCCGAGGCCGCGATCGCGACGACGCCGCACGCGACCTCGGTCGCGGTCCTGGCGAATCGAAACCATCGAGTGGCCACGAACACGATCCACGTGATGACGCACGCTCGCCAGAGCGTGACCGCCACCCGCGCGACACGTTCACACGCGACCTGAATCTTCCACGCGGCCACGACCGCGAGATCGTACGCGACCGGGATCGCGAGTACACCCTGCGCGGCTCGGAATCCCGCACGCTCGCAACCGTCGGCGCGTTCCGAGTGGTCTCCAGTCGTGATCTACACAACAACCGCGATCGCCCGCTCGATCCGCGATCCAGCGATTTGCGGCACCTGCGCGAGCAGCGGCTAGTCGAGGTCACCCGCCTGGCAGGTTCGTGCGATTACGCGGTGTCCTTGACGCGGGACGGTCGAAGCCTTTTGGAAAGCCATCGTCGAGATCGCGATCAGGAGGGTCGCCAGACGTTCTACGCGGGCGTTAAACGCGAGCGGGAGCTCGAACACGACGTTCAGGTCTATCGCGCCTTCAAACGCGAGGCGGAGCATTTGGAGGAGCGCGGGGCACGAGTCGACCGCGTCGTGCTCGACTACGAGCTCAAGCGTGGATACCAGCAGTTTCTCCACGCGCACGATCGCGACCGCGACGACTACGACGGCCATCCCGACCGTGACCTGCACGAGATCGAAGATTGGGCGCGTGAACACGACCTGCCGTATTTCGACGAGCAGGTCCACTTTCCTGACGCGCGCATCGAGTACGAGGATGCCGACGGCAGGTGGGATCACATCGACGTCGAAGTCGTCACCGTCCATTACCGGGGCGCGCACGGCGCCGCGGCAGGCAGGTCCGGCTTCAGTTGCTTCGGCGGATCGAGCGCACGTGTGGGTGGCAGCGCGCACCTCGGTGGACTGGCAGACGAGGTCCTGAGATGAACTTCGATGATCGGATCAAAGCCGTCGCTGAATTCGGCTTCACCGAGCGCCAGGCGCGCTTCCTGGTGACGGTAATGCTGCACGCCGGCGTTTGTGTTCCGCGGCAGTACGCGACATTCGCCGGCATCGCGTACGGGCACAAGGTCAGCAAGTTTTTCGACCGGCTCGAGAGACGTGGATTCACGACCGTTTCCGACTGCCTCCACAACCGCGCGCGGCTCTATCACGTGCGGCATCACAGGCTGTATCACGCCATCGGTCAGCCGCACAGCAAGTACCGCCGACCCGTGGCCGCGAGGCAGGTCCTCGACCGCTTAATGCGCCTCGACGCCGTCGTCCTCTTCCCCGACTTCCTGTACCTCGCCACGGAGGACGAGAAGGTCGCCTTGTTCGGCGTGATGGCGCCCTCGCTGCCTCGGGAGCAGCTGCCGCGCGTGACGGTCGGTACCGGCGGCTCCCAACGCGTCCGGTTCTTTCCGGACAACCAGCCGATCGCCGTCACATCGAGCGGTCGCGTCGTGTTCACATTCATCGTCACGAGCCCCTACATGGAGCCGTTCCGGGCGTTCGTACAGCGCCATGCGGACCTGCTGCGCGCACTGCCTGGCTGGACGTTGCGCCTGCTGTTTCCCGAGCAGATGGCGACCGCGATGGCCGCGTACGAGGAGACCGCTCGGTAC
>Ga0070699_100002361_pt1 | contig 16930 bp, 13 predicted proteins | sample KBSK1503metaG_FD_65473 | JGI IMG/M metagenome (GOLD analysis project Ga0070699, IMG submission 65473) | Corn, switchgrass and miscanthus rhizosphere microbial communities from Kellogg Biological Station, Michigan, USA - KBS K1-50-3 metaG | ecosystem: Host-associated > Plants > Roots >... | reverse complement strand
ATCAAACTTCTCGACGCCCCACCCCCACGCGCTGCCGTCGCTTACGCTCCGGATCCTGCCCGCGGCTTTAGCGCCAGACGCGATCAACTTCTCGACGCCCCACCCCACGCGCTGCCGGCGCCCACGATCCGGATCCTGATTCGACAGCGCCTCCACTCCGGATCCTGATTCGACAGCGCGTCCACTTTCTAGCGTTCGAGGGATGCGGTGACGCGGGTTGCTTCGTTGGCCACGATCCGGACGGATGACGACCATCGGCGGTAGCCATCGTACTCGAGACGGATGGCGTGCTCGCCGGCGCGGACCGCCGGAATCTGCAACGGCGTCGTTCCGATCAACCTGCTGTCGAGAAACACCTTCGCGCCGCTCGGGCGCGATTGCACCGTGAGATCGCCGACGAAGCGCCCGTTGGTGGCTGCCGCCGACGACAACGGTACAGTAAGCGACACCGCGGGTCGCCGCGGCGTGACGACGATGCGGCGTTCCTCGGGGACGTAGCCGTCCTGGATCACGCGCACCTGATGTGAGCCGACGGCGAGATCGCGTATGACAGCGGGCGTCACCCCGGCGTCGCGGCCATCGATGGTGACGCGCGCGCCCGCCGGCGTCGATCGTACGAGCAGGCGGCCTCCGGTCGCTGTCGTTTCACTCGCACTCCCACGCGTACGCGCCGTCGTGGTATCCGCCCCTTCGACACGCTCACCCCTCGACGCGGCTCGGGGTGACGCTGAGCTCGCCGAAGCGTCAGCGCCGCCCCGAGCCGAGCCGAGGGGCGGCTGTAGCCGCGCCTCTGCGTTCGATCTCGCCGGCGTGTCGTTCGCCTTCGGCGCTACTGGAACGCCGCTGTTTGCGGTACCCGGAGTCGGTTCGGGACTTGCGGCCGCGGTGCCCGGGTTTGACCGGGCTTCTGGCTTCGCGTCGGGAACCGCGCTTTCCGTGAATTCGCGCCCGGCCGGCTCCGACGTCAGTGTGGACGATCGATCGCGAACGCCGACGCCGTATCCTCCGGCAAATCCCACCGCGGCGCCAACGCCGAGCGCGACGATGAGCGGCCACACGGCCGATCGCGCGCGATCGGACCGATCGGCGATCAGCACCGGCGCCGGTTCCTCTGAGCCGCGGCGATCGTCGAGCCTCAGGCTCCTCGCCCCGAGCTGCGATCGATCGGCAGCTGCGGCGACGATCGCCGGCGCAGCTTCGACGTCGCGATATCTCTCCTGCTCCGCTTCGGCGATCTCCGCGAAGCGGAGTTGCCCGTCATCAGCGACTTCACCGGCATCCGGCTTCAACGGGGGCTCAGCGGCTTCAGGCTTCGGTCGGATAACCGGATCGGTCGCGTCACGACGAGAAGGATTCTCCGGTTCGGCAAGCGGCAACGTCGCGTCGCGCTCGACGCGCGGTGTCGTTTTCGCAGTCGACGGCTGACCGAACGCGTTCTCCAGCGCGCTGACGAACGAGAGTGCAGTCTGATACCGATCGGCCGGATTGTCGGCGAGCGCACGCGCGAACACGCGTCTCACAGCGTCCGCGTCGGTGTTCGGAATGTCGTCGAGCGACACGGACGCGGGCGTGCCGGTGCCGCTGACACGCCGGCCCGAGATCAATTCGTAGATCAGCGCCGCGAGGCTGAAGACATCAGCGCGTCGATTCCAGTCGGCGCCCGCAATGCGCTCGGGCGCCGTGTACGGACGCCGCACCGGCGCCGCGACGCCGACGAGCTCGAGCGACTGCGCGATTCCGAGGCCGCTGACGCGTGTGTCGTCGGCCGACAGCAGCACGTCGCGTGGATGAAGGGCGCCATGATACACGCCGGCCGCGGCCGCGAAGTCGAGCGCGCCGGCCAACTGCGCGGCGACGCGCAGCGCGTCGGCCGCCGGCGCCGGACCGTACTCGCGAATCGCGAGATCGAGCGACTCACCAGCGACGAACTCGTGCGCGAAATACGCGGACGCGCCGCTGCTGCCGGCGGCGAGCGGCGCGGCAATCGCGGGATGCGTCAGGTTCGACGCGATGAGCTGCTCGAATCCACCAACGAGCCGGTGGAGACGCTCGGGCGTGAGCTCGACGGTGAAGAGCTTGACAGCAACGAGCCGCTCGCGCTCTGCGTCATAACCGCGAAACACAGGGCCGAGGGTTCCTGCACCGATCTGATGAAGAACACGGAACGGTCCGAACGCGTCAGGGGGCGCAGCGCCGGCAGCTTCCGTGTGCAGTGGAGGACTCCTGTGGGAAGGCAGTTAAGTTTAACATGGTTGACAGTTTACGCAACGCTTTGAGACAGTAGGTTTTCTTGGTGCACGTCAACTCATCCTCGGTGACTGACGAGTCGTCATTACGAATTCCAGTCGACGTCCGCCGGTTCCCCTGGATTCGCCGGCTCGCCGCCGATTACGCGTACGACTTTCGCGCGGTCGCCCCATTTTTTTCCGGCGATCCATCCGATCGGACCGCGTGGGCGGATGCGATCGCGCGCTCGCAGGCGTACGAGCGGCGACGCGCCGATATCGCCGCGGTGATTGCCGGTCAGCAGCAGCGCCGCAACGCGCCGCCGCGCGCGCGAGACGCCGGCCGTCTGCTCGCCGATTCGCGCACCGTCGCCATCGTCACCGGTCAGCAGGCTGGTCTGTTCGGCGGTCCGCTGTTCACGCTGCTCAAGGCGTTGACGGCGCTCAAGCTTGCCGATCAGGTGTCGCGCGATCACAACGTGCCGGTCGTTCCGGTTTTCTGGATCGACGCCGAGGATCACGACTGGGAAGAAGTCCGTTCGTGTACGGTGTTCGACGCCGACCTGACGCCGCGGACGGTTTCGATGCCGCCGCGTCCCGGCGCCGAACCCGCCCCCGTCGCCTCCATCAGGCTGGATGACAGCGTGTTCGACGTGCTCGAGGAGATCGAGCGCGTCCTGCCGCAGACAGCATTCCGAGAAGATCTTCTAAAGGGGTTGCGCCGCTGCTACACGCCCGGCACCGGGATGGCCGACGCGTTCGGCCAGTGGCTCGAGCAGGTGCTCGGCGGGCGCGGCCTGATCGTGTACGACTCGTCGGACGCCGCATCGAAGCCGCTCGTCAGCAGCGTCTTCGCGCGCGAGCTGTCGACGCCCGGTCAAACCGTCAAGCTGGCGTCGCTCGCCGGTTCCGATCTGATCGCGCGCGGCTATCACGCACAGGTGCAGGCGCAGGACGACAGCGCCGCGCTGTTCCGCATCGAGGGCGGCCGCCGCGCGATCCGCCGCCAGGATGGTCAGTTCATCGTGGGCGACGAGCGCTTCCCCACCGATGCGCTGCTTCGCCAGGCGATGGAGCGGCCGACCGGCTTCAGCCCGAACGTCCTGCTCCGCCCCGTCGTGCAGGACACGATTTTCCCGACGATTTGCTACGTCGCCGGCCCGAACGAGCTCGCGTATCTGGGACAGCTGCGCGGTGTGTATCAGCACTTCGGCGTGCCGATGCCGCTGATGTATCCGCGCGCGTCGGCGACGCTGCTCGACTCGGCGGCGCTCCGCTTCCTTACCAGGTACAAGCTGCCGCTCGAGGCGCTGCAGGCGCAGGACGAAGCGGCGCTGAACGAGCTGCTTCGCGGGCAGATTCCGCCGGTCGTCGAAGAGTCGTTCACCGTCGCATCGCAGACGATCGAACAACAGATGACGCGTCTGGTCGAAGCCATCCCCGCCCTCGATCCGACGCTCGAAGGCGCCGCGCGATCCACGCTCGCCCGCATGCAGCACGATCTGCAGACGCTGCACGGCAAGATGATCCAGGCGGCGAAGCGCCGCGACGAGACGCTGCGGCGCCAGTTCATTCGGGCCCGCGCGCTGGCCTTCCCCGGCGGCCACGCGCAGGAGCGCACGATCGGCTTCGTCTCCTTCCTCAATCAATACGGGCCCGCGCTCGTAGAACGGCTGGACGAGGAGCTCCCCCTCGACCTGGGACGGCATTGGATTGTCACGATATAGAACAAGGGTTCAACGCTTCATTCTGCTCATCAGGATTCTCTGGCGGAAGCGCACGGTGCGGTACGCCGCGCTCGCCGGGTCGGTTCCGCTCGTCATCCTGTTCTTCGTCGCCGGCTACTACTACGTCAGCTTCGCGCGGTTGATCGACGCGCGGCTGCACGGCGAGCGCGATACGGTCTTTCCGCGCGTGTTCGCGCGGCCGCTCGAGCTGCGGCGCGGCCAATCGCTGACGGATCGGCAGTTGATTGATCGGCTCAACGATCTCGGCTACGCACAGCGGCCGCAGCTGGAGAAGCCGGGCGAATTCAGCATCGGCCAGGGAACCGTCGCGATTCTGCCGCGCGGACCGGAGTTCAAGGGCAAGGCGGTCCGTGTTGTCTTTCAGCGAACGCCGGCGTCGGACGTGCGCAGCGCCACGCGTCGGACGGCACCCCCGCGCCCGGCCGATCGAGTGCTGCAGCTCGAGCTCGGCACGCGTCCAAGCGAGCGCCTGACGCTCGACGCGCCCGTGCTTACGGCGCTCGGCGGGGAGCGTGAGAAGCGACGGCCGGTCGCGCTGTCTGCGATTCCGGAACGGATGGTCCAGGCGGTGCTGGCCATCGAGGATCATCGGTTCTACGAACATCCGGGCATCGATCCGATCGGCGTCCTCGGCGCCTTTGCGTCGTACATCACGGGCCGCCGCGCCTACCTCGCCGGCGGCAGCACGATCACCCAGCAGCTCGTGCGCAACGTGTTCCTGCCGTCGTCCGGCATGACGCTGCAGACCGCGCGCGAGCGATCGCTGCGGCGCAAGATCCTCGAGATGTGGGTATCAATCGTGCTCACCGAGCGCGCGTCGAAGGACGCGATCCTCGAGATGTACTTGAACGACATTCCGCTCGGTCAGCGCGGCTCGTTCGCGATCTACGGCGTCGCCGAAGCGTCGCGCCTCTTCTTCGGCAAGGACGTCAGCAACGTGACGCTCGCCGAGGCGGCGACGATCGCCGGCGTGATTCAGTCGCCGTCGGCGCTGTCGCCGTTCAACAACCCGGCCCGCTGCCGCGAGCGCCGCAACGTCGTCCTCGGCGCGATGGTCGACGCCGGCTACGTCGCGGCGGACGTGGCCGAGCGCGCCTCGAAGGAGCCGCTGCTCGTCGTGCAGCGCGCGCTCGAGGCCGAGGCGCCGTACTTCGTCGACTACGTCGGTCAGACGCTCGACAGCCAGTATCCCGGATTGACGACGACGACGAATCAGACGGTCGATGTCTACACGACGCTCGACTTGCATCTGCAGCGGCTCGCACAGGATGCGGTGCGGGATGGCCTGACGAAGGTGGATCAGCTGCTGTCGCGCCGCAAGCGCAAGGGCAAGGCGGAGGCGGCGCTGATCGCGGTCGATCCGCGCACGGGCGAGATCCTCGCGTTCGTCGGCGGCCGTTCGTACAACCAGTCGCAGTACGATCGCGCCATCCTCTCGCGGCGGCAGCCGGGATCGGTGTTCAAGCCGTTCGTGTATCTCACGGCCTTCGAGCACGCGCTCGAAGAAGGACGCACCGACGTCACGCCGGCGTCGATCACCAACGACGAGCCAGAGACGTTCGAGTTCGACGATCAGGTGTGGACGCCGGAGAACTACGAGGGGACGTACGACGGCGCGATTACGTTCCGCCGCGCGCTCGCGCACTCGCGCAACCTCGGGACGATTCACGTCGCGCAGCAGGCGGGGTACGATCACATCGCCAGCCTCTGGAAATCGCTCGGCGTCGGCAATCCGCCCAAGCCGTATCCTTCGATTACGCTCGGCGTGTTCGAAGCAACGCCGTACGAGATCGCGACGGCGTACATGCTCTTTCCGAACGGCGGAATCGTGCGGCCGCTGAAGAACCTCCTTTACATTCTCAAAGGCGGCGCGAACGTGACGAAGAAGAGTGCCGGCGAGTCGCGGCGTGTCGCGAAACCGGAGACGACGTTCCTCGTGACGAACATGATGCGGAGCGTGCTGAACGAAGGCACGGCGGCGGGCGCGCGCGCCGCCGGCTTCACGCTCGACGCGGCCGGCAAGACCGGCACGACCAACGACCTGCGCGACGCATGGTTTGCCGGCTTCACGCCCGAGCTCCTCACCGTCGTGTGGGTGGGCTTCGACGACAATCAACCCGTCGGCCTCAGCGGCGCGCAGGCGGCGCTGCCGATCTGGACGCAGTTCATGAAGGGCGCGCTCGCCGGCCGGGCCAGCGTCCCCTTCGACGTCCCCGAGAACATCAGCTTCGTGGACATCTGCACGGAAAGCGGCAAGCTCGCCGGTCCGGCGTGTCCGAAGCATTTCACCGAGTCGTTCATCGCCGGAACCGAACCGACGCAAGTCTGCGAACTGCACCGTTAGACGCTTGACGGGCAGGAGGGGCGGGGCCCTGCCCTTCCCGCCCCTCCTGCCCCTCTCGCCCCTCCTGCCCGTCCCGCCCTCCTGCCCGTCCCGCCCCTCCTGCCCCCGTATAATCCAAGTAATGAACCGGGAAGTGTTTGCGGCTGTCAACGAAGCGCTCGAACGCGGCGAGCCGGCGGCGCTCGTCACGATCGTGTCGACCACCGGCTCCACGCCGCAGCGCGTCGGCGCGAAGATGCTGGTGTACTCGGATGGACGGATCGTCGGCACCATCGGCGGCGGCTGCTACGAGAACGACGCGTTCGGGAAAGCGCGCGAAGCCATTACCAGCCGGAAGCCGCAGATCGTGCACTACGAGCTGTCGGACGATTTCGCGCAGGAAACCGGATTGATCTGCGGCGGACAGATGGACGTCTACATCGAACCGATCGAGCCGTCGCCGGAGCTGTACATCGTCGGCGCGGGACACGTCGGGTTCCATCTGGCCCGCCTCGCGCATGAAGTCGGCTTCCGCGTCCACGTCGTCGACGATCGCGAGAAGTTCGCCAACAGCGAGCGCTTCCCGAACGCGGTCGAGATTGTCGTCGACGACATCCCGGCGTGGATCGGCCGGGTCAATCTGCCGGCGCATGCCTATGCCGTGATCGTCACGCGCGGCCACACGAACGATCTCGAGGCGCTGCGCGCGCTGGCGCCGCGCGAACTGCTGTACCTCGGCCTCATCGGCAGCCGCGCGAAAGTCGCGCGCATCTACGACGCGCTCGTCGAGGACCGGATGCCGCCCGAGACGCTCAAGCGAGTGCACGCGCCCATCGGCCTCGACATCGGCGCCGTCACGCCGCAGGAAATCGCCGTCAGCATTCTCGCGGAGCTCATCGCCGTGAAACACGGGAAAGAGCATCCGGCGGCAATGCAATGGACTCCTCCCCAATTGGCCAAGCCGTAGGGGTCGAGCTTGCTCGACCCACCCGCAGTCGACACCGACACCGCGATTGACACCGACACCGCGGGTGATGCCAACACCGCGGTTGACGCCGACACCTCGGGCGGAGCAAGCTCCGCCCCCTACGCTGTCCGATGTCATCCCTCCTGATTCGCTCGGGTCTCATCCTCACGATGAACGATCGCTTCGATGTTGTCGAAGGCGACGTGTCGATCAGGGACGGGCGAATCGCCGCCATCGCGCCGAGTGTTCCCGAGCCTCACGACTCCGTCGTCGACGCGCGCGGCGGTTACGTGCTGCCCGGGCTCATCCAGACGCACATCCATCTCTGCCAGACGCTCTTTCGCGGCTACGCCGACGACCTGCCGCTGATGGACTGGCTGCGGCGCCGCGTGTGGCCGATGGAGGCGGCCCACACGCCGCAGACGCTTCGCGTGGCGGCGCGGCTCGCGACGACGGAGCTTCTCGCGGGCGGGACGACGGCTGTCCTCACGATGGAGACGGTGCACGACACCGACGCGGTATTCGAGGCGGTCGCGCAGAGCGGACTGCGCGCGACGATCGGCAAGTGCATGATGGATTCCGATGCCCAGGTGCCGCGTCGGCTGCAGGAGCGGACGCGCGACTCGATCGACGAGAGCGTCGCGATCCGCAAACGCTGGCACGGCGCGGCCAACGGTCGCCTGCGCGCGGCGTTCGCGCCGCGATTCGCCGTTTCCTGCTCACGCGAGCTGCTCGAATCGGTTGCGAGCCTTTCGCGCGAACAGCAGGCGATCGTCCACACGCACGCCTCCGAATCGCGCGACGAGGTTGCCATCGTCAAACAGATGTCGGGCGGCCTGAATAACCTCGAATATCTCGCGAGCCTCGAGCTTGCATCTCCGCATCTGTGCGCCGCCCACTGCGTCTGGGTGGACGATCGCGAGCAGCAGCTGCTCGCCGATCGCGACGTCAAGGTGCTGCACTGTCCCGGCTCGAATCTGAAGCTCGGATCGGGAATCGCGCCGGTGCCGGAAATGCGCGCCCGCGGTATCACGGTGTCGCTGGGCGCCGATGGCGCCGCGTGCAACAACCGGCTCGACATGTTCGAAGAGATGCGGCTCGCCGCGGTCGTGCAGGCGATGCGGAAGCAGCCTGGCGTTCTGCCGGCGCGCGACGTGCTCGCGATGGCGACGCGCGCGGGCGCGCGCACGCTCGGCCTCGATGCAGAAATCGGATCGATCGAAGTGGGCAAACGCGCCGACGTCATCGTCGTCGATCGCGATCGGCCACACCTTGCACCGGGACCCGATCCGTACTCGACGCTCGTCTACGCCGCGCGCGGCAGCGACGTCCGGACGACGATCGTCGACGGCGAGCCGCTCGTCGACAACTTCACGCCGCTACGCATTGATCGAGGTGACGCTGTCGCAGAAGCTCGTGCCGCCGCACGCGAACTTCTATTGCGAGCAGGACTGTAAACCAATTACAAATTTGTCAGGTTACGACTGCAGAGCATTCAGCTAGAGTTCTGCGGTGATGCGGAAACGTCGCGCGAAGTCCTCGGCCCTGCGCATCCTGATCGTCGACGACGAACCATCGATCATCAGCTTCGTCGACCAGACCATGCGCCTCGCCGGCTATCGCACCTACACGGCGCCGAACGCGCAGGTGGCGCTCGAGATTTGCGAGACCAAGGGCGTCCCCGATCTGCTGCTCACCGATTTCAAGATGCCCGGCATGGACGGCGACGCGCTCGCGGCTCGGCTGCGTCAGCGCCATCCCGATCTCAAGGTGCTCTACCTCACCGGATTTGCCGATCAGCTGTTCATGGACCGCAGCGCGCTGTGGCGCGACGAAGCGTTTCTCGAAAAGCCGTGCACGGTCAACGGCCTCCTCGAAGCGGTGTCGATGATCCTGTCGGGCGAATACAGCGATTATCAGGACCATGTATAATTCTCCATTAGCAGTCTCTCGTCTAGAGTGCTAATGGAAGCTCAAGATCGATTGAAACGGGTGCTGGCGGCGCTCGTCCGCGAGTTCATCTCGTCAGGCGAGCCCGTGGCGTCGTCGCTGCTCGTCAGCGCGGCGGGGCTCGGCGTTTCGTCCGCGACCGTGCGCAGCATTCTTGCGAGGCTGGAAGAAGAAGGGTACGTTCAGCAGCCGCACACCTCGGCCGGCCGCATTCCCACCGATCGCGGGTATCGCTTCTACGTCGATCTGCTTCTCGAGGCCAAGCGTCCGAGTCGGACGGCAACGGCCGTCGAGGCGCGGCTGAGGCGCGAGAGTCCCGATCGGCTGCTCGATTCGGTGTTGCCGCAGGTGTCGCACGTGCTGTCGCAAGCTTCGCGAAGCGTAGGATTTGCCGTCGGTCCGGCTCACGAGGTCGCGGTGTTCGATCGCGTGGAGTTCGTGCCCATCGCCGCAGCGCGGGTGCTCGTCGTCATCGTCGCGCGCGGCGGCCACGTCGTGCAGAAAGTGATCGATACGGGCGAACCGCTCGGCGCCGACGATCTCCGTCAGGCGGCCAACTACCTCAACGCCGAGTTCGCGGGTCTGCCGCTGCACCGCGCGCGTGAGGCTGTGCTCGAGCGGATTCACGAGGAGCGTCTGCTCTACGACACGCTGCTCGCGCGCGCGATGCGCCTGGCCAGCTCGACTTTTGCCGACCTTCCGGACGACCGCACGGTGTACGTCGAAGGGACGTCATCGCTGCTCGAGGACGGCAGCGGCCTGACTCTAGGCACGCTGCAGATGCTGCTGCAGATGATCGAAGAGAAGCAGAAGCTCGTCCGGGTGTTGAACGAATACATCGACGGCCCCGGTCTGACCGTCGTCATCGGCGCCGAGCATCTCGACCCGACACTTCGTCCGTTCAGCCTCGTCGCATCCACCTACGACGACGGCGCCGCAACGGGCACCGTAGGCGTCATCGGCCCGACCCGCATGCGTTATTCTCGTGCGATTGCGGTCGTCGACGGCGCAGCACAAGCCGTGTCGCGTCTGCTGCGCGATCCCAATTAGGAACCCTATGCCCGACGAACCGATTACTGAGCCGCCTCCCCAAGCGAGCGCCGGCGAGGCGATGATTTCGACCGACCCCGTTGCCGATTTACAGCGCGAGCGCGACGACTACTACGACCGGTGGACGCGCAAGGCGGCGGAGTTCGACAACTACCGCAAGCGCGTGGAGCGCGAGCGCCGCGAGCAGAGCGAGCAGGCCATTGTCGATCTGCTGCAGGAGCTGCTGCTCGTGGTCGACGATTTCGATCGCGCGCTGACCGCCGAGGCGGGCGGAGAGCGCGGCGAGGCGTACCGCCGCGGCATCGAGCTGATTCACGCGAAGCTGTACGACGTGCTGAAGAAGTACGGGGTCCGGCCGATCGACGCGCTCGGCGCCGATTTCGATCCGAATTTCCATCAGGCCGTCATTCAGGAGTCGAGCCCCGATCACCGCGAGGGCGAGGTGATCGGTGAGTTGCGCAAGGGATACATGATTGGCGATCGGCTGCTGCGCCCTGCCATGGTGAAGGTGGCAACGGCGTGAGCAAGCGAGATTATTACGAAGTGCTTGGCGTCGGACGAAACGCGAACGACGCCGAGTTGAAGAGCGCGTACCGCAAGCTGGCCATGAAGTACCACCCGGATCGCAATCCGGGCGACAAGGTGGCCGAGGACCGCTTCAAGGAAGCGGCCGAAGCGTACGCCGTGCTCGCCGACGGCGAGAAGCGCAGCTTGTACGATCGCTTCGGTCATGCCGGCGTGAGCACCGCGACCGGCGGCGGCGCCGGATTCGACCCGAGCGTGTTCGCCGAGTTCGGCGATTTCGCCGACATCCTCGGGAACATGTTCGGCTTCGGGGATCTGTTCGGCGGCGGCGGACGCCGCCGCGGCGGACCTCAGCGCGGCGCCGACTTGCGCTACGACCTCGAGATCGCCTTCGAGGAAGCGGCGCACGGCACCGAAACGACGATTCAGATTCCGCGGCAGGAACAGTGCGAAACATGCCACGGTTCCGGCGCCGCGCCGGGCACGACGCCGACGACGTGCGGCATGTGCCGCGGCGTGGGACAGATCCGGCGCCAGCAAGGGTTCTTCACGCTCGCGCAGACGTGCCCGCAGTGCCGCGGCAACGGCAAGATCGTGAGCAAGCCGTGCCACTCGTGCCACGGCGCCGGACGCGTGACGCGCGAGCGAAAGATCACCGTCAAGATCCCGCCGGGCATCGCCACCGGCCAGCAACTGCGCCTTCAGGGTGAAGGCGAGTCGGGATCGGCCGGCGGTCCGGCCGGACACCTCTTCGTCGTCGTTCACGTGCACGAGCACGAGTACTTCCGCCGCGACGGGAACAACCTGTTCTGTGAGGTGCCGGTCAACTTCACGACCGTGGCGCTCGGAGGCGAGATTCAGGTACCGACGCTCGACGGAAACGAAACCGTCAAGGTGCCGGAAGGCACGCAGACGGGCACGACGCTGCGCCTGCGCGGGAAAGGGATGCCGGACGTCAGCGGCCGCGGCCGGGGCGATCTCTTCGCGACCATCCAGGTGCAGACACCGAAGAAGTTGAGCAAAGACCAGCGGCGGCTGCTCGAGGATCTCGCGAAGGCGCTGCCGAAGGAGCGTTTCGAACCGCGGCCGCGCCTCGACGAACAGGACGAGCGGAACCTCTTCGATCGCGTCAAAGACATGTTTGGCTAAGAACTACCCTGCCGTCGAGGTCGCCGCGCCCGGCGATCTCGATCTGCTCCTCGCGATCGCCGACGATTTCTCCCCGACGGCTGTCGAAGAACGCGACGACGGCGTGCGCGTGTTCTTTTCGAGCCCGGCGGCGCGAGACGCCGCCCTCACCACGCTCGCCTCGCGCTTTCGTGCCGAGCCGATCGACGTCAGCGACGAAGACTGGGCGCGCCGCTCGCAGGAACATCTGCCGTCGGTCACGGTCGGCCGAATCACGATCTTCCCAAGTCCCGAGCACCAAGCCTCGAATCTCAAATCCCCCGATCGAATCTCGATCGTCATCGCGCCGTCGATGGGATTCGGAACGGGCCATCACGCGACAACGCGGCTCTGCCTTGCCGCGCTGCAGACGATCGATCTCGACGGGAAGACCGTACTCGACGTCGGGACAGGATCGGGCGTGCTGTCCGTTGCGGCCGATCGCCTCGGCGCTGCGCGTGTCATCGGCATCGACATCGATCCGGATGCGATTCAATCAGCCAACGAGAATCTTCTCCTCAATCCCGAAGCGCAACATGTGTCGTTCCGTGTCGCGGATATTACAGTCGCCGATTTTCGGGGAACCAACGGCGACGTTCTATCCTGGATACGCCCGGGCGCAGCGCCTGCGGCTCGAGCGAGCGCGAAAGCGCGAGCGAGTCTCGCGGGGCCCCACGCGAAACTCATAGACGTCGTCGTCGGAAACCTGACCGGCGCGCTAATCGTTCGTTCGGCATCGGCGCTGCGCGCCGCCGCACGCGGCGGCGAAGCGCTGATCGTCAGCGGCCTCCAGGCCGACGAGCGCGATCGAGTGTGTGACGCGCTCGCGCCGGCACCGATCGTGTGGGAGCGCGAAGAGGACGGTTGGGTCGCGCTGATACTCCAGCCCTGAGCACGAGCGAGTGCGAATGCGCGCGTGAGAGCGCCTGACGCTTGAACCGTTGCGAGGCGCGCATGCGCCGAGCAACAGCGCGGGGGGTGGGGTCCCCGCCGCGGTGAAGAGAGTGGGAAACCAGGCGCCGTGAAACGTATGGGCCCCATACGCAGAGTGAAAAGAAGATGACAACGTACATGTCGCCTGCGCATTTGGTCTAATAACGGTATATGCGCGCGGTTGCGATGGCGGCACTCATGGCGATGGCGGCGCTCGGAGCCGCGGCGCAGCAGACCGAGCGTCCCGGGCCGCAGCAACCGACTCGTGATACGCCCGCTCAGCAGAGCAAAGATGCGCCGCCGACACCGGCCGGCCGCATCACGGGACGCGTGCTCACGGCCGACAGCGGACGTCCCATCAGGCGTGCGCGCGTGTTCGTCAGCGCGACCGAGCTGCCCGGAGGGCGCGGCGCGATGACCGACGATCAGGGCATCTACGACATCACCGAGCTCCCAGCCGGCCGCTACACGGTGACCGTTTCGAAGTCCGGCTTCGTGTCGCTCGCGTACGGACAGCGGCGCCCCCTTCAGTCCGGCACGCCGCTGCAGCTCCTCGATAATCAGCAGCTGAAAGGCGTCGATTTCCGCTTGCCGCGCGGCAGCGTCATCGCGGGGACGATCGTCGACGACGTCGGCGATCCGATGCCCGGCGTGATGGTCCGCGTGATGCGCTATCAGTACTTACAAGGCGATCGGCGGCTGACGCCGGCGGGCGGCGGGCAAACCGACGACAAAGGTCAGTTTCGCGTCTGGGGCTTGATGCCAGGCGAGTACTACGTCAACGCCGTCGCACGCAACTTCAACTTCAGGAACTTTGGCGCCCGCGGCGGACCCGGTGGCTTCGACGGACCTGCCGGACCGGCAGTCTTCGCCTTTCCTGGCGGACCAGGCGGCGGCCGCGGCGGATTCGGCGGACGCGGAGGCCCGGGGTCAGCCGACGACGAAGAACAGCTCGCGTATGCGCCGACGTACTACCCTGGCGTCGCCGCGATGGCCGAAGCCAAGCCGATCGCCGTGGGCCTCAGCCAGGAGGTGCTCGACATCAACTTCGGGATGCAGCTCGTGCGCGCGGCGCGCATCTCCGGCCACGTCACCAATCCCGACGGCACGGAGACGACGAGCGGCAACGTGAACCTCACGACCGACGGCGCGACGGCCCGCGGACAGATCGGCGGGAACTTCGGCAGCCGCATCGATTGGGACGGCAGCTTCAGCATCCCGAACGTGCCGCCGGGCCGCTACATCCTTCGGGCGCGCGGCATGGATACCGAAGTACCGCAATTCGCGGCTCAGCCGGTGACGGTGGACGGACAGGATGTCGACGATGTGACGATCATCCTCGCGCCGGGCGCGCTGTTCGCGGGCACCGTGTCGTTCCTGCCGGGATCGACGCCGGCACCCGACATCACCGCCGTGCGGATCACGGCGCCGGCGACCGACCAGGATTCGTTCGGTCCGCAGCCGAACGCGCGCGTCGACAAGGAGGGCCACTTCACGCTCGACGGCGTCGCCGCCGGCAACCATCTGATTCGGCCGAACGGCAACATGCGCGGCTGGGTGCTGAAATCGGTGACGATCGACGGCCGCGACATCACCGACACGCCGATCGCCGTGCGAAGCGGTCAGACGGTGTCGGACGTCGCGATCGTCTTCACCGACAAGGTCGCGGAAATCAACGGCACGATCACCGATTCGCAGGGGACGCCGCTTCCGGACTTCACGGTGATCGCCTTCTCCACCGATCCGTCGGTCTGGCGGCCGCAGTCGCGTCAGATCATGACGGCGCGCCCCGACCAGACGGGCAAGTTCAGAATCCGCGGCCTGCCGCCCGGCGACTACTACGTGGCGACCGTCGATCCGGCGGAACAGGGCGAATGGTTCGAGCCCGCATATCTCGACGAGCATCGAATCGGTGCGGCGCGCCTGACGCTGAGCGAGGGCGACGTGAAGACTCACGATTTTCGAGTCACTCTTAAGTAAGAAGTACGAAGTCAGAAGTACGAAGTCGGAAGTACGAAGTCACTTCGTACTTCGTACTCGTACGTCGTACTTCACAAGTCTTTCCACAAAAACTGCAGAACGCTGATGGCCGCGATGGGGATGGCGTCGGCTCGCAGCGTCCGGTGACCGAGCGTGACGAGCTGCACGGCGTGGGCGTGTGCGGCGGCGCACTCGTCGTCGGTCCACCCGCCTTCAGGTCCGACGAGGACCGACGCATCGGACGGAATCGGCTGATCCTGGAGCCGCGAGACCGGACGGCCGCTGCCGTTGGACGGCTCGACCAGCATCAGCCGCAGCGACGCGGGTGGCTCTTCGAGAAAGTTCTCGAACGTCAGCGGCGTGCGCACGTCGGGCAGCACGGCGCGCCGGGACTGTTTCACCGACGCCAGCGCAATGCGCCGCCACCGCTCCACGCGCGCCGACCTGATCAGCGCCGCCACCGTCGCCTCGGTGCGCGTCGTCACGATCGGCTGGATGGCTGCGACGCCCAGCATCACCGCATCGCGCACCACGTCGTCCATCTTGTCGGCCTTGAGCACGGCCTGCGCGAGCGTGAGCGCGACGATCGGCTCGGGCGGCGGCTCCACGCGCGATTGAATCTGCAGCCGGACGTCGCGGCGCACGATGCTCGCGACGCGCGCGAGGAACTCGTGGCCGCGTCCGTCGAACACGGCGACGGCGTCGCCGACGCCGAGCCGCAGCACGCGGCGCAGATGTTCCGCTTCGTCGCGCGGCAGCGTCACGATCTCGTCGCCGGCGTCGAGGCCCGGCGCGAAAAATCGATGCACGGGCGAATGTTATACTCGCGCCCGGATGTTTTTCCGCGGACAAATCATCGGGAAGTACAAGATCCTCTCGACGATCGGCAGCGGAGGCTTCGGGACGGTCTACCTCGCGGACGACACCTGGATCGACAAGAAGGTCGCGCTCAAGGTCCCGCACAAGCAGGGCGTCGACTTCGGCGAGCTGCTGCGCGAGCCGCGGCTGCTCGCGAGCCTCAATCACCCCAACATCGTCGCGATCCTCACCGCGGAAAAGCAGGACAACGTCTTCTTCATCGTCATGGAGTTCGTGCCGGGCGAGACGCTCGAGTCGATCATCACGCGCCAGGGCGCGCTCGATCTCTCGCGTGCGCTCGACTACATCTGCCAGATCTCGAACGCCGTCGATCACGCGCACCGCCACGGCGTGCTCCACCGCGATCTGCGGCCGTCGAACGTGCTCGTCGCCGGGAGCGGCCTGGTCAAAGTGGCCGATTTCGGCACCTCGCGGTTCCTCGAGATCGCGGCGCACGGCACGACCGTCATCGGCAGCCCGCCGTACATGGCGCCGGAGCAGTTCCGCGGCAAGGCGGTGTTCGCGTCCGACGTCTACTCGCTCGGCGTGACGATGTATCAGATGCTCACCGGCGGGCTGCCGTACGACACGCCGTCGCCGGCCGATCTCGATCGGCTGATGAAGGGCGAGCTGGTGACGGCACCGCGCGCGCGCAACCCGAAGATCCCGAAAGCGATCAGCGACATCGTGATGAAAGCGATGGCGCCGCAGATCCACGATCGCTATCAGCGCGCCGGAGAGCTGCTCGACGACGTGATCGCGGCCCGCGCAGGCAGCCCGCGCCGAACGCCGAAGCCAGCCGCGTCCGAGCCGGAAGCGGTTCTCGTCGACGTCGCGCAGGAAATCCAGAGCCGCCTCAAGGCGCGCGAAGTGCCGCAGCCGCGATTCTGCTGGCACTGCCGCAAGCCGCTGCACGCCCGCTCCGATCGTTGTCCCTTTTGCGGCGAAGCGCAGTGATGTGTCGTTCCGTGTCGTCTTCGTGTTTTCGCTGCGCAAACGGTACAATCGTTCCAGGAGATTCGATGGCCTTCCCCGGCACCGGCAAGATCTGGATGAACGGCAAGCTCGTCGAGTGGAAGGACGCGACGATCCACGTCGCGTCGCACGTGATCCACTACGGTAGCGGCGTCTTCGAGGGCGCGCGCTGCTACGCGACGCCGCGCGGGTCGGCGTGCTTCCGCCTCGACGCGCACATGCGCCGCCT
>Ga0070699_100002360_pt1 | contig 16934 bp, 17 predicted proteins | sample KBSK1503metaG_FD_65473 | JGI IMG/M metagenome (GOLD analysis project Ga0070699, IMG submission 65473) | Corn, switchgrass and miscanthus rhizosphere microbial communities from Kellogg Biological Station, Michigan, USA - KBS K1-50-3 metaG | ecosystem: Host-associated > Plants > Roots >... | reverse complement strand
GGCTTCACCGCGTCCTCGTGGATCTGGAGCTGGTCGGTTCCGTATTCGAGCTGGTAGTCCTGGCTGACGGTCTTCCAGGGCAGCTTGCCCGGCTTGCGAATGGGCACAAATCCGGCGCCCAGGCCGAGGGCCACGGCCCCGCCCGGAATGAAGCCGCGGGCCTCGATCGCGGTCACGATGTCGGGCGGGCGGTCGACCCAGTGGCTGCACACCTGCTCCACGACGCCCTTGAACATCGCCTTGTCCGCGAGCAGCGGAGTTATGTCCTTGAAGATGATCCCCGGCTGTGGAAAATCGGGGACGTCTCGGATCACTCGCCTCAGCTGTTCGTCGGTCAGGCGCACGGCGTCATAACACCCGACGGAAGTATTCCAGGGTGCGGGAAAGGCCGTCCTCGAGCGCGACCTCCGGCTGCCAGCCGAGCAGCTCGTACGCGTGGGTGATGTCCGGCCGTCGCTGCCTGGGATCATCGACCGGCAGCGGCTTGAACTCGATGGCGCTCGAAGATCCCGCGAGCCGCACGATGATCTGCGCCAGCTCCAGGACCGTGACCTCCTCGGGGTTGCCCAGGTTGACCGGCATCTCGTCGCCCTTCTCGAGTACGGCAAGCACGCCCCGGACCAGGTCGGACACATAGCACAGGCTGCGCGTCTGGGACCCATCCCCGTACACGGTGATTGGCTCGCCGCGGATGGCCTGGGCCATGAAATTGGGCACCGCGCGGCCATCCGACACCTGCATGCGGGGGCCGTGCGTGTTGAAGATCCGGATGATGCGCGTGTCGACCGCGTGAGCCCGGTGGTAGGCCATGGCGAACGCCTCCGCGCATCGCTTCGCCTCGTCGTAGCAACCGCGCGGCCCGATCGGGTTGACATTGCCCCAATACGACTCGGGCTGGGGGTGGACGAGCGGGTCGCCGTAGACCTCGGATGTCGAGGCGAGCAGGAAGGTGGCGTCCTTGGCGCGCGCAAGGCCGAGCATGTTCATGGTCCCCAGCGTGCCGACCTTCAGGGTGTGAATGGGGTTGGCGTCGTACTGAGGTGGCGAGGCGGGAGACGCGAAGTGGAGGACGTAGCGCACGTCGCCGTCGACGGCAATGCGCTCGTTGACGTTCGCCTGGCGAAACTCGAAGTCGGGATTCCTGGCGAGATCGTGAAGGTTGTCCCGAGAGCCTGTGATGAAGTTGTCGAGGCTGAGGACGCTGAAGCCCCGTGCCAGCAGCGCTTCGCACAGGTGCGAACCGATGAATCCCGCTCCACCGGACACCACGGCGCGCGGTTTGGAGCTAGTCGCGGCCGATGCCCCTGTAAGTGAAACCAAGGCCGCGCATGACCACCGGGTCGTAGATGTTGCGGCCGTCGACGACCACCGGCCGCCGCATCGAGGACTTCACACGAGCGAGGTCCAGGTGGCGGAACTCGTTCCACTCGGTGACCACGACCACGGCGTCGGCGCCTGCGGCGACTCCATACGCGTCACGGGTGTACTCGACCTCGGGCAGCTTGACCCGCGCGCCGTCCATCGCCGCCGGGTCGTAGGCGCGGACGTGCGCGCCGGCAGCGAGCAAAACGCGTGCGATGTCCAGGCTCGGCGCCTCGCGGAGGTCGTCGGTGTTGGGCTTGAACGCCAGGCCGAGCAAGCCGACGATCCGCTCGTTGAGGCCCTCCAGGATCTCTCGCAGCTTGTCGATGACCAGCATCCGCTGGTCGCGGTTGATGTCCATGACAGCGTTGAGGAGCTCGGGGTGGTAGTCGAACCGCTCGGCCAGCGCAGCGAGCGCCTTCACATCTTTAGGAAAACAGTTGTGCGTGACCAGCCCGCCGGTGGTGACAAAGGTGTGCGCGCCCGGCACCTCTAAGGAGTAGACCGCCCCCGCGAACGGGCGACGCTCGACGCCGACCACGCGAACCCAGGCTGTTCCCGCTCCATCGCGTCGATATCCCGTGGGCGCGATTCGCTTCTGCTGCCGGCGCAGTGACTCGATGATGGCCTGGCGGTCGCACTCGGGAACCAGGTCCAGAAGACCCTCGACCTGGGCCGCGCCACAGATCCTGATCCAGTAGGTGTCGCGAGTCGACTTGGCCGTGCGGCCGACGCGCAAAGAGCCGACCACGCCGAGGTCCGCGAGCAGGCGAAGCAGCCCATCGGCGAGCTCCCGGCTGGTGGTCCCGCACTCCAGGACCACGCTCGGTCCGCCCCGGACATAACTCCAGCTACCGTCACCGAGCCAATACCCCGCCAGCAGGGCCCGCTTGTGCTCGGCCGGCTGGGTCCAGATCTGGTCCGGTAGGCACGCGACGTGGCCCTCCGCCAGGTACAGACCCACGACCCGCCAGAACGCCGGGCTGGACTCCATGCGTTGTGGGGCTTCGGTGCCGTTCCGAGCGGTCTTGAAGGTTGCCCCTTCCAGGGCCACGCCCAACGCGTCAGCCTCAACCAGGCGCAGTGCGCCCGACCGCATGACATCGTGCGATCGCGCCCTCGCCAGCACCGGCTGCAAATCGCGGGCCCGCGTGCCGCCGTCACCGGCTGATTGGGTTGCCATCGCTAGCGGGAGCCAATCGCCAGGTCCCAATTCAGAGGCGAGCTTGGTGCCTTCTCGGGTCGCAAACGGGTGATCGGGCGTGCAGAGAACCCGGCGTCCCATCTTCGTGCGCACCTCCAGGATCTCGCCCTCAAACGGTCGCATGGTGGCTGCGCTCACTGGAAGGAAGCCCGCCGACCTGGTGTCGGGCCGCCATGCGAGCACCTCGGCATCTCGGCTCTCCGTGAACTCGGTAAAGACCCGCGCCAGCGAGGTCAAGCTCGCGTGCTCGCCCCGACGCAACAGGACTGTTTCCTCGCCCACCAAGCAGGAACCGCCGTAGCCCAGGCCCACGTCGAGGTAGCTCGGCCCGATGCGCTTGTCGAGGCCCATGCCCTCCGCCACCAGCTTGGCATCGGCGCCGACGCGCTCGCTGATGCGCGCAATCTCGTTGATGAAAGAGATGCGGGCGGCGAGGAACGCGTTGGACGCGTACTTGACCATCTCCGCCGTGTAGATGTTCGGGGTGATGAGAATCGGCGCATCGAGCGGCTCATAGAGCTTGGCGACCTTCTCGCCGGCGGCGCGGTCGTGGCTCCCGATCACCACGCGGTCCGGGTGCATGAAGTCCTGGATCGCCGAACCTTCGCGCAGGAACTCCGGGTTGGACACGACCTCTGCCGTGTGTTTCTGGTTGCGGCTGCGCAGGACCTTGGACACCATGTCGCCGGTGAGCGGTGGCACCGTCGACTTGTTGACGACCACGAGCGGCCCGTCCATGCAATCCGCGATCGAGCCCGCCGCCGCTTCGACGAACGACAGGTCAGCCTCGCCACCCTCGCCCTCGGGCGTGCTCACCGCGATGATCGCGTACTCGGCCCCGGGCACCGCTTCTTCGTATGACGTCGTGAATGTGAGCCGGCGCGCTTTGACATTGCGCTCGACGAGCTCGCTCAAGCCCGGCTCGAAGAAAGGAACCCGGTTGTGCAAGAGCTGTTTGATCTTCTCTCGATTGATGTCGACCACGATCACGTCGTTGCCCAGGTCGGCCAGGCACGCGGCCGTGGTCAGGCCGACGTAACCCGCGCCGATGACCGCAACCCTGGACAAAGCGTGCCGATTATCTCAGCCGCGCCGCCCCGCCCCCAATGCGGACTCATAGGCGGCAATCGTCTGTCGCGCGGACTTGCGCCAGCCGAAACTCTTCGCTCGTTCGAGCCCCGAGCGCCGGGCACGGTCGGGATCCTTGGCCAGGGCGGCGGCCGCGCGGCCGAGAGCCTCGGCATCGCCGTCCGCCACCAGCTCGCCGGCGCCCCCCAGCACCTCGGGAAGGCTCGAGTTCCGGAACGCCGCCACCGGACACCCGCAGGCCATAGCCTCGAGGCAAGGCAGCCCGAACCCCTCGTAACGGCTGGAGAACAGCAGGCAGCCCGCAGCGGCGTACAGGTCGGCGAGCTCGGGGTCATCGACCTGGCCGAGCCTGTGTGCGGCGCCCATGTTCGTGGGCGCCTGGCGACCCGCATCGCCGGCGATCACGAGCTCGAGCTCCGAGTTGGACGACTGGGCTGCACGCCAGGCGCGAAGGAGCGCGGCAGGATCCTTGCGGGCGTCGAGAGCGCCGACGAAAAGGAGATATCCGGGCTTGAGCCCCCAGCGCCGGCGGACCCGATCGGGGGCGCCTGGTCTCGGTCTGAACTCGTCGCCCGCCGCTTCGGGCACGATCCGGATGCGCTTGGGATCGACCCTGCCGAGGCGGACGGCATCATCGGCCGTCGCCTTCGATACAGCCAGGACGAGGTCGGCCCGCCTGAGGAAGCGCCGTCCGAGCCAGAACCTGAATCGCTCGCCGCGCATGCGGGGTCCGCCCCACGCCCACGGGATGAGGTCGTGAAGGGTGACGGCGACGGGCACGGGGGAACGTCCGGGCAGCTTGAGGTCGATAGCGTGGTAGACATCCGGGCCGATGCGCGCCAAATCGGAGCCGAGCACGACCGCCTCTTCGTACGCGGCCAGCTGGCCGCGATACCGCCGGCGCGAAGAGGCCAGCCGGTACTCGCCGACCGGCAGCGGCGGCACCGGCAGGCCGGAGTCCAGCAGCAAGCTGAGGTTCGGACCGAAGCCCTCGTCGATCAGTCCATGCAGGAGGCCGGTGGCATAGGAACCGACCCCACGCTTGGCGCTCGGCCCCTGCAGCGGGCGCATGTCGAGGAGGACGTGGGGGCCGGGAGCGTCGGCACGAGCGCGCGTTGTCGTTTCGGTTCGGCTCAAATGCGGGCGGAGGACACGGGTCCAGCCATCATAATTTGGCGGCCATGAAAGCCCTGGATGTAGTCGTCGTCGGCGGTTGCGGGCACGTGGGGCTCCCACTGGCGCTGTCGCTCGCGGACAGCGGCTTCACTGTCGGCATCGATGACATCGACGCCGCCAAGATCGAGCAGGTGCGATCCGGCAGCGTGCCGTTCCTCGAGACCGGGGCCGAAGACCTGCTGCGTAAGCTGCTCCCCACCGGCCGCCTCGAGCTCGCCGCCAATGCGAACCTTCTCGAGCGGACCGACACCGTGATCCTGGTGATCGGGACGCCGATCGACGAATTCATGAACCCGTCCGTCCGCATCTTCGACCGGGTGATCGATGAGCTGATCCCGCACCTGCGCGACGGCTCGCTGGTGGTCCTGCGGTCCACCGTGTTCCCGAGCACGACGGAATCGGTGGAGCGGCGGCTGCGCGCGGCGGGGGTCGACGCCGAGGTCGTCTTCTGCCCCGAGCGAATCGCCGAGGGCCACGCCCTCGAGGAGATCCGCAGCCTACCCCAGCTGGTCGGCGCGTCGAGCGACAAAGGATTCGAGAAGGCGAGCCGCCTCTTCGAGCGCCTGGGCGTGAAGGTCGTGCGCACCACGCCCCTCGAAGCCGAGCTGGCGAAGCTGCTCACCAACACCTGGCGCTACATGAAGTTCGCGATCGCCAACCAGTTCTTCCAGATCGCGCACCGCTCCGGCCTTGACTACAACCGCGTGCTCGACGCCATCCGCCACGACTATCCGCGCGCCGCCGACCTTCCGGGCCCAGGTTTCGCCGCGGGCCCGTGCTTGCTGAAGGACACCATGCAGCTCTCGGCCTTCACGCCCGACCACTTCCCCATGGGCCAGGCCGCGATGCAGATCAACGAGGGCCTGCCGAACTACATCGTCGACACCCTCAACTCGCGACGGCCCCTCTCGGGCCGCACCCTGGGCATCCTCGGCATGGCGTTCAAGGGCGAGTCGGACGACCCGCGGGCGTCGCTGAGCTACAAGCTCCGCAAGCTGGCCGCGTTCAAGGGCGCTCGCGTGTTATGCACCGACCCTTACATCCACGACGAGTCGTTCCTGCCTCTCGATCACGTGCTGAAGGAAGCCGAGCTGCTCGTCATCGCCGCGCCGCACCGCGCCTACAGGCAGCTCGATCTCAAGGACCGCGAGGTCGTCGACGTGTGGGGCATCACGGGACCAATCCGGCTCTGAAGGTACTGGTAACCGGCAGCGCCGGCTTCATCTGCGGCTACCTGGTCGCCGAGCTGCTGGAGGCCGGCCACGAGGTGGTCGGCGTCGACAACTTCAGCAAGTACGGGCCGCTGCGAAGGGGCCACGACGACGATCCCCGGTACCGCCTCGTCGAAGGCGACGCGAAGGACGCCAGCCTGCTCACGGAGCTGGCCATGGACTGCGACCACGTGGTGGCCGGCGCCGCGATGATCGGCGGCATCTCGTACTTCCACGAGTTCGCCTACGACCTGCTGGCCGAAAACGAACGCATTTGCGCCGCCACGTTCGACGCGGCGGTCGCCGCGCGGCGAAGCGGCCGTCTCGCGAGGATCACCGTCATCTCGAGCAGCATGGTCTTCGAGTCGGCGGATGTATTTCCCACCCCAGAGGGCGCCGAGCTCACGAGCCCGCCACCCCGATCTACCTACGGCTTTCAGAAGCTCGCCGCCGAGTATTTCGCGCGCGGAGCGGATCAGCAGTACCGCCTGCCCTACACGATCGTCAGGCCATTCAACTGCGTCGGTGTCGGAGAGCGGCGCGCGCTGCGCGACCACGACGTGATGAGCGGCAACGTCAAGCTCGCGATGAGCCATGTCGTTCCTGACCTGTGCCAGAAGGTGCTCAAGGGCCAGGATCCCCTCCACATCCTCGGCGACGGGAGCCAGGTGCGTCATTACACATACGGAGGCGACCTCGCCCGAGGCATCCGGCTGGCGATGGAGTCGCCGCTCGCGGTCAACGAGGACTTCAACCTTTCGACCGCCCAATCGACCACGGTGCGAGAGCTCGCGGAGACGATCTGGCACAAGGTTCACGGCGCCGGCAGCGCGGTGCAGCTGGTCTCCGATCCGCCGTACGAGCACGACGTGCCGCGCCGTGTGCCCGACGTGCGCAAAGCGCGCGAGATCCTCGGCTTCGAGGCGACGACCTCGCTTGACGACATGCTCGACGAGGTCATCCCGTGGGTGCGCGAAGAGATCGAGGCGGGAACGATCTGAGCGATCCCGCGCCGCCGGCCCTGAGCGTCGTCATTCCCGTTTACAACGAGGGCGAGAACGTGGTGCCGACGCTGCGCGGGGTGGTCACGCGCACGGCCACACGCCCGCTCGAGGTCCTGGTCGTGCACGACTTCGACGAAGACACGACCGTGCCCGTGGTCAAGCGCCTCCAGTCCGAGCTGCCGGAGATTCGCCTCCACCGCAACGACCTCGGCCGAGGCGCGCTCAACGCCCTCCGGTCCGGGCTGGCCGCGGCGAGGGCGCCCCACGTGCTGGTGACCATGGGTGATGGCTCCGACGACCCGGGCGACATCGATGCGATGCATGCACTTGCCGATGGCGGCGCCGACGTCGTCGCCGGCTCGCGCTACATGCGTGGCGGCCACCAGGTCGGCGGCCCGCTGATGAAGCGCACCATGTCCCGCGTCGCCGGACTCTCGTTGCACTGGCTTGGCGGGCTGCCGATCCATGACGCCACCAGCAACTACAGGATGTACTCGAGGCGCCTGCTCGACCGGGTGACGATCGAGTCCACCGGCGGTTTCGAGCTCGGGCTCGAGCTCACGGTCAAGGCCTACGCGCTGGGGATGCGAGTGGCCGAGGTGCCGACCACGTGGCGCGACCGAACCGCCGGACAGAGCCGTTTCCGGCTGTGGAAATGGCTGCCGCGCTACCTGCGGTGGTACTGGGTCGGGATCGCGGCCCGATTCAAGAAGAGTGCGTGAGAGGCCGGTAGTTGCGTTTGTAGTAGTCCCAGTACTCGCCTGACTTCAGCGGTCGCCACCACTCCGGGTGATCCATGTACCAGTGCACGGTCTGCTCCAGGCCGCCGGCGAACGTGATCCGCGGCTCCCAACCGAGATCGGTTATTCGCGTCACGTCGAGCGCGTAGCGGTAGTCGTGGCCGGGACGATCGGCCACGTACTCGATGAGGCTCTTGGGCTTACCCATGATCTCCAGGACCGCATTGGCGACGCGGTTCCCATCCGTCTCCACGCCCGAACCGATGTTGTAGACAGGCTCCGACAGAGGCGCCTCGTGCAGCACGAGATCGATCGCGCGGCAGTGGTCCTCGACGTGGATATAGTCCCTCACCGCGGACCCGTCGTTGTAAAGCGGCAGCGGCAACCCGTCAATGGCGTTCGTGATCAACACCGGCACGAGCTTCTCCGGGTACTGGTACGGGCCGAATGTGTTGGAGCCACGTGTCACCAGGAGCGGCAGGCCGAAGCTCTCGGCATACGCGCGGGCGATGTGCTCGCCGCCCGCCTTGCTGGCGGAGTAGGGGCTGCGCGGCCTGAGCGCGTCCTCCTCACGCGAGCGGCCCTCGCGCACCTCGCCGTAGACCTCGTCTGTGCTGACGAGGAGAAACACGACATGCGAGTGCTTGCGTGCGGCCTCGCACAAGACGGCCGTGCCGCGCACATCGGTGTCAATGAAGGCAAGGGGCTCCATGAGCGAGCGGTCGACGTGGGTTTCGGCGGCGAAGTTGACGATCGCGTCCACGTCCGAGGCGAGTGAATCCACGAGCTTGCCGTCGCAGACGTCGCCCTGGACGAACCGGTAGCCGCTCGTGCCTTCGAACTCGGCCAGGTTCGCCGGGTTGCCCGCGTACGTGAGCTTGTCGAGCACCGTGATCTCGACCTCGGGACGGTTCTGGCGCAGGAGCCGGACGAAATTCGACCCGATGAAACCCGCGCCTCCCGCGACCAGGAGGCGCTTCAGCTCCCTCACTTGATGGCAGGACCTGAGGTCCAGTCGTACCCGATCGACGGATCGTCGTGCGGGATGCGGCCCTCATCGTCAGGCGCGTAGACGCCGGACGTGACGTAGATCAGATGAGTGCGCTCGAGCGCCCGGCACCCATGTGCCACTCCGGGAGGGATCTTTACGCAAATGGGGTGCGTGTCGCCCATCAGGAGCTCCATCAGGAGGCCCTTGGTCGGTGATGTGTCCCGCGTGTCGTACAGCGCCACCTTCAGCTCGCCGATTGCGTACCACCAGTCGGTCTGGCGCTTGTGGATATGCCAGGCCTTGGTCGTGCCGGGATACATGAGCGAATCGCTCCACTGCCCGAAGTGTTCGAAGAAACCGTCGGTCTCGCGGATGATCTCGCGAAAGAAGCCGCGCTCATCACCGTGCGTGACCAGCTCTTTGATCACCACGCCATCGATCTGGCTTGCGATCGCGGTCATGGTTCGCGGTTCGCCCCGTTCTCGCGGACGAAGTCGTTGACCCTGTAGTACGCGTCGATCGACTCGCCGGCGTCGCCCCAGAAGCCTTCGAGGAGCGTGTATTCCATCAACCCGCGCTCGACATACCAGTTGTTGACGTCTGTGATCTCGAGCTCACCCCGATCCGACGGCTTCAGCTGCGGCAGGACCTCCCACACCGTCTCGTCATAGAAGTAAGCGCCGGTGACGGCGAGCTCGCTTGGGGGCTCGGCCGGCTTTTCGACGATTCGCTCGATGTGGCGGCTGCCATTGAGCTGCGCTACGCCGAGGTGCCGAAGGTGCGCGCGATCGGTCACCGGTGAAAGGGCGACGCGGGCTCCGGCCCGTTGCTCGCCAAAAGCATCCACGCAGTGCCGCAGCGATCGCCCGAAGATGTTGTCCGCGAGCAGCACCACGGTCCGGCCGCCGCTCGCGAAGCGCTCGGCAAGGGCGAGGGCTTCGGCAATGCCGCCAGGTTTGGCCTGGTACGCGTAGAACAGACGCCCGATCCCGAACTCCTCGCCGTCGCCCAGGAGACGCAGGAACTCGCCCGCGTGCGTGCCGCCTGTGATGAGCATGATCTCCGACACGCCGGCCTTGACCAGCGCCTCGATCCCATAGCTGATCATCGGGCGGTCGTAGATCGGCAGCAGGTGCTTGTTGGTGATCTGCGTCAGTGGGTGCAGGCGGCTACCGGTGCCTCCGGCCAGGATCACGCCTTTCATGTCTGCCGGGATTGTCTACCAATCTCCGATACGCTTGGGTCGACATGGACCCACCGCCGCCGCCGGTGCCCCCCAGCCCGCCCGCACCCGAACCGGAACCCGAGCCACCTTCGCCCGGCCCGGCGATGCCACCGCCGGCGCCCGCCGCCCCACCGACTGCCACCCAACCGACCCCCGCGCCGCCGACCCCCACGCCACCGACCCCGGCGCCCCAGCCGGTTCCGCAGGCGGCGCCCGTCACGCCGATCCCGAGCGGCCAGCAAGGACGGTTCTCCCCGGACGGCTTCTGGTGGTGGGATGGCGCCAGCTGGAGGCCCGCGTACTCACAGGACCGCCTGTGGCGATGGAACGGCCAGGCCTGGGTGCCGGCCGCAGGTCCGCCGCCTCCGCGGGCGGGGGGCGGCGCCGGTCTCGCCATCGGGCTCGGCATCGGCCTGTTCGTGCTGGTCCTGGTCGTGGTCGCGGTGATCGTGATCGTCATCCTGGGCACGATGGGGGGCCAGATCGCCAACGTGTTCTCGAACGTGGCCGCCGCCCTGGGCACGCCCAGCCCCTAGGCCCGCCCCAGGAAGCGCACGCTTTGGGCTTGGGCCACAAGCTCTTGTGGCAGACTGGCCGCCACAACCATGCCTCGACCCGACAATTGGCCCCGGACCATCCTCCACGTGGACATCGACGCCTTCTACACGTCGGTGCACCAGCGCGACGATCCCAAGCTGCGCGGCGTGCCTGTCGCGGTGGCTGGGCGGTCTCGCCGCGCTGTGGTCATGGGCGCCTCGTACGAGGCGCGGGCCTTCGGAGTTCGCTCGGCGATGCCGCTGCACGAGGCGCTCCAGCTGTGCCCTCAGCTAGTCGTGATCAGCCCAGACGGCGCCCGCTACCGGGAGGCCAGCCGCCTCATCCACCAGATCTTCAGGCGCTTCACCTCCCCCGAGCTGGTCGAAGGCATCAGCCTCGACGAGGCCTACCTGGACGTGACGGCCCGCACGCGGCACGGGACCTCCAACGCCGAGGAGGTCGCCCGTCGCATCAAGTTTCAGATCCACACCGAGGTCGGGCTGACCGCCTCGGTCGGCGCGGCCACATCCAAGCTGGTCGCCAAAGTTGCCAGCGGCACCAGGAAGCCGGATGCCCTGGTCCTCGTGCCCCCTGGGACCGAGGCCGATTTTCTGGCCCCCCTGCCCATCGGCGCCATCCCCGGCGTCGGCCCCAAGACCGAGGACAAGCTCAAGGCGATGGGTGTCCGGACGGTGGGCGAGCTCGCCGCTTATGAAACCCAAAGGCTCGTCCAGGCGTTGGGGGTCGGCGGCGCCGTGCTGCAGCGCATGGCCCAGGGCCGCGACCGCGCCCCGGTGGACGGCAGCAAGCCGGCAAAGACGATCTCGGCGGAGACGACCTTCGAGAACGACGTCAGCGATCGCGGCCAGCTCGAGAAGGCGCTGCGCGACCTGACCGACCGCGTGGTCGAGCGCCTCAAGTCGGAGGACGTTCGCGCGCGCACGATCTACGTGAAGCTCAAGCTCCCGGACTTCCGGCTGGTGAGCCGCCAGGTGAGCCGGACGAGCCCGACGGACGACGTCGAGACGATCTTCCGCGCCGCCCGCTCGGCCCTGGAGAAGTCCCACGTCGAGTCGAGGCCGGTGCGCCTGATCGGGGTGGGGTTGTCTGGCCTCGAGCACCCTGAGCCGGACCTGCAGATGACGCTCTTCGATTAGGCGGCGTGCGGTCGACGATCGGCCGCGGCGGCAGCGCGGTGAGCACATCGCCCAACGTCTTCCACCCCAGGGTCTCATGGGCACGTTCGATCAGCGTCCGAAACACCATCGCCGTGGCCCGGGCATCGTCGAGCGCCGCGTGGGCGGGAGTGACGTCGAGGCCGAGCTCCTCCACGAGCCGGGCCAGGCCGGGCGTCTGTCCCTTGGGCAGCTCGAGGACGAGCCTCGCGAGCGCGGATGTGTCGATGATCGGATGCTCGAGCGGGCTTTCCAGCCCGCGCCCGACCAGCCAGGTGTCGAACGCGTCATGGCTGTGCTCGACCAGCACGGCGCCATGCGCGAAGCGGAGGAAGGCCCGCCGCGCATCCCTGAACTCGGGGGCCCCGATGAGCATCGAGCGATCGATGTGATGGCGGCGGCGTGCGTATGGGTTGATGGGGGCGCGGCAGTCCACCAGCGTGTCGAAGAAAGAAAGGGTGCCGCCGAGCTTGAACCGCTCCGCCCCGATCTCGAGGACGAGGAACGGAGCGTTGCCGGTCGTCTCGACGTCGAGGGCGACGAACTGGGCGTCTTCGAGCGATGTGGGCGGGCCCAGCTCGGGCGCATCGACCGCGATCTCCTCCCAGGGCACCGGCTCCGCCGCGCCGCGCGGCTTGAGCATCACCCGCCTATCTCTCATCAGCGTGCTAGCGCTAGCGCTCTCCGGGCAAAGGCGATCTCGTCCGATGTGATGGCGCGGAGCAGGAGGGCCGCGCCCGCGTACACGACAGCGCCGACGACGATCGGGATGATGAGCTGGACGCCGTCCAGGTCGCGCAGCGGGTAGATCACCGCCCCCATGACGAGGCCGGCCAGGATCGGACGCCAGGTCAGCTGAAGGACCGGCACGCGGCCGATGTACCGCGCGGTGAAGATCCAGCCCGCGACCCCGAGGACCACTTCGGTGAGCACCGTGGCCCAGCTGGCCCCGAGGTAGCCGAAGAACGGGATGAGGATGAGGTTCAGCGCGACGTTGGCGACCAGGCTCCAGCCGGCCGCCCACGTGAAGGAAAGCTGGCGGTCGGAGGCGCTCAACGCGCCGATGAAGGCGTTGTTGACGAAGCCGAGGGCCAGAGCCAGCGCCAGGATCTGCAGGGCCGGCTCCGACTGTGGGTACAGGAACATCGTCGTCAGGGGATGCGCGAGCATGAGCAGGCCCACCGCGATTGGCCAGCCGACGACCAGGAGCGCCTTGAAGAACCGGCTCACCGCGTCGGCCAGCTCCTGCGGCCGTTCGCGGAAGTAGACGGACAGCACGGGAAACACCACTGAGAGAAGAGTCATGGGGATGAAGAGCAGAGCTTCGAACGGCTTGTAAGCGGCCGCATACCAGCCCGCTTCCACGTGGGGCCGGAGCGCGTAGAGGATCGGCTGGTCGACCTTGAAGTAGAGGATCGTGAGCACGAAGGTGAGCGCAAACGGCAGGCCCTGGAGGAACCACACCCGGAGCAGGACCGGCTCGAACTCCCAGCCGATGATCGCGATCTTCTTCCACCAGAGCACGACAGCGAAGTACGTGCAGCTGAACGCGTACTGGGCGGCGTACGCCCACACGAAGTACGTGACCCCGGCTCCGATCTTGATGCCGATGACCACCAGCCCCAAAAGGACGGCGCTCTCGAGCACCACGGCGATCGCCTCGTAGCCCAGGCGCTGGACCGCGTACAGCGTATTTCGGAGCAGGGTCGAATAGGACGTCAGGACCATGAGCACGAATCCGGGCACCAGCAGGTTGTTCAGGCCGGCCAGCGTGAGCGCGACGGCCAGGATGACCAGGCTGCCGACCGCCATCACGAGGCGCAGCGACATGACGTTGCGCAGGTAGCGCTGGATGTCGGCGGGATGGCGAGCCCCCTCGCGGACGTACAGGACGTTGAAGCCGAGGTCCAGGACCACGCTCACGATCGCCGTGTAGTTGACGAGTGTCACGAAGGTGCCGTAAGGCGCCGGCGTGAGGTACCTCAGGGTCGCGATCACGGTGACCAGCGCGATGAGCCGCCCGATCACCTTCGCCGTCAGCACGAGGACGGTGTTGCGGAGCGCCCGCGACCCTAGCCCGGCGGTCGCGACCGGAGTTTCAGGTGGCGGGTCGGAGTCTGGCAATGGCGGCAATGCTAACGCCCGGTCCCCAGGGGTTGATCCCCTGTCAAATACACTTTGGCCCACATGACGGGCCGAAAGCGTTCGCTCAGCGGAATCAGGGTCACAGGCAAGTTCCATCTCGGCAACTACCTGGGCGCGGGCGTCAACTACGTTCGCCTCCAGGACGAGTACGAGTCGTACATCTTCGTCGCCGACTACCACACCCTCACCACCAAGCCCGATGCGCGGGACTTCAACGACGACATGTACGAGATGGTGATGGACCTGATCGCCATCGGCGTCGACCCCGAACGCACCGTGATGTACCGCCAATCCATGATCCCGATGGTTGCTGAGCTGGCCCTGCTGCTGGCCATGGTCACGCCGCTCAGCTGGGTGCAGCGGGTGCCGACCTTCAAAGAGAAAGTGCGGGATCAACCTGACAACGTCAACCTCGGGCTCTTCGAGTACCCGGTCCTGCAGTGCGCGGACATCATCATCGTCAAAGGCGACGTCGTACCCGTGGGCCGTGACCAGGCTGCCCACGTCGAGCTGACACGAGAGATCACGCGCAGGTTCAACCGCACTTACCGCCCGGTTTTCCCGGAGCCGCAGATCGTGCTCAACCCGGAGGCCCCGATCGTCAAGGGCACCGACGGCAAGGCGAAGATGTCGAAGAGCCTCAACAACATCGTCGGCGTCACCGATCCGCCTGAGGCGATCCGGAAGCAGGTGCTGAGCATGGTCACCGACGTGAAGCGGCCGCGCAAGACCGATCCCGGGCATCCCCGATCGTGCAACGTATGCGCTTTCTACAAATTCTTCTTCGACGATTGGCAGCACTACTGGGACCTGTGTCGCAAGGCCGAGATCGGGTGCCGAGACAAGAAGGTGCTGCTGGCCGAACGCATCATCGAGCGCTTCGCGCCGTTCCGCGAACGCCGAGCGGGCCTGACCCGTGAGCAGGTCGACGCCTTCCTCGCTGCGGGAGCAGAACGTGCCTATTCGCTCGCCGAGCGGACCATGGTCGAGGTGCGGGACGCGGTGGGTTTGCCGCCCTATCCCCGGCCCTGAAGGGCCGCTAGAATTCGGTTCGGATGGCTGAGTCCACGCCTCGCAAGTTCACCCGGCGGACATTTCTCGGGTGGCAGATCGCTGTCCTTTTGACCTCGACGGTGATCGTCGGCCTGGCGCCGATCGTGGTCTTCCTCTTGCCCGCGCCTCCGAAGGGCCAGAAGAAGGGGCCGCTGTCCGTGTCGCTGCCCAAGAGCATCAACGAGTTGGCGGACGGCGACGTCATCAAGTTCGACGCGCCCACCACCCCCAACTCGGCTTTCCTAATGGCCGACGGCGGGGGTGACAACGCGCCGGGAGATCTGGCGTTCGGCGGCTTCGTCGTCAAGTCGGAGGGCAAGCTGAACGTGCTCGCGATCAACTGCTCGCACCTGGGGTGCTCCGTCGCGCTCAACCAGGACGCGAGGACCTTCGACTGCCCGTGCCACGGCTCCCGTTTCCACCTCGACGGCAACGTGCTTCACGGCCCCGCGGCCTACCCCCTGTCGCACCTCACGTGGGCGAAGGGCAAGGATGCCAACACCATCGACGTCGACGGCATCGTCCTGGGGTTTTAGTCCGAATGGCAATCCCGCACCCCCGCGAGATCCAGGTGGCGGTGGTCGAGTGGCTCGACGAGCGCTACCCGTTCACGAAAGCGGTCGATGAAGCCCTGTACCAGCGGGTGCCGAACTTCGCCAACGCCTTCTACTACTGCTTCGGCGGGATGGTGTTCATCCTCGTCGTCCTGCAGCTCCTGACCGGCATCCTGCTCTCTCTCTATTACGTACCGGATGCCGGCGGAAACCCGGCCGCCGCTTACTCGAGCGTCAACTTCATCCAGAACAGCGTGTATCTCGGCTGGCTCATCCGCGGCGTCCATTTCTGGGGCGCCAACCTCCTGATCATCATGGTGCTGCTGCACATGGCCCGGGTCTACTGGACGGGTTCGTACCGCGCGCCGCGTGAGCTGAACTGGATGGTCGGCGTGACCATGCTGCTCCTCATCCTCGCGTTCTCCCTGACCGGCTACCTGCTGCCGTGGGACACGAAGGCCTACTTCGCGACGCAGGTGACGATCAAGATCGCCGGAGGGGTGCCGCCGCAACAGCTCGGCGCCTTCATCAGGGACATACTGCAGGGCGGCAGCGTGGTCGGTCCGCCGACGCTGCAGCGCTTCTTCACGATCCACGTGTTCCTGCTGCCGGCGGTGATCGTACTGTTGATGTACGTCCATTTCCGCTTCATACGTGCGCATGGAATCTCTGAGCCGCTGTGATGAGTGACAACGACGTGACGAAGGAAGGTCCGGGCGCGGCCATCGCCGAGACAGAGATCCCGGTCGTCGAGGTCGAATCTCACGGCCACACCCTCGAGCCGGACTACAAGCGTCTGCCCATCGGGCCCGACCACATCCTTTACCCGGTGGTCGTCGGCCTGGCCCTCTTCCCCATCCTGATGGGCGACGCCGGGCACCACCTCGCGGACGACATGCCCGACGACGAGACGCATCCCTTCTTTCCCGACCACTTCTGGCCCTACCCGGTCATCGCCGTGGTGATGCTTGTCGCCGTCGGCTTGCTGTCCTTTTTCGTGCAGAAGAACCTTCAGCTCGAGGCATCCGCCGACCCGCGTACCGTGACCATCCCGCGGCCCGACTGGTATTTCCTCTTCCTCTTCCAGTTTCTGAAACTGGGCAATGAGCTGGTTTTCTCGATCGTGATCCCGACCATCGTGCTCGGCGCTCTGCTGTTGTTCCCCTTCATCGACGCCATCGCCGGTCCCCCGATGGCCAAGCGCCTCCACTGGAAGACCTGGCCGGTGCCGGGCCGGAACGTGATCACCGGCACGGTGTTCGTCGTCGGGTTGGCGTTCGTCGCGCTGCTCACGCTCTGGGCGCTTGCGGGCCCGCAGTTCTGCCTGCCGTGGATCGTCAACAGCCCGGTTTGTGGGGCTTGACCGAGGGCCGAACCTACCGCTCGGCGTCGTAAAGCTGTTTGGTGAGCTCGATCTGCGCCAGGTGCTCGCGCGCGTGCCCGTAGTTCCGCACGAGCCACTCCAGCC
>Ga0070699_100002359_pt1 | contig 16950 bp, 14 predicted proteins | sample KBSK1503metaG_FD_65473 | JGI IMG/M metagenome (GOLD analysis project Ga0070699, IMG submission 65473) | Corn, switchgrass and miscanthus rhizosphere microbial communities from Kellogg Biological Station, Michigan, USA - KBS K1-50-3 metaG | ecosystem: Host-associated > Plants > Roots >... | reverse complement strand
CCGAAGCGACATGCCACGCAAATCCGTGTGAAGATGGGCGCGAAGAAAGATGGGCGATTGGTGGCGGTCGAGACCGAACTGTATGGCGATACGGGCGCGTACGCGTCGCTTGGCGAAAAGGTGATGACCCGCGCCACTACGCACTCGGCGGGTCCGTATGATGTGCCGCATGTGCGCGCCGATTGTTATGCCATGTACACCAATAATCCGCCTGCGGGCGCGTTCCGTGGATTCGGTGTGACGCAGTCGGCGTTTGCAGTTGAGTCGATGATGGATATGCTTGCTGAGAAATTGAACATCGAACCTGTTGAACTGCGACGCATGAACGCTCTGAAAGTTGGGAGTATCACGAATACAGGACAGGAATTGCGTGAGTCAGTTGGACTCATGGAGTGCATTGACAAGGTTTCAAGTGCCATGTGTCAGGTGTCAGGTTTGTCTGAGATGGATGTGTTCAAGCCGCGCCTGATACCTGAAACCCCGCACCTGGTACATGCGTGGGGTTTTGCCGCGGCGTACAAAAACACTGGACTCGGCGGCGGCGCGCCCGATAAAGCGGGTGCGGAAGTGGAACTCTACGACAACGGCACATTTGAAGTGCGCAGTTCCTCCGCCGAAATGGGGCAGGGACTTGTCTCTGTCATGCAAATGATCGTTGCAGAAGAAATGTCAGTTGTGCCTGAACAAGTAAAAGTGTTGGTGATGGACACAGACTTAACTCCCAACGGCGGACCCACCACTGCCTCACGTCAAACGTATGTCACAGGCAATGCCTCACGTTATGCGGCAAGAACTTTACGAGATGCGATCACTGCGACGATGGCTGAGAAATATGATGTGAAGCCAGACCAAATCCGATTTGAAAATGGTATCGTCCACGCCAATGGACATTCGATGACCTACGCGGAAGTCGCCAAAGAAATGAAGTCTATGGGACAACATCCACGCGCGCTGTATGAATACGAAGCGCCGAAGACTCAACCGCTTGGCACAGGCGGTGACATGCATTTCGCCTTCTCGTTTGGAGTCCAAGCCGCTGAAGTGGAAGTCAACAAACTGACAGGTGAAGTGTGCGTGCTGAAAGTCATCTCTGCCAACGACGTGGGCATGGCGGTCAATCCACTGGGTTTACAGGGACAGGTCGAAGGCGGCGTGATGATGGGACTTGGGAACGCCATCACTGAAGAATTCCTTATGGATAATGGTTATGTGGTCACTGACCATCTGGCGCGCTATCGCATTCCTGGCATCATGCTCACGCCTGAAATTACATCCATTATCGTTGAGCATCCCACCGCGGATGGTCCCTATGGCGCGAAAGGTGTGGGTGAGATATGTAGTATCCCCACCACGCCTGCAATTACAAATGCGATTTACAATGCGGTGGGTGTGAGGGTAGATAAACTACCTGTGGACCAAGAGTCGATCGCGAGAGAGATTTGGGAAAGGGAAGATAAATGAGAAGCCCATAGTCAAACCCTGAAGACTATTATGTAGAGGACTGCGAACTAATTATTTACTTTGCCAACAAGTTTCTTCCTCTTGAAAAATGGGGTTTTAAGAACAGCGCTCATTTTCTTGGTAGTACCTTTCAGACGTGGGAAGGGCGTGGGGTAACGGGGGGCGTTGTTATTTATGATTCAGAATGGTGTCGGTTACGATTTTCTGTAGATCGTGAAGAATCTTTATATACATACTATGGTAGATTACATGCACCAGATGATGCTTGGATTATGAATTGGATGGGTGAAAACTGTAATTGTTGGCATAATTATCATTTCCCTCTCCAGTTTTTAGATGGCGTTTCTCCTCGCGTAGCAGAAAGCCTTTACCCAAACGACAAGATAAACGAATATTTGGATTCTAATGAATATAAGAATATTAAAGGTCATTTTGAACGTGCAATGAGGAAGCATGCAGTAATTTGGGAGAAGTATGGACAACGTTTTTTGGAGTTGTTTGACTTACGCCTTCCAGATATCTGGGAGAGCTATACTCATTTCACCAGTGAATATTGTAATCAAAACCCAGATAGGCGTTCTATTGGTCCTGACAATCCACCACGCGATAAAATTTGCTGAGACATTGACGGTACAATGTCAATGATAGGTGAAGTTCGCGTGGATAAGTTGCTTGTGGGTCAGGAGTCCATGGCGTGGGAGATTTGGGAGAGGGAAGAACAGGGTACAATAGAGTTATAGCGAACAGGAGATAGTGATGGTCAATTTATCTTTACAAGAAATGTTGCGCAGACTCCCGCCAGAATTGCAGACAGAAGTGCGAGATTTTGTTGAATTCTTGTTGGAACGCAAATTAGCGCGCCAACGCCGCCCTATGAAATTTCAATGGGAAGGCGCGTTAAAAGATATGCGTAGCCAGTACACTTCTGTTCAACTTCAACATCAAATAGCGGATTGGAGGGGGGGATACAATGAAGGCTCTGCTTGACACAAATGTGTTCCTTGAGATTATCCTATCTCAAGAAAGAGCCAATGAAGCTAAAGAGTTATTACTCAAATCTGGTTCACACGAGTTTTTCATAACGGATTATTCCCTCCATTCTATAGGTTTATTGCTATTTCGCCGAAAGCAACATGAAGCATTTCGAGCATTTGTGGAAGATGTTCTATTGAATGGCGGGATTGGACTTCTTTCCCTCTACTCTGATGAAATGGATGAGGTAGTTTCCTCTTCTCAAAAGTTCGGCTTGGATTTTGATGATGCTTATCAATATGCAGTTGCCGCTAGATATGAATTGACGCTGATTTTCAGCGTACAGATAAGGGTCACAAAACTCCATCTGAGATTTTACAGATTATTTGATGTGTTGGTGTCCGCGTGGATAAGTTGCCTGTGGATCAGGAAATGATTGCTAGGGAGATTTGGGAGAGGACGGATGAACAATAATAAAAATCTAGAAGATTATCACTTGGAGCGCAGTAAACAAAAATATCAAGAATTTGTAAATTTGGTTGATCAATATATGGATTTAAAGTGATGGGGCTTCATTCAAACTTACTCTCGCGTAATTGCAGATATTTCTCCAACTATTATTTATGATTCTGAATGTTGTCGGGTAAAGCTTAAATATGAATTGAGGGACGATGGGGCACATCATCAAGAACATATGGAAGTATCATTCCAGTATGGTAGGTTGCATGCAACAAATGATGGCAATTTCACCAATCTGAACGGAAAGAAAGTCATAAGTTGGCATGGGATTTGGAATGCACTTGATTTTTTGGATAGCTTGTCACCTCAAGACGTGATTGACCGTTTAGGTAAGGGTATCGTAGGACCAAGGTTGATACATGAGTTTCAGAAAACATATCCAAATTGGGAGTTGTGGGGTGACTCGCGAACAGTTTATGCCATCAAAGACTTAAGAATGCATAATGAAATGTGGGAGCACTATGGGCAGAAACTGTTTGATATTTTTGATTTACGAAATCCTGAATTATGGGAAGATTATGCTCAATTTCATAATGAAATTAAACGGCTTCTCTATGAAACTTGGAAAGCAAGGGAAAAAATTGGGAAACCCTTCAAGCGATTTGACGATTTCGTGCCTGACGAACTTTGGTGAAGCATGGACTGTGCAATATCAATGAGGGGTGAATATAAAAAGGACTCTCAAGGTTTCAAGACTGAGAGTCCTTTTGGTTAAGACCTGACAGGTCTCATTCGCGCTGTCATTAATCGGGGCTCACGCGTGGGCATAGATGCGAGTCTATTATGTTTTCGTAGAGACCTGTCAGGTCTGCTTATGTATCAAGTAAAATCAATTCATGTCTAAAATCTTTACTCGTACGTTCCGTGTGCGTTGGGGGGAACTGGATCCCAGCGGGACGGTCAGCTCTGCGAATTATTTGCGTTACCTCATCGAAACCGCCTGGGATTTTGGCGATTCACTTGGTTTGGGCGCGAATGCCAGCCAGGATTTGGAACTGTTTTGGTTGATTCGCGATACCGAGATTCGTTTCTTGCGCCCGTTGCGCCAAAACGATGTTTTCGATTTCGCCCTTTGGCTGGTCAACTGGCAGCGTGTACGTGGCACGCGCTGTTTTGAGCTTACACTCAAAGAGAACGGCGCTGTGATCGCGCAGGGTACCCAACAGATTGTCAGCATGGATGCAAAAACCGGACGCCCCGCAAGTCCGCCAGAAGGTTTGATGGATCAATTTAAGTTTGAAAATCCACGCGTGTTTCCCTTGGAACGATTTCCGAAAGTTGCAGCGATTCAAAATCCTTTTATTACACAAAGACAGGTGGAATGGATGGACTTGGACACATACGACCATGTCAACAACGTGATCTATGTCAACTATGCGGAAGAAGCCGCCGCGCAGGATTTTGCGGCTCGGGGATGGAGTCCTATCAAATTGGCAGAAGCAGGTTTGAGCATCGTCACGAAGCGGGTTCATATCCAGTATTTATCGATTGCGAATTGGGGAGAGACGTTGAACATTTCCACTTATATGCTTGGCGTCAGTGAGACAGGCGGTTCACGTTATGTGGGTATTACACGTGCAGATGGTTCTGTTGTGGCTGAATGTATTCTGGATTGGGAGCTGGTGGATCGTGTGAACGGGGAAGCACGGTCGTTGCCGGATGAATTGCGTTGATGGATGTTCAGTTGACAATCATGTAGAGCGTCAGGATAAGGAGAAGAGCCTTGAGAAAAGAAACCCTTTTCATGTTATTGATCTTTGGGCTTGTTCTAGCGGACTGCTCGCCAAAAGCCATCTCGACTGCTACGTCTATATCACCAACTGCGGCTCCAACCTCCACACCTCTCATTCAACCAGACCTGAAAGGCTCACACGATGGTGCAGTAGAAAGTGTCGAACAAACGGATTGCCGTGCTTATGGGTGGATAACGGACGCAAATCAGCCCGGGAAAAATGTGCAGGTACGTGTCAAGGTGGATGGTGTACCTATCTCACAAGCCGTTGCAGATCAATATCGTGCGGATCTGGGCGCCTTTAAACGTTGTGAGGATGGCGCCTGTGCCTTTGATATCGATCTATGGGGATCGGTCACTCCCGACGAGCCGCATACCATCCTGGTGCAAGCGCTGAATGAAGCCAGCAACACATGGGTGGATGTCGAAAAGTCACCGCGCACATTAACCTGTACTCCAGGCGTCGTAAACGCTCCCATGACGGGTCCCCAGCAAACAATCACGGATCCATCGGGCCGCGTCAAATTCCAAGTGGGACAAAATTATCTGATCCTTGAGTTTCTGGATGATGATCTGGTGCACTTTGAATTTTCAGGTGTGGAAACGCAAACGGATCTGGGTCAGCCACTGCACACCACGCCCATGGTCGCGAAAAAAGATTATCCGGGTCCCAGCCATCTCACATTTGATGGACAAGGCACTTTCGAGACAACCGATCTCAAGGTCCAGGTTGACCCAGCTACGTTGTGTTTGACTGCATGGGATATCACGCGTCAACCTGTCTTGACCTTGACCACGCTCTGTCCATTGAACCTGGGAATCAACGATCAAGGAATCACACTAACACCTGAAAGCTTTACTAACGTCTATGGATTGGGCGAGGACTTTTTACATCCCGCCTCACAGGGTGATTGGGTCGGTCGTGCGCGCACGCCGAGTTCGATCATGGGCAATGCCATGGTCGGCTGGGAGGGAGGCGCTGTTGGCAACGCTCAATTCCCAATTGTTGATTTCCTTGGGGAAGGTTTGGATAATTACGCTCTCTTCGCGGACAACGCATATGCTCAAACGTGGAATTTCAAACAAGAGCCCTGGCAAGCAACCATGGGAGGCCAGTGGATGCGCTTCTATTTGATGAGTGGCCCGGATTTGCAAGACTTGCGACAGGACTATCTCGAACTGGTGGGACATTCGCTCGTGCCGCCGAAAAAAATGTTTGGATTATGGGTCTCGGAGTATGGATACGATAACTGGGGCGAGTTGGATGATAAGTTGAGTACATTGCATACCAATCATTTTCCTGTGGATGGATTCGTTCTCGACTTGCAGTGGTTTGGAGGCGTGCAAAGTGGATCAGATAATTCTCACATGGGTTCGCTCAGTTGGGACTTGACCAAATTCCCTGATCCGAAGGGGAAGATTGCTGAGCTCGAACAAAAACAGGGCGTGGGCATTATAACGATCGAAGAGTCATACATCAGCCGGGGCCTGCCGGAATATACCCGTTTGGCTGAACAAAATTATCTGGCGCGTGCGTGCAGTACCTGTCCGCCCAGCTACCTGACCAGTAATCCCTGGTGGGGTCAGGGTGGCATGCTCGATTGGACGAATCCCTCAGCTTCCGCCTTTTGGCATGATTGGAAACGCGAGCCTTTGATCGATGCAGGCGTAATGGGCCACTGGACCGATCTGGGCGAGCCGGAAATGTATGACCCTGCCTCCTGGTATGCGGGCATCACTGATGATTATGTCCCATTAGGTCAACACGCAGACATTCACAACCTGTTCAACCTCCTGTGGAGTCAAAGCATCTACGATGGGTACTTGCGTAATGGACATGCCCAGCGACCCTTTATATTGTCACGTTCGGGCGCGCCGGGGAGTCAACGGTATGGAGTGGCCATGTGGTCGGGCGATATTGGTTCGAATCTGGGCAGTTTGACTTCTCAGATGAACGTTCAAGTGCATATGTCGCTCTCTGGCATGGATTATTTCGGAAGTGATATCGGTGGGTTCCACCGCGAGGGCCTCGATGGTGATCTGAATGAAATGTATACCCAGTGGTTTGCGAACAGCAGCCTGCTGGAAGTACCCGTGCGCGCACACACGGAGAACCTCTGTAATTGCAAAGAGACCGCACCGGACAGGATCGGTGATCTGCAAAGCAACCTTGCCAATATCCGTTTGCGTTATGAGTTGAGTCCTTATTTGTACTCGCTCGGTCATCGCGCTTATCTGGTTGGAGAGTCAGTTTTCCCACCATTGGTTTACTATTATCAAAGTGATCCGGCTGTGCGTGAGATCGTGGATGAAAAATTGATCGGACGCGATCTGCTGACCGCCCAGGTTGCCACATACGGCTTGAAGGAGCGGTCTGTTTATCTTCCTGCCGGTGATTGGTATGATTATTACACCAACATGCCGTACCATAGCAATGGTGAACAACTCGGACCATTTTCGCTTTATCAAGATGGTAAATTCCAATTGCCGCTCTTCGCGCGTGCCGGAGCCTTGATCCCTCAAATGCATGTGGATGACCAGACGATGAACATTCTGGGCCAACGCAGTGATGGCAGTCTCCATGACGAGTTGATCGTGCGCGTCTATGCCAGCCCCGGCGCGACCAGTTTCACACTTTATGAGGATGATGGCGCGACAATGGCTTATCAGGATGGTGCTGTCCGTACCACTCTGCTCTCACAACAACAAACGGATCAGGGTGCGCGCGTGGCTATTGCCGCGGCTCAGGGAGAATATACAGGAGCGCCCATTGATCGGGCGAATGTAGTGATGTTGGTCATGCCGGGTGTGAACAAGATTTCGCAAGTGTCATTGAATGGAGAAAGTCTTCCGCTAATTCAAGATCAAGCCGCTTGGGAAAACGCTGCCAGCGGGTGGTACCTTGCTGGTGGCAATCTTATTATGGCTAAATCCCCGCGGTTGTCTGTTTCAATTGAGAAGGTTTTTGAGTTTAAGCAGTAGCGTCACTTTACTCTAATTCAATGTAAAAGGACTCTCAAGGTTTCGAGCCCGAGAGTCCTTTTTGATTAAAACCTCTTACTCTGCAAGAACAACTCTGTCCTTGCCTTCATTCTTTCCCTTTTTCAGTACACTTTCTGCTTTGTCCACGAGTTGATCAACCGTAAGTCCATGCTTTGGGAAGGTGGCAACCCCAACAGTGATACTGCTTGGAAGTGCCCATTCTTTTGAGGCTTCCTTGACCGCTGCGCGAAAACGTTCGCCAACAATTCTAGCTCCTTCACTCGGTGTGTTTGGCAATATGACGATGAATTCATCACCAGTCCGCCAGCGGGCGACGAAATCTCCAGGGCGTAAATTTTCTGAGAGAACAACTCCCTTTTTGCGAATTACCTCATCTCCGGTGGCATAACTAATGGTGTTGTAGTGGCGGAAGTCATCTCCGTCAATGAGCAGGATGGAAAAGGGCTGGTGAGTAGTGGAGGCGTCAGTGATCGCCTTTTCCATTTTTAGCAAAGCGGCTCGCAGATTCGGCAACCCCGAAATGGAATCATGAAAGGAGTTCTTTTGAGCCGTATCGAGCGCGTGTCCCATCCCAACAATTCCGCCAATGGCATGATTGGCAATGTAGCTCAATACTTCCCATGAATAATGGAGAGTCTGGATGTTTTGACCATCCACCTTTTGAGTGGATTTGATCAAGTTTCTTGCCCAATAAATATTTATGGTTCTATCTATATTTCTTTTTACATCATAGATGGTTTCCCATAAGTGGAACATCACGTCATTGATCGAAAAAGTATTTTTGTCGTCAAAATGAATTAAGGCGATGGTTGCCGGAGGAGTTGGAATTTCCATTTGTTCGCCCTCTTTGTTTAATCGCTTGAAGAGCTGATTAAGGAGTTCTTCGTGTTCTGTCTGCATTCCGTCTGTTAGGATCACTGCAAAATCGTCCCAACCCATGCGATAGGTGGCTGAATGGCTTTCCTCCTGCAAAACGATTCCCAGCCAGCGGAGGACTGAATCGCCGAAGGAATGTCCTTTAGTTTCATTTAGCCTTCCCATGTAGTTCATATCTGCATAAAGGATTGAGAAAGATTGGCGCACCTCTTGAGATGCAATTTCATTGAGTGTTTCAACAAAACTCAGAAAGTTATGACAACCGGTCAACGGATCCAAACGGTAGAATTCAGTGGACGGTGTGGCCATACTGGTTTCCTCACTTTGGGGAACGTGGTTTTTACAAAGTATAGTGATTTTATAGAGGATTACAACGGTTATTTCATAATTGATAAGCATGCTAAAAATTCCCAAAGTGCTGATCAATAAATACCTCGCCGGTATATGGCAGGTCTGGGCGGGCAGGGTACAATGGGGGAAATTAAAGGAAACCCATGAACAAATTTGCGGGCTATCGCTGTTCGCTGTGCAAAACCGAATACTCTCCGGCGGAAGTTACTTACACCTGCCCGAAAGATGGTGGGAATTTGGATGTAGTGCTCGATTATGAAGCCCTCAAGAACAAATACAAGCCTGAGGATATTCTCTCACGACATGACCCGTCTCTATGGCGGTACTTACCCCTGCTGCCCGTGAGAGAACCGGAAGGGGATGCGACGCCGCTCCATGCAGTGGGCGGGACGCCTGTTTTTAATTTGGCGGCTCTGGCCCCCAGGTTGGGATTGCAAAACCTGTGGCTCAAGGACGAATCAAAAAACCCCACCGCTTCCTTCAAGGACCGCGCTTCAGCCGTTGTGGTGGCACGCGCGCAGGAAATTGAAGCAGAGGTGGTGGTGACAGCCTCTACAGGCAATGCGGGTGCCGCACTGGCTGGCATGGCTGCCGCGGCAGGGCAGAAGGCGGTCATCTTTGCCCCTAAATCTGCACCCCCGGCAAAACTGGCGCAATTGTTGATTTTCGGTGCAAGAGTTATTCTGATAGATGGAAATTACGACGACGCGTTTGACCTGACCATTAAAGCGGCTGATCATTTTGGCTGGTATTGTCGCAATACGGGCTATAATCCGTTTACGATGGAGGGCAAAAAGACGGCGGCCTTTGAAATCTGGGAGTGGTGGCAGGAGGCCCATGCCAACTGGCATACCGAATTTGGGGAAGACCTGGATCACGCCCCGCTGACCGTTTTTGTCTCAGTGGGAGATGGGAATATCATCTCGGGTATCCATAAAGGCTTCAAGGAGTTATATCAACTAGGCTGGATGGTTCGCATTCCGCGCATTATCGGTGTACAGGCTGAGGGTTCGGCCGCGGTCTCCAATGCGTTTCACGGGAACACGGAGACGATAACACCCGTCTCAGCCAAAACAATTGCTGATTCGATCGCGGTTGACCTGCCACGGGATGGTGTGCGAGCCGTCCGCGCGGCGAAGGAAACCGGTGGCACATACGTTAATGTGTCAGATGAGGAGATTCTCAAAGCAATCGCAGAACTGGGCAAGGCAGGTATATTTGCCGAACCGGCTGGGGCTGCGGCTTATGCTGGTCTGGTCAAGGCAGCCGCTACCGGCTTGGTGGGAGGCGCAGATCCGATCCTGGTCATGAATACAGGCAGCGGTCTCAAAGATGTCCAGGCTGCGATGAGTGCTGTGGAATCTGCTCCCATCATTGAACCAACTTTGAAGGCCTTGAAAAAAATTTTATGAACAAAGACACGCAATGGAGTCCTGCATCCCGGTATCTGGCGGTTATTTTATTTTTGGTCGCCTTGATCGCCTTTTTGTTTTATGCGCACGACGCCGTCCGAAATCTGGCGATCGCGGCTTTTATAGCATATCTCATCAATCCGGCTGTGGCCTATCTTTCTGAAAACACGCGTATGTCGCGCACGGCGGCAGTCAATTTTGTTTACTTTACCTCGCTGATTCTGCTGGTGGGTGTGCCTGCCACATTGGCCCCAATTTTTTACGAAGAAGCCCAAAGTGTTCTTCAAGATCTATTGAACCTTTCTACGCAGTTGGGTAATACACTTTCAAATCCGGTACAAATTGGCCCGCTGGTTTTTCACCTGGAGGGTTGGGGTCAGAGCCTCACACAGGTACAGGGTGCCTTTCTAACACCGTTGCCCGAGGAAGCCTTGCAGTTACTCGAAACCACATCCGTGGGTGTATTGTGGTCTCTCATCATTCTGGTCAGCGTATATTTATTTTTGTCTGAATGGCAAAACATGCGTGAGGGTGTACTTAATTTTTTCCTGCCGGAATACAGATGGGAGATGGAGGAGTTATATCGGCGAATTCGCAGGGTTTGGATGGCCTATCTGCGCGGACAAATTGTGTTGATGATCATCGTGGGCGTGGTCTTTACCATTGTGTGGCTGTTCATGGGTATACCAGGAGCCCTGGTGCTGGGCGTGTTAGCCGGTTTGTTCACGCTTGTGCCTGATGTGGGTCCTTTTATCGCCGTGTCTTTTGCTGCTGGTGTGGCCTTGTTGGAAGGCTCCAATTTTGGACCCCTCGCCGACCTCCCGAATTTATGGGTGGCAGGTGCTGTGGTCGTTTCCTATCTGATTCTGATCAACCTCAAAAACTTTTTTCTACGACCCATCATTATGGGTCGCAGTGTGCATATGCATGAAGGGCTGATCTTTATTGCCATCATCATCGCCACCATACTGGAAGGTATTTTGGGGGCTTTGTTGGTGGTGCCGGTGCTGGCTTCCGTTGTCATTATTGCCGGATACGTTCAACGCAAGGTGCTTGGCCTGCTCGCCTTTGAAGATGATGGAAGCAGGCAGTTTGTTGCCCCGCCTGAAAAGATTTATCCCGTACGACGTGGGATTCGCCGCAAACGCAATGGTGCTTCAGAAGAACCTCTCACTACTCAGGACAAATCCGCTTCAGCCTCCTCGCAGCCTGCTTCGCCTCCCCGGGCTGAATCCAACTCCAAAACGAATCCTGTTCGAAAGAAAAAACAATAAATGAAAATTACTTATTCGATTATCGCTCCCATTTACAACGAAAGGGACAATCTCTCCGAACTCCATCGGCGCATCACCGAAGTCATGGATTCCACTGGCGAATCCTGGGAACTCATCCTTGTAGATGATGGTTCCAGCGACAGTTCCACGGACATGATTCGCGAACTCGCCAAAAAAGATAAACGTGTCCGCCCGGTCATCTTTGCCCGTAACTTTGGGCATCAGGTCGCTGTAACTGCTGGACTCGATTACTCACGCGGCGATGCGGTTGTCATTATCGACGCGGACTTGCAAGATCCGCCGGAACTGATCCTAGAAATGGCCAAGAAATGGAAGGAAGGCTATGAGGTGGTCTATGCAGTGCGTGCCGAGCGCGAAGGCGAATCGTGGTTCAAACTATGGACAGCCTCCATGTTCTATCGCATCATCTATCGCATTACCGATGTGAAAATCCCGCTCGATACCGGTGACTTCCGTCTCATCGATCGGAAAGTGGTCAACGTGATGAACAAAATGCGTGAACGGCATCGCTTCTTGCGCGGTATGTCTGCATGGGTGGGGTTCAAACAAATTGGCATTGAATACAAGCGCGCCGCACGCGTGGCAGGTGAGACCAAATATCCGTTCCGAAAAATGTTTCGTCTGGCAATCAATGCTGTAACCAGTTTTTCGTATTTTCCATTACAGGTCGCCACCTTCTTTGGTTTTATCTCAGCCGGAATTGCCATTCTTGCCATGCCTGTTGTTATCTACTTGCGGGCGAGCGGGTCGCAAGCATTTTTCGGGCAAGCCTCCACGTTGCTCGCGGTGCTATTTCTCGGTGGGGTGCAGTTGATCTCCCTTGGGGTGCTCGGCGAATATATCGGTCGCTTATATGATGAAGCCAAAGGCAGACCGCTATATATCGTAAGAGAAGCACCGGAAGACTAGTCTTTCTCTTTACGTTGACTGTCGCTTAACTCGCGATTTCGAACATCTTTTCCCTTTTGTTTCACTCCTTTACAATTTATCTTACTATGTCCCTTTCCTTCCTACGCGATAAAGATTTCATGCGCGCCATGCTAACGTTGGCTGTGCCAGTGGCATTCCAGCAACTCATCACAGCCAGCCTCAACATGATCGATGTGCTCATGGTCGGTCAGTTGGGTGAAGCCGCTGTTGCCGCGCTGGGGTTGGCAAACCAGATCTTCTTCCTGCTTATCCTATTCATCTTTGGGGTGACGAGCGGTATGTCCATTTTCACCGCGCAGTATTGGGGGAAGGGTGATACAGAAAGCATCCGCAAGGTGTTGGGGATTTGCCTGTTGGTAGCAGTTTCTGTTGCTGCATTATTTTCTTTGGGTGCAACCTTAATCCCTGAAACGTTGATGAGTTTTTACACGGAGGATCCTGAAGTTATCCAACTCGCCAGCAGTTATCTCCACATTGTGGGGTTGAGTTATATTTTTATGGCGATTGCCTTTTCTTATATCTCGATCTTGCGCAGCATTACGCAGGTAAAACTCACAGTTATTGTGACTGTGGTGGCATTGGCTCTAAAGACCGCACTCGCATATGTCTTGATCTTTGGTCATTTCGGTTTCCCAGAGTTGGGCGTGCGCGGCGCGGCGATTGGAACCAGTGTGGGTTGGGCGTTCGAATGCGTTCTGTTGTTGATTCTTGTCTATGCCCGGAAGACTCCGCTTGCCGCAAATCCGATTACTTTTTTTCAATTCGATCGTTCATTTCTCTTGAATGTCCTACGCACCTCCATGCCCGCAGCGGCTAACGAAGTGATCTGGTCATTCGGCATCACACTCTATAATGCGGTCTATGCACGCATCGGTACAGATGCCATCGCGGCGATTCAGATCAACGCTACAGTGGAAGAATTAATGTTCGTTCTGTTTATCGGTCTGGGAAATGCCTGCTCGGTAATGGTGGGAAACAAGATCGGTGAAAAAGAGAAGGAGATTGCGTTCGATTACGGTCGCCGGTTCACGATTTTGGGAGTGTTCTGTGCCATGCTGGCTGGAGTGTTGGTCTTTTTTATCCGTGGCTTTGTAGCTGGCTTATATCAACTATCTCCCTCTGCCGAGCAAAACTTGATGAATATCATGTTGGTCTATTCACTGTCCGCCTGGCTGCGGGTATTCAACTTTATGCTATTCATTGGTGCATTACGTGCTGGTGGTGATACGCGCTATGCCATGTTTACGGAACTTTTTTCCATTTGGGTCATTGGCGTACCAGCCGCGTTGATAGGCGGATTTGTCTGGCATCTCCCCGTATATTACGTCTACGCCATGGTGATTTTAGAGGAAGTTGTCAAAGCGATTATTGTTTTCCGACGTTACCTTTCACGCAAATGGATTCACGACCTCGTCAACGTGACTGCGGACGAAACCTCCGCTTCGCTTTCCAACCCTGCATCGCCCCCGAAGGGGGAACCCGCCTCTTGATCTCTGCAAACCTGCCCTTGCTCGAGAAAGCGGATAACAGGGGTTTCTTTTTGCATATTCTCTCCAAAGCTGTTTTGGTTAATTATAGGCCCGATGTATCTATATGATCTCTCTTGACTCATTTTTCGGAATATAATCACCCAATAAATCGTGTAACCCTTCTCTCTATTTTCTTGTTGACTTCCTGTGCATACGTCAACCCAACACTGCCATCTACTAAGGTAACCTCTATGCCGCCCATTCAATATCTTGCTCTAGGTGACTCCTATACCATTGGCGAAAGTGTTGAGGCGCACGAACACTGGCCAAATCAACTAGCTGCCCTTATCGAAGCCGCACCTGAATTCGCAGGCAGACGTGTGGATGTTTCCATTATCGCCCGTACAGGCTGGACTACACAGGAACTTTGGGATGGAATTCAAGGCCGAAAACTTGAGCCGCCTTATGACTTTGTTTCATTATTGATTGGAGTCAATAACCAATATCGCGGCTACGATATCAATGAGTATCGAGAGCAATTTGTATTTCTCTTGAAAAAAGCCGTTGAATATGCAGGCGGTGACGCAAATCGAGTCGTCGTGCTGTCCATCCCTGATTGGGGAGTGACACCGTTTGCTCAAGGCCGTGATATACAACAGATCGCAAAAGATATTGATATGTTCAACGCGGTTAATCGTGAAGAAGCGGAAAGTGCAAAAGTCCACTATGTGGATGTGACTCCTGTTTCGCGTGAAGCCGTAACTGACCCAACTCTCATTGCGTCAGATGGATTACATCCTTCTGGTAAGATGTACACTGAATGGGCAAAGCTTGCATTGCCTTTGGTGTTGAAGATTTTGAAATAACATTGTAGGGGCGGAGCAACATTGTCCCCTTGCGGGATGCTCCACTCCTACGCATTATAAGGAGAATCCCATGCCCGAAATCATCTACGATAGGCTGCAAGAGTATCTCACATCCCTCGTCCCACCGCGTGAATCTGAATTGCAGTCAATGGAAGAGTACGCAGCAGAAAACAATTTCCCAATCCTCGGTCCCGCCTGCGGATACTATTGTTATCAATTGGCACGTATGCTCCAGGCAAAATCTATTTTTGAACTGGGGTCAGGCTATGGGTATTCCACGGCCTGGTTTGCAAAGGCGGTCAAGGAAAATGGAGGAGGCGTCGTGCATCACACAGTCTGGAATGACGACCTTTCAAAGATGGCCATCAATCATTTATCCAGGCTGGGGTACAAATCTCTGGTCGAATTCCATAACGCTGAAGCCGTGGAGACTCTGCGCCAGACTGAGGGTCCGTTTGATATCATCTTCAACGATATTGATAAGGAAGGCTATCCTGATTCGCTGCCTGTTATCAAAGAAAAACTTCGCTCTGGCGGGCTTCTAATTATTGACAACATGATCTGGCATGGACAAATACTCGACCCGAATGACAAGGAAAAAAACACGGAAGCCATCCGTTTATTCACGCATAATATTACAACTGACGCCGATTGGATCGTTTCCCTCACCCCTATGCGGGATGGGATGATCGTTGCATATAAGAAGTAAAGGCTGGTCCTACTAAAAAATCTATGACATACAACTTCAACACGGTCCCTTCACGGCGAAGTCCTGGTATCTTGAACAAATGGACATGGTATCCTAAAGATGTGCTCCCTCTCTGGGTGGCAGACATGGATTTTCCAGTTGCACCACAAATCCTTGGAGCACTGAATAAGCAGATACAACATGGCGTACTGGGATATGAATTGCCCTCTAGGCCCCTTTACGAAATCATTGCGGCACGAATGAAGAAGTTGTACGGTTGGGAAGTGGATCCTGAATCCATTGTGTATACGGCAGGTGTAAATAACGGATACAACATTGCCACGCGCATTTTATGCTCAGCGAGGAAAGGGTATCTCATTCAAACACCGGTGTACAACGAATTTCATGAGACTGCGCATAAGACAGGAGTCCGTCAGCGAGTGGCGCGGTTGAAAAAAAAGGTTTCAGGAAACCGAATCAGCTATGAGGTCGATTTTGAGGCGTTTGAAAAGGAAGTCAAAAAGGTGGGCATGTTCCTGTTGTGTCATCCACATAACCCGGTTGGGAAAATATATTCTCCAGCTGAATTGAAACGGATGGCTGAGCTCTGCATTGAAAATGGCATCACGATCGTTGCGGATGAAATCCATAGCGAGTTGCTATTGGATGGCGCGAAATTTACGCCGCTGGCCAGCCTTTCGCCTGAAATTGCACAACACACAATTACATTGATCTCAGCTTCCAAAGCGTTTAATGTTGCAGGGTTTGCCTGTGCTTTCGCGATCATTCCAGATGAAAAGTTGCGCAAACAGTTTTTCGACACTGCGTTTGGAATGTCCTTTGAAACCTCCACACCTGGGTTGACTGCGACGCAGGTAGCTTTTTCCGGTAAGGCAGATGCCTGGTTAAGAGATTTGCGTCAGTATCTCACTGCCAACCGCGACTTCATTATTGAATATTTGGAAAAAAATCTACCCAATATACGGATGACAAAACCTGACGCGACCTATCTCATGTGGCTCGATTGTTCGGAGTTGGGGCTGATGCCATCCCCGTATGAGTTTTTTATGAAAGAGGCAAAGGTGGCTTTCAGTAATGGCGCCAGCTTTGGAGTGGGTAGTGAACAATTTGTGCGGTTGAATTTTGGAACGACGCGCAAAACCTTGCAGGAGGGTTTGGAAAGAATGCGGAAATCGCTGAGACAAAAATCTTTCAAGAGCTAGCATAATATGACATCTAACTTTGACCAGATCATCGAACGTCGCAATACAAATTCCATCAAATGGACCCAATACCCGGAGGATGTATTACCTCTATGGGTGGCGGATATGGATTTCCTGACGCCTGAGCCGATTCGCAATGCGCTCCACGCCATG
>Ga0070699_100002358_pt1 | contig 16952 bp, 12 predicted proteins | sample KBSK1503metaG_FD_65473 | JGI IMG/M metagenome (GOLD analysis project Ga0070699, IMG submission 65473) | Corn, switchgrass and miscanthus rhizosphere microbial communities from Kellogg Biological Station, Michigan, USA - KBS K1-50-3 metaG | ecosystem: Host-associated > Plants > Roots >... | reverse complement strand
CGACACCCTGCAGTATTACGAGGTCAGGCAGGAGCGGGACGCGGCTCCGCCGTTCCCTGACGACCAGGGCCTTACCAAACAGACTCGCCGCACGCTGCTCGCGCTCCGGACAAAGCTCAAGCGAGCCGCCAGCGGCGGCCAGGCCCTGCATGACCTCCAGAAAGCCTGGAACGAGGCCGCGCTGGACCAGGTTCATCTGTTCCGGCTTACCTCGGTAGACCGTCTCGACCCGCGGACAATCGTGGCACCACTGGATGTGATCGAGGATGTCGCGCAGCGCGCCACTCCCGTACAGGCCGTGATCCACGCCGACGTGAGCGTGGAGGACCGCGAGTACTTCTCCACAGCCAGGTCGTCCGCCGTCATGAGCCTCATCGTGATGACAGGGGTCCTGTTCTTCCTCGTCGGCTGGCATCTGCTTGGCAAGTTGCCGCACCCAGAGGTCCTGGCCATCGTGCTGGTCCTGTTCGCGACGATACAAGCCGACCGGATCGAACGGCCCGACCGCTCGACCCTGCTCGGCCAGTTGTCCTCCTTCGGCACCTGGCTCATAGCGGCATCGATGCTTCCGGCGGTAACGCTGGCGCTCGCTCTCGCCGCCGATCCGGGGGGATGGGTCAGCAGCATCTGGGCCGCGGCGTGCATCGCCTTGCAGGCATCATTCCTGATTCTCATGTGGCGGGGGCCGCTGACGCAGATCAAGGCGCGCAGCTACGAGGAGCGTCGCAGGTTCAGTATCGGAGAGCGCCGCAAATTCGAAACCGATCGCCTGGATTACAGTCACTTCGAGGCGCTGCGAAGCGACTACTGGAGAACCACCACTGCCGAGGCCCTGACGCTCGGCCGCATGGCTTATGGCTACATGGTCTGGCAGGGACCAGATGCCGCCGGATCGGCGTCCCCGCAGCCGGAACAGGTCCTCGTCGGCCAGAAGGCAGGAGGGTCAGAGGCCGGATCCAACAGCGTGCTGGCCCTGCTCCATTCGAGCACACGGCGCCAGGCGATGACGTTCGTGGTGTTCCGCGAGGAACGCGACGACCTATTGCCCAGTGATGCGGGCGGTAGATCGGCGGCGCCCGGGACCGGCGTCCGCGAGGCGAAGAAGATCAACCTTGACCCGGACCGGCTCGCGCCCACGGACAACGTCACCAGCAGCGTCGACGTCTTTATCGGCTTCCATGGCGAGTTCCCGATCCTGGCCGGGCATCCGCTGATCACCGTGCTGCAGGCGGCCAGGAACAAGCTGATCGTCTTGGAGGCCCAGCTTCCGTTCCCGCCGCCGGTGACCGGTTACGGCGCCCGGCAATGGGCACGGATCAGGATCGCGTTGCGCGATCCGGGCGACATCGGCCGGCTCACCGATTTCCTGGGCGAGGTCTTCAAGGGGATACCTGAACCGGCGGACGCCATGCATGTGGTCGTGGTCCGAGCCCACCCGGCCGCTCCGCCGCGGATTATCAGCGGACCAGCCCGATCTGGGGCCGGCGGTGATAACAGCGGGCATGGCTATGTCACCGGCGACCTGGATTACGAGGAGCCGGCCGGATCCGCCGATGCCCCTGCCTGGCGGATGATAGGCCTGTGCGCCGAGGCCAGGAGCAACATCGAAAGTGACATCATCGGGCAGTTGCCTGTCCATCCGTCGCAGTACAGGCTGATGCACCTGAACTACGCCATACTGCACGGCACGGCCGTGATCATCATGCTGCTCCGCAAGGCGCAGGACGCTTCGGTTGATCTGGCCGGCTCTCCGGTCAGGCACTCCTGGCACGAGCCGCTGGCCCTGGTGAACGGGGTCGTCAGTTACAACGAGCTCGGATCGCTGCGCGAATGCCCGCTGCTGGGGATCCGCTTCCGGTGGCAGGATCGGCCGGGCGCTCTGCTCAACGTACTCAATTCCGTCAACAGCGTGCTCGAGAAGGACCCTCCTGGGATCCCCCAGGCGGACCGGAGTGTGTCCTATGCGCGCCTCTCTGTCGCCACGGGCCAGGTCGCCGAGGGGAACCTCACCGTCCGCATACACTCTCCCGCGCAGTACAAGAAGGACTGGAACCGCGCTGTCCGAGAGCGGATGGCCCGGGAGATCAGTACCGCCGCGACCCTGGCCGCGGCGGCCCAGAGCGATTCGGGTTCGCCGGGAAGCTCCCCGAGCAGACCGGAGAATCCGGTGATCAGCATCGACCTGCTCGGCGCGGACTGAGAACTTCCCGCCCCGAACAGTGATCGTGGGCGGCAGGCCGGTCAGGACCCGGCGGGCGCGGGTTCTGGCTGGAGGCGGCGCAGGATGGCGGGGTCGCCGGTGACGGTCAGGCCCAGGTTCTCGGCGTCCGCGGAGGTGAGGTAGGCCCCGAGCAGGCCGAGGATGATCCGCGGAGGGCCGTCCAGGACCAGATCGGGGGACGGCGCCGCGCCGAGCCGGGTGCGGACCTCGCCGCCGGAGACCTCGATGACCGCAGGGCGGCCGCCGGGGCGCAGCTCGATCGAGAGCGCAGGGCCGTCCGGCTCGCGGTCGTGCAGGAACAGCCCGACGGGGAAGGCCAGCCAGTGGCTGCGGAACTCATCGCCCTCGGCGGGCTGGGTCATGTACCTGATCCCCCACGCGCCGAGGGCGTCGAGCGCCGGCTCCAGCCCGGCGCCGGCCTCGGTCAGGCGGAACAGCGTGGTGGCCACCGGAGGCGGCGCCTCCTCGCGCCGGACCAGGTCCGCCGCCTCGAGCTCCCGGAGGCGGCCGGAGAGCAGGTTGGTGGCAATGCCGGGCAGCCCGTTCCTCAGGTCGGTGTACCGGCACGGGCCCTGCAGCAGGAGCTCACGGATGATCAGCAGGGTCCACCGGTCACCGATCACGTCCAGGGCCTTGGCGACCGAACAGTACTGGCCATAGCTGCGCATGCCGCCAGCCTAGCCGAGGGCTGGTTGATTTCCAAGTTATCTCACTTGACTTTCTCAAGTTACTAACGGATTATCTCAAGCATGCGCTCTAAGCCAATGATTCTCGTCGCACTGCTGCTCGCCGCGTTCGCGGTCAACCTGGACACCACGATGGTCAACGTGGCACTCCCCTCCCTGGTCCGCGAGCTGCACGCCACCACCACCCAGCTGCAATGGGTGGTCGACGCCTTCAACCTCGCCTTCGCCGCGCTGCTGCTGACGTTCGGCAGCCTGTCCGACCGGTTCGGCCGCAAGGGGATGCTGCTGGCCGGGCTCACCGTGTTCGGCGCGGCGAGCCTCGCCGGCGGCTTCACCACCAGCCCGGGAGCGCTGATCGCGGCGCGATCGGTGATGGGGCTAGGCGCCGCCATGACCTTCCCGGCCACCCTCTCGCTGATCTCCAACGTCTTCACCCAGCGCCGGGAGCGGGCCCGCGCCATCGGCCTGTGGGGTGCCATCGCCGGGGTGGCGATCGCGCTCGGCCCCATCGTCGGCGGCTGGCTGCTGGAGAGCTTCAGCTGGACTAGCATCTTCGTCGCCATGGCTCCGGTCGCGGCGGCCGCCATCGCGCTGGTGGCGTTCAGCGTCCCGACGTCGAGGAACCCGGAGTCGGCCCGGGTCGACATCGCGGGCCTGGTGCTCTCGACCGCGGCCATGGCGCTGCTGGTGTTCACGATTATCGAGGCGCCGGACTACGGCTGGGGCAGCGCGCGGAGCCTGGCCGGGTTCGCCGTCTCCGCCGTGCTGCTGGCCGCGTTCATCGGCTGGGAACGGCGGGTCGCCCACCCGATGCTCGACGTGCGGCTGTTCCGCAACATGCGGTTCAGTGCGGCCAGCGGCGCGGTGACCGTCGCGTTCTTCACGCTGTTCGGCTTCATCTTCCTGATCACGCAGTACTTCCAGTTCGTCAAGGGCTACGGGCCGCTGTCCACCGGGGTGCACCTGCTGCCGGTGGCGCTGTCGGTCGGCATCGGCTCGGTGGCCGGGACCCAGCTGGCGGTGCGGGCCGGCACCAAGCTCATCGTCACCCTGGGGCTCGTCGCCATGGCGGCCTTCTACGGCTGGGCCGCCGCGACCACCAGCGCCACCCTCGGCTACGGCGTCATCTCCGTCCAGATGGTGCTGTACGGGCTGGGCATGGGCCTGACCTCGGCGCCCGCCACCGAGTCGATCATGGGCGCGGTGTCCCGGCGCCAGGCGGGGGTGGGTTCGGCGGTCAACGACTCGACCCGGCTGCTCGGCGGGACGCTGGGCGTGGCCGTGATCGGCAGCGTGTTCGCGTCCCTCTACGGCTCCCGGCTGACCGCCCGGCTGCCGGGCGGGCTCCCCAGGCAGGTCACGGCCGTCGCGCACCAGTCGCTGGGCGCCGCGTACGCGGTGTCCGGCCGGGTGCCGGGTGCCCTCGGCCGGGCCGTGCACGACGCCGCCACGAACGCCTTCATCCACGGTCTGTCCGTCGGGTGCCTGGTGGCCGGCGGGGTCGCCGCGGCCGGGGCCATCCTGGCGGTGCTGTTCCTGCCCGCCCAGCCCGCGAGCCCGGCCGTTACCCCACCGCCGGTCCCCGCGGCGAGCCCGGCCGAAGAGGCCGCTCGCTTCTGAGAAGGACGGTTCCTCCGGCCCTGGCCAGCGTCGGGCCGGGGCCGGAGGACTCTACGGCCGGACGTCGTTCGCGAATTGGGCAATGCAGCTCGGCCCCTGCGGAACGAAGATCCGCTGCGCGCCGGCCCGGGGGGCCGGCGCGTCTTGTCCTCACCATAGGCCGGGGCCCGCCAGGAAAGCTGTAACCATCTCGTGATCTCCATCGGATCTCCACGCCGGTCACATCACCCCTCCATGCGGGCCTTGTCGGCTGACGGAGGGCGTTAGGGTGCGCCAAGAACGGTGCTAGCGGAGCATTTCGGGCTTCGCCGAGACGTCGCCCTCCGAAGGAGCGCGCACCATGAAAGGCCCGGCACCGCACAGGAATGAACTGCACAGGAATGATCAGGCGCGACTCGTTCGGCGCACACGCTGGGGGCGCCGGGCCGGGCTGTTCCGCCCCGCGCGCCGCCTGACCATCAGGGCCCTGGCCGCGGGGACCTTAATAGCGGCCCTCGCGCCGGTCACCACCGCCGCCGGCGCATCCGACCACGTGCCCTTCGATCCCGGTTTCGGCCAGGGGCCCGCCGCCCGATGACCGGGGCGAGCGGCGGAACCGGTGGTGGCCGGCGAACAGGCCGGCGGACCCGGCGCGCCCTCTATGGCGCGGCCCTGGTGGCGGCGCTCACCGCGGTGTGCTGCGGATGCACGCCCTCGACCAGCCGCGGCCCGCCCGCTGGTGCGCACACGGCCGGGCGGGACCGCGCGGTGATCACCGTGGGGGCATTTGACTTCCCGGAAAGCGTGCTGCTCGCTCACATATACGGGGACGCGCTGAAGGCGAATGGCTTTCCCGTCCGGGTCCTGCCCGGCCTGGGCAGCCGTGAGCTGGTCGATCCGGCGCTGCTGAGCGGCCTGATCCAGCTGGTGCCCGAGTACGCCGGGTCGGCGCTGCAATTCAACAGCCTGGGACGGCAGTCCGCGACGTCCGACGTCATGGCGACCAGCAAGGCCCTGACCGAGCTGATGGCGGACCAGGGGGTCGTGGCGGGACTCCCGGCCGCCGCGCAGAATACAAACGCCATCGTCGTCCGCGCCGCGACCGCGGCCCGTTATGGCCTGTGGTCGATCGCCGACCTGGCCCGGGTGGCGCCGCGGCTGACGTTCGGAGGTCCGCCAGAATGCCCCGGGCGCGCCTACTGCCTGCCGGGGCTGAAGCAGGCTTACGGGCTCCGCTTCAAGGCATTCATCCCGCTTGACGCCGGGGGGCCGCTGACGCTTCAGGCCCTGACCGAGGGCAACGTGGACGTAGCCCTGCTGTTCAGCACGGATCCGAGCATCTCGGCGCGGCACCTGGTAGCGCTGGCTGACGATCGCCGCCTGCAGCCGGCCGAGAACATCACGCCCCTGGTGAGCAGAGATGTCGTGACGCGTTACGGCGCGGGCCTGATGGCCGCGCTCAACGACGTGTCGGCCCGCCTCGGTATGGCCGCGCTGCGCGCGCTGGATGCGCGGGTGGAAATACACGGGCAGGACCCTCGCCAGGTAGCCGACAGCTGGCTCCGCGCCCAGGGGCTGCCCGGCAGGGAGGGGGCGGATCGTTGAGCGAGAATACCGAGGCCGTGATCTCGCGGGACGGGCCGGACGGCCTCCCGCCCAGCTCGGCTGTCCACCGCACGCGCCGCCAGCGCCGCCCGACGGGCGCGCCCCCGCCGCTGCCGCACCCGTTCGCCGTCAGCACCGCGGCGTGGCTCATCCTGGCGGCCGTGGTCCTATCCGGCGCGATCCTGATCACGCAGCACTCGCCGTCGCTCCGGCTCGATGACCGGTTCAGTACCTGGGTGCTGCGCCAGCTGGCGGGGATCCGGACGCCGTGGCTGACCGATGTCGCCAACGGGATCAAGGTCGCCGGATCTAGCTGGGGGGTCACCGTGCTCGGACTGGCCACGGTCGCCCTGACGATGGCCTTCCGGCGCTGGCGGCATCTCCTGGTGTTCGTGTGCAGCCTGTTCTTCCTCGAGGTCGTCGGGCAGTGGATTTACTTCGGGCTGTCGCGACCGCGCCCGTACGGGGTGCAGATCATCGGCAGCTGGGGCGGTTACCCGGCGCCGTCGGCCCCGGTGGCGGTCCTCACGATCTTCCTGGTGGGGATCGCCTACTGCCTGATCGTGCCTGGTCGTCCCCGCACCTACGCCAAGCTGGGCTTCACGGTCCTGATCGCGCTGTTCTGCCTCGCCCGCCTGTACCTCGGCGTCGATCATCCCGGTGATGTGTTGTTCGGGGCCGCGCTCGGCGTGGCGATCCCGGTCGCCGCGTTCCGCTTCTTCACCCCGAACGAGGTGTTCCCCGTCGTGTACCGGCGGGGCCGGACCGCCCACGTGGACGTGACCGGGCGCAGGGGCGAGGCGATCCGGCAGGCCGTGCGCGATCAGCTCGGGCTGACCGTGCTCGGGATCAAGCCCGTCGGCCTGGAATCGTCGGCCGGCTCGACGCCGTTGCGGATCGAGGTCGATCCAGACCCGGACCAGTACGTGTTCGGCAAGCTGTACACCAAGGGTCACGTTCGCTCCGACCGCTGGTACAAGCTGTGGCGGACCGTCCTCTACGGTTCCCTGGAAGACGAGTCACCCTTCAAGACCGTGCGGCGCCTGGTCACCTACGAGGACTATGCGCTGCGCCTGCTGCAGGACATCGGGGTCCGCACGGCCAGGCCCTACGGCATAGTGGAGATCACTCCCGAGCGCGAGTACCTGCTGGTCACCGAGTTCTTCCACGGTGCCGTGGAAATCGGCGAGGCCCACGTCGACGACGGGCTGATCGACCAGGGACTGACCCTGATCCGCAGGCTGTGGGACGCGGGCGTCGCCCACCGGGACATCAAGCCGGGCAACCTGATGGTCCGCGCCGGGGAACTGCTGCTGATCGACGTGGCCTTCGTCCAGGTCCGCCCTTCGCCGTGGCGTCAAGCGGTCGACCTGGGCAACATGATGCTGGTGCTCGCGGTCCGGAGCGATCCGCAGCGCGTCTACCAGCGCGCCTTGCGCCAGTTCACCCCGGCCGAGCTCGCCGAGGCCTTTGCTGCTACCCGCGGGGTGGCGAGCCCGACGCAACTGCGCGCGTTCATGAAACGAGATCCCCGCGACGTGCTCGGCGAATTCAGGAAGCTGGCGCCGGAGCGGCGGCCGATCACGCTGCAGCGCTGGAGTGCCCGGCGGGTCCTCCTGGCCGCGGGCATGCTCGCCGTGACCACGGTGGCCGTCGTGGGCGGGGGTGAGGCGTTCTTCCCCGCCGAGAACATAGGCGCGCACCCCCCCGATTGCGGCACCGGCCCCTCGATGATCCTGGCGGCCCAGGCGGTCCCGTCGGCCGCGGCCCTGCCCTGCGTCGCCGCGCTTCCGTCGGGCTGGCAGGTAGGGGGCGTGGACATCGCCAGCGGGAAGGTCAGCTTCTGGCTGGACTCCGACCGGGCCGGTATGCGGGCCGCGACCATTACCCTGGCCGCGACCTGTGACACCGCGGGCGCCCACCAGATACCGTCGGACCAGCCCGGCACGCGGCGGTTCGAACGCCCGCTGAGCCTGGTGCCGCAGTTTTCCGGCCTGCGCTTCTACACGTTCCCCGGCGGCTGCGTCACCTACGACTTCCGGTTCTCACCGGGCGTCTCCTCGGTGCTGGCCGGCACGGCCAGCACCGCGGTCGGGTTCGTGCCCCGGTCGAGGCTGGTCAGTTATGTCCGGCAGACCGAGGGTCTTGCGCTGTGCGGACGCGGGGCCGCATGTCCCGGATGAGCTGGCCCGCGGTGCCAGGGCCCGAACGGCCCGCGCTGCTGGCCGCTCCCGGCCGGGACGCCGCCGTCGCCACGGTGGCCGTGCTGCTCACCGCGGGCGTCTTCGCCGCGGTCGGCGACCACGGCACGCTGACCAGCATCCAGCGGCTAGACGACGGATGGCTGCGGCTGATGGTCGCCGGGCGGACGCCGCCGCTCACCGTGATCGCCAAGGTCTTCAACATCCTCGGGCTGGTGTATGTCACCCTGCCGGCCCGGATCGCCGTGGCCGGTCTCCTCGCGCTGCGACGCCGGTGGTGGCAGCTGGCCGCGTTCACCGCCGCGGTGGTGGTGTCGGAGGTCATGATCGGCCTGCTGAAGGGGATCTACGGCCGCGCCGGGCCGCCTGACTCGCTGGTGGTCACGACCGGCACGTCGTGCGCCGTCGTCACCGCCCTGGTCGTCGGCCAGATCCAGCGGCACGCGGAGGGAAGGCAGAGACCAGCATGAATACCAGCCAGACCCAGCACGACGAACAGACCAGGTCCGCGCAGGATGGGCCAGGGCCCGCCGGGGAGCCTCCGGCGCGGCTGATGCCCTCGTCCCGCTACCGCCATCCGGGCGATGTCATCCGCCTGATCGGCGCCGGCCTGATTCTCATCGTCTCGCTGACCGCGGTGGCGGTGGCGCCCAGCCAGCTGATCGGTACCGACGCGTCCGCCGTGACCTGGCTCGGATATGACCCGGCCGGGCGGCTGCTGGCCGGGCTGGTGCAGGTGGCATTCGTCGTGGCCGCCACCGGGATCGTGGCCGCCTCGCTCCGCCACCGCCGGTTCCGCCTGCTGGCGAGCCTGGCGGCCGGCGCGATGGTGGCCGGCGGCGCGCTGGCGGGGATCTTGCACCTGATCGGCGGCGGGCATCCGCCCGCGGTGGCGGCCAGCACCGGGCAGGGCGCGTGGCTCGCCAGTGCGGCGTTCCCCGGCCCGGCGCTGCTGGCCGGTGCGGTAGCGGTAACGGTCGCCGCCTCACCGTGGCTGAGCCGACCGTGGCGACGGGCGGCCTGGATCACGCTGGGCGCGGTGGCTGCGGCACGGCTGGTGGCCGGCACGGTGCTGCCGGCGGAGCTGATCCTCGCGCTCGCCGCCGGGGTGACCGTGGGAGCTGGCGTGCTGGTCACCCTCGGGGTGCCGGACCGGCGGATGGGACCCGACGGGATCGCCGCGGCGCTGCGGTCCGCCGGCCTGCCGGTCAGCTCCGTCGCCCCGGCCGACGTGGAGGCGAAGGGTTCCCGCCCGTTCTACGCGGTCACCGATGACGGGCGGCACCTGTTCATCAAGGCCCTCGGCTCGGATCAGCGCGACGCCGACCTGCTGTACCGGGCGTACCGGTTCGTCCGGCTGCGCGATGTCGGCGACACGCGGCCCGCGGCCTCGCTTATCCAGGCGGTTGAGCACCAGGCTCTCGTCGGGATGATGGCGGAACACGCTGGCGTCCGGGTCCCCCGGGTCGACCGGGTGATCAAGGCGGCTGACGGGACCGCGCTGCTGGCCATGGAACGGGTGGACGGCAGCTCGCTCGACCGGCTCCCGGCCGAGAGGATCACCGAGGGGGTTCTCCAGCGGCTGTGGGCCGAGGTGAACAGGCTGCACCACGCGGGGATCGCCCATCGGGCCCTGCGGGCCGCCAACGTGATGGTCGACGACGCCGGCCAGCCCTGGCTGACCGATTTCAGCTTTTCGGACCTTACCGCGACCCAGCGCCACAAGCACCTCGACCTGGCCGAGCTCACGGCGTCGCTGGCCGTCCTGGTCGGCGCGGACCGGGCCGTATCCGGCGCTACGGCGGTCATCGGCACCCGGGAGGTCGCGGCCGCGGCGCAGCTGCTGCAGCCGCTGGCCCTGTCGGCCGCGACCCGCCACGCCATCGCGGGGCACCAGGGCCTGCTGGCGAAGACCCGGTCGGCGGCAGCCGCGGCCGGCGGCTCCGCCGAGCAGCAATTGGCGCGCATTCAGCGGGTGCGTCCCCGCACCTTGCTGACGATCGCCGCCCTCGCAGGCGCCTTCTACTTCCTCCTTCCGCAGCTGGCGCAGGTGGGCAGCAGCTGGCATGCCATCCAGTCGGCGCACTGGGCGTGGCTGCCTGTCGTGATAGCGATGTCGACCCTGACCTACCTGGCCAGTGCGATCTCATTGATAGGCGGCGTGCCGGGACGGGTGCCGTTCTGGCCCACGGTCCTGGCCCAAGCGGCCTCTTCCTTCGTCAACAGGGTCTCCCCGGCCAACATCGGCGGCATGGCACTGAACGCCCGCTACCTGCAGAAATCCGGTGTAGATCCGGCCGCGGGCGTCGCGGCTATCGGGCTCAGCGCGCTAGCCGGAGCCGTCGTCCACGGGATCCTGCTGGTCATTTTCTTCCTGTGGGCGAGCCGCAGCCTGGCCCATGCGTTCGCGCTGCCACCGGCCAGCAAGCTGCTGCTGATCCTCGCCGTCGTGGCCGCCGTGGTCGGCATCGTGCTGGCTACGCGGCGCGGCAGGCGCTTCGCCGCGACCCGGGTGCTGAAGAGCCTGCGGTCGGCTTACTCCAGCCTGCGGCGAGTGGCCGTGAGCCCGGGCAAGCTGACCCTGCTGGTCGGCGGCTCGGCGCTGGTGACCCTGGCCTACATCGGCGGCCTGGCCGCCTCCATTCAGGCGTTCGGCGGCGGCGTCGGAATCGCGGAAATCGGCGCCGTCTACATGGCCGCCTCGGCCATCGCCGCCGCCTCGCCCACCCCCGGCGGTCTCGGGGCCATCGAGGCCGCGCTGATCGCGGGTCTCACCGGCGTCGGCCTCGGCTCCGGGCCCGCGGTGTCGGCCGTCCTGACCTACCGGCTGGCCACGTACTGGCTGCCGGTGGCGCCCGGATGGATCGCCTTGCATGTGCTCCAGCGGCGAGATTACGTCTAGCCGACCAAGGGAGGTGACACCTGGTTGTCTTCGGGCACCCGCAGGCATTAGCGTCCGATCAGCAGATCCCGCCGCACTCGAGGAGCCGCCGCATGCCGCTGACCAACCACCAGGTACGACTGGCCGCCCGGCCCTCCGGTCTGCCCCGGGCCACCGACTGGTCGCTGACCACCGAGGAGGTGCCGGAGCCCGCCGAGGGGCAGTTCGTGGTGGCGGTCTCGCACCTGTCCGTCGACCCGGCCATGCGCGGCTGGATGAACGCCGGCGCCTCATACGTCCCGCCGGTGGAGATCGGCGCCGTCATGCGGGCCGGGGCGGTCGGCCGGGTCACCACCTCGGCGCACCCGGGGTTCGCCCCGGGCGACGACGTGTACGGCACGTTCGGCGTGCAGGAGTACGCGGTCTCGGACGGCCGGGGCGTGATCAAGATCGACACCTCGCTGGACGGGCCGTCGACGTACCTGGGTGCGCTGGGCATGACCGGGCTCACCGCCTACTTCGGCCTGCTGGACACCGGCAGGCTGAAGGAGGGCGACACCGTGGTCGTGTCCGGCGCGGCCGGGGCGGTGGGCAGCGTGGCCGGGCAGATCGCCAAGATCAAGGGCGCCCGGGTCATCGGCATCGCGGGCGGGCCGGAGAAGTGCCGCGCGCTGACCGAGGAGTTCGGCTTCGACGCCGCCATCGACTACCGGGCCGGGAACGTGCGCCGGGCCCTGCGCGAGCATGCGCCGGGCGGCGTCGACGTCTACTTCGACAACGTGGGCGGCGAGGTTCTGGACGCCGTGCTGACCTGCCTGGCCCGCGGCGCCCGGGTGGTCATCTGCGGCGCGATCTCGCAGTACAACGAGACCCAGGTACGCGGCCCGGCGAACTACATGATGCTGCTGGTGACGCGGTCCTCCATGACCGGCATGCTGGTCTTCGACTACGCGGACCAGTACCCGCAGGCCATGGCCGAGCTGGCCGGGTGGCTCAGGGAGGGGAAGATCGTCTCCCGCGAGCACGTCGTGCACGGCGGCGTGGACGCCTTCCCCGGGACGCTGCTGATGCTGTTCGACGGGGTGAACACCGGCAAGATGGTGCTCGCGCTAGACCGGGGCTGACCGCCGGTCCAGGCCGGTGAGCAGCGCCTCGATAACCGTGGTAGCGCGGTCGATGTCGGGCGCCCGGTCGGCGACCACGTCGGAGTACAGGAAGCCCTCGCTGATCCGGACGATCGCGTAGGCCAGCGTCGGGGTGTCCAGGCTCGCGTCGAAGCTCCCCCGGCCGCGCTCCAGGTCGATGAGGTTCTCCAGCGCGCTGGCCATGCCCCTGTGCACGGTGCTCCGGGCCCCGGTCAGCAGGCGCAGCGCGGTCTCCGGGTCGGATTCCAGCAACGCCTGGAGCGGCCGGTCCCTGGCGATCGCCCGGAGCACGCCGCCGATCACCGCGACCAGCCGCTCGGTACCCGCCAGCCCGGCGCTGGCCTGCACCTGCTCTACCAGCAGGCGGCGGGCCCGCCACCAGAGCAGCTCGTCGAGCAGCCGCTCCCGGTTGCCGACCCGCCGGTACAGCGTGGCGCGGGAGACGCCGAGACGGCGGGCCAGCGACCGCATGTCCAGCCGCTGCCCGGCGACGAACGTGTCCACCGCCGCGGCGAAGATCCCGGCCGGGATCCCCTCGGGCACCGCCGCTCCCGCGGGCAGCACGAGCCGGGCATCGTCAGGATTGGGCATTGGCGATGCGCTTCTCGGCCGCCTCGGCCAGCAGGGCGAGCTCGTCGGTCAGGTAGCCGGCCAGGACGTCGAGATCCGGGACCAGCTCGCGGCAGCTGACCAGGCCGAAGTGCAGCTGGCCGAGGTAGCCGACCAGGGTGATGTTCAGGCCCTGGCCGTCGGTGACCACCGACACCGGGTAGTGCGCGAGCAGCCGGGCGCCGCACAGGTAGACCGGCACGTTCGGGCCGGGGACGTTGGAGATCGTGACGTTGAACGGCGGCAGCCGGTGCAGCAGGCCGGTGGCGAACACCACCCGGGCCGCCCGCGCGGTCAGCGCCGGCACGGCGAAGTCGCTGATCTGGTCGACCAGGCCCTGCGGGATCGCGGCCTGCTGAGCCTTGGCTATCTTCGTCGCGGAGTGCACGATCTGCAGCCGCAGGCCAGGGTCGGTGACGCTGGTGGGCAGCGGGGCCAGCATCGCGGATACCCGGTTGCCCAGCGCTCCCTGGGCGGCCGGATCCCGGACGGACACCGGGATCATCGCCACCAGCGGCTGATCGGGCAGCGCGTCGTGGTCGAGGAGCCAGCGGCGCAGCGCCCCGGCGCACATGGCCATCACCACGTCGTTGACCGAGACGCCGAAGGCGTTCTTGACCGCCTTGACGGTGTCTAGGCTGACGCTGCGGAACGCGAACCTGCGGTGCGGCGTGATCGGCCGGTTGAACGGTGTCGCGGGCGCCCGCCCCGGCCGGGTGGCGATCACCGAGCCGTCGCCGCGGTTCAGCCCGAGCATGCCGCCGACCAGCGTGTTTACCGCCGGGGCCAGGGTCGGCAGGAACTTGACGAGCTCGTTGGTGAACCGCACCGTCTGCACCGGGCGCCAGGCCAGGCGCGCGGCCGCCTTGACGGCCAGGGCGGGCAGGGCGGGCGCGGCGGCGGCCCGGAAGGGCTCGGCCGGGGGCAGCTCGCGACCCTGCGGCGTCAGGTCGAACAGGACGGTCAGCAGCTCGGCGCCCGAGGCCCCGTCGATCGCGGCGTGGTGGATCTTGGTGTAGACGGCGGCGCGCTTCTTGGCCAGCCCGGTGATCAGGTAGATCTCCCACAGCGGCCGGCTGCGGTCGAGCGGGCGGGCGTGCAGCCGGCTGACCTGTTCGGTCAGCTGGGCGTCGGAGCCCGGGCGCGGCAGCGCGATCTCCCGGACGTGATACTCGATGTCGAAGTCCGCGTCGTCGACCCAGTAGGGCTGGTCGAGGCCGAACGGCACGTTCAGCAGCTTGCGCCGGAGCACGGGCACGAGCGGCAGTCGTTCGGCCATGACCTCGGTGAGCCGGGCCAGGGTGAGCGGCTCGGGGGCGTCGCTGGGGTCGAGCACGCTCAGCCCGCCGACGTGCCCGGTGGTGTTGGCCGTCTCCAGCGCGAGGAAGGAGGCATCGAGTCCGGAGAGTTGCTGCATATCCTGATCCTCCTATGCCGCGGCCGGAGCGAAGTGCCGGCCCAGCCAGTCTCGCACCGTGCCGGCGACGGTATCGGGCACCTCCAGCTGCGGGGTATGCCCGACTCCGGGCAGGATAACCGTCTCCCAGCCCGGGTTGCGGGCGGCCGCCCGGCGCATGCTGGCCACCGGCACCAGCCGGTCGGCCTCACCGCCGACGAGCAGGACGGGGATCCGCACCGAGGCCATCATCTCGTAGTAGCGCCGACGCAGGCCGACCACCCGCATCAGCGACCGGGACGCGGCCAGGAAGGCCTCGTTCCTGGCTCGCAGGCCCTGGCTCTGACGTTCGGTGGCCAGCGCGATCGACGCGGTGAACATGGCCGGGTCAATCCGGGACGGGTCGGCGAAGCACAGCTCGATGACGCGCTGGACGGCCAGCTGCGGCGGCTGGCGGGACTGCACGGACCTGAGGTACAACTCGCCGATGCCGGGCAGCGCGTAGATCAGGAACTGGCTCCCCACCTGCCGGTCGGGTAACCCCCGCGGCGGCGGCAGGGCCGGGTCGATGAGCACGAGCCCGCGCACGGTGTCCGGCGCGGCGGAGGCCTGCATGATGGAGATCAGCCCGCCCATGGAGTTCCCGGCCAGGATCACCGGCGTGCCGGTGACCTCGCGCACGAACCGGTCGAGCAGCGTGGTGTTGCGCTGGACGGTGGACGTGGCGCGGGTGCCCGGCGTCAGGCCGAACCCGTGCAGGTCCAGCGCGACCGCGCGGCGTCCGGCCGCCAGCTCGGGCCCGATCAGGCACCAGTTCAGGTGCGAGCCGCCCAGGCCGTGCACGAACACGATCGGCGTGCCGTCCCGTCCGGGCGCGCCTTCTTCGCCGAATTCGATCCAGTGCACCGGGCCGTCGAGGTCGCTGACGTAGCCGCGCGCGCCCCACGGCGCGGCGAACGTCCACGGTGCTGGCTTGGTCAGGGCCGGCTTCGCCGGGAGGGCCGCGCTCACCGGGGGTAGAGGGGTCGCAGGGGCAGCGGCGGCCGGAACGGTATCCGCTGGCCGGAACCCTGATCCGGGACGGCCAGCCGGTCGGCGATCAGCCAGAGCGTCGCCGGGTCCACGCCGAAGCCGACGTGGCTGCACCGGACCTCGACGTTCTGGTGCATTGCCGTCTCCGGTTCCGTGCACGCCTGCCAGGGCACCACGCCGTCCCAGCGGGAGAAGACCGACGTGGACGGCACGCTGACGGGCCGGGCCCGCTGCTCGCGGCTGGGCAGCTTGCGGTCCGGGGCGTGCCGGGAGCTGAACCGCTGGTAAGGACCGTGGGCGTAGGTCTGGCTCGGGTCGCGCAGGGCGTAGGGACTGCCCAGCGTGATGACCTGACGGACCGTGCGGGGATGGCGGCGGGCCATCTCCCTGGCGTAGATGCCGCCCAGGCTCCAGCCGATCAGGGAGACGGGACGCCCGGTCCGTTCGGCATGATTGAGAACGGCCCGCGGCAGGCCGGCCAGCACCGCCTCGGTCGGCCCGCGGTTCCGGCCCAGGTCCCAGCCGCGGACGTCGTAGCCGAGCCAGCGCAGGAACGCGCGCAGCGGCACGGTGCTCGTGTCCCCGGCCAGCAGGCCGGGGAAGACCAGCACCCCGTGCCCGTCGCCGCGCGGGGCGGCCAGCAGGGCCGGCGCCGCCAGCAGCAGGGCGGCAACGTCGGCCAGGCCGCGGATGGGCTCGGTCAGCAGCAGCCCCGTGGCTGGCCGCCCCCGGCCAGGCTCCTCCGCGGGCGCGGAGTCGCCGGGTCCCCTGAGTCCGCCCCGAACGAGGTACATCGCCGTTCCCTCCGTCGCCGCGAGAGCCTAGGCTAGGTGGTGATACACACTTAATATATGTCTCACTTACCGGAATTACCCGGGCAGTGAGCGTTAGGCACAACCGGCTCGCGAGTGCAGGCCTTCTGGCCTGCGCGAGCGGCCGGTGCAGGTGGCACGGTCGGCAACCACAGCGGGCCAGTGCATAACGCGAGCTTCTTCAACAAGCACTGCGATTGGGGCGGGGATGAGCTTTAACCTTGCGACCATCCTGACCGAAGCGACCCTGGCCGCGCCGGACGCGCCGGCCTGCCGCTTCGCCGGCACCACGACCACGTACGCCGAGCTCGACGAGCTGTCCGGGCGGTTCGCGGCCGGGCTGCGGGCGGCCGGTCTTGGCCCCGGCCAGGTGGTGGCCATCCAGCTGCCGAACATCCCGCAGTTCCTCATCGGGTACTTCGGGGCGCTCAAGGCCGGCCTCGTGGTGCTGCCGCTGAACCCGCTGCTGATGGCGCCCGAGCTCGAATACCACCTGACCGACTCGGCGGCGGCCCTGCTGGTCGGGTTCGAGGGCATGCACGCCGAGGCGGCCAAGGCCTGCGAGACCACCGGCGTCCCGCTGTACCTGGTCAGCATGGGTACCGGCCCGCTTCCCGGCGGGACCCGGCCGGCCCTGGAGCTGTTCAGCCCCGAGGGGCTGGACGAGCCGGGCGGGGACGTGGCCGCCCGCGGCCCCGATGACACCGCCGTGCTCGTCTACACCAGCGGCACCACGGGCAAGCCGAAGGGCGCCGAGCTCACCCA
>Ga0070699_100002357_pt1 | contig 16955 bp, 13 predicted proteins | sample KBSK1503metaG_FD_65473 | JGI IMG/M metagenome (GOLD analysis project Ga0070699, IMG submission 65473) | Corn, switchgrass and miscanthus rhizosphere microbial communities from Kellogg Biological Station, Michigan, USA - KBS K1-50-3 metaG | ecosystem: Host-associated > Plants > Roots >... | reverse complement strand
GGCCTCAGATGTTTGTGTGCGCCGGTGGAAGGTTCGTGCTGTAACCTGCTGGTTCGGGTTATCTCTTCTTTGCGGCTTTCTTGGTTCCGCCCTTCTTCGCGGCCTTCTTGGTTCCGCCCTTCTTCGCGGCCTTCTTTCCACCTTTTTTAGTTGCCATAGCTGTTATGTGCTCCTTCTTCGAGTTTTGTTTTTTTAGGTTTTCTTCATGACCACAAGATACTGTGCTTACTTGGTTCTTGTGGGCTAGAGTAAACGGCGCACAACATCTTGCTATATAAACGCAATTCACTCTGATGTCAATAACTTATTACTCGAAAGTAAAAATATTTTTTACGCTGCGAGCGCGCGCTCGCGACACCTCGCAGCGCGTCAGCGCGTCAGGCGCGCGCGGATGGTCCAACTCGATCTGTTGGCCTCGACGAACGATCTGCACACGCGAAAGCGATCACCAGTTGAGTAGTTGATCTGTGAGAGCTTAAGTTGAGTGAGAAGAAAAAGCGGCAGTGATGGTCCAACCGTGACTAACGAAACAGCGGCGTAAAGATCCATTGATCTTCACGCTCGATACCGTAGTACGTGAGCACTGACTCACGACGGCTGCGACTCGCCACGCCCACGAATGGACCACTCGCGTTGTCGTCAACCGACGAACTGCTGCGCGTCGCGGGCGACGTGCCGAGGTTGGTAACGCTGGTGATGCGCGGGACTGCAAACTGTTGCAACTGCGCCATTTGCGGATCGCGAGTGGGCGGCAATACATTGCCGGCGTAGAACATTACCGCCTGCTGAAAGTCGATCAATGCTTCAGTGCGTGGCAGGATGAAACGCCACTCACCTTCGATCGTCAGTGGATCGCGCGCGGCGGACGGACGAAGTATCTGACGATTCTTTGAGCCACCTGGAATCGGTATGCCGTCCATTAGTTGGTCCATCGAAGTCGGCAACGCTTGATCGCCCGCAACGCGATTCACTGAAGCGCGATAACGATAGTAATCACGAATTGCATCGGCCACTTGCTCGCCGCGAAAGATCGCCTCCTGCTCTCGTTCACGCACTGCCTGCTGCTGCGCACTCGGAGCGACAGCCATCGCAAACAGGGCGAGTACCGTCATCATCGCCAGTAGCGCCACGAGGGTGTAGCCGGCCTCAGATCGCCTCAGCGCGACTGGAGCGGCGCATGAGAGCGGCTTTGAGTCGTTTGATCGCGACCCGCATATATTGTGGTCGGCTGTTGGTCTAAGGTTCGTCATCTTCAGCATCCACGCGCGGTGTCGGACGTGATAAAGCACCAGCAGCTTTGTCGCCTTCGGTCATCGCAAGAGAGTGTTTGATCTTCAAGGTGGTATCGACGAGCACCAACTCTTTGTCGGAGATGCTGGTCACGCGGAACCTGCCGCCGATCACGTCGCCCTTGTACACACTGAGAATGTTCTTGTTGTTTCGATCCTGCACGAGCGCAGTGTCGGCGACACGACTTTGCGGACTGATGATGCCGATGTAGGTGAAGTTAGGCGTGGGCGGCGCCGCGACATTGATGGAGCCGTCGTTCGAGAACAACTGGTTATCCGGTGTGCGGACCGATACGGTGCGCGTGCCCGGGTTGGTGATGAACGAAGCGGGAATCGTCGCCGAAACCTGTTGTGGATTCTTGTAAGCGGTAGGCAGCTCACGGCCATCTACATAGACGCGCATCGCAGGTGTGAACTTGTCGCCGGCAATTTCGAGCTTGAAGTCCGCCGTCCGGGCGTAGACGTTTGCCGGAGACACTGAAGCAAGTAGCACAGGCGGTGGAGGTGTAGGCGTCGGAGTAGGAGTTGATGCTGCTGCGACCGGCTTTGGCGGTGGCTCGTAATAAGCAAATATGTTTCGCTTCGCCTCGGGCGCGTTATAGGGCGACGTCACATAGATGATCTCAGTGAACTTGCTCGCATCCTGTACGTCCGCCGACGCTGCCGGACCATTCGGGCGTGGCGGCGTTTGTCCGGCTCGCTGTGGTGACGGAGTCGGCTGCGGTCGGGCCGCGGTTGTGCGAGGGCCACTATCGAAACCTATGAAGACCCAGTAAAGCACTACGAGCGCGGCCAGCCCGAGGACGCCTGCCGAAATCACTTTCTTCTTTTCGCCTGGTTTGTTGAGATCGACCCGTTGCATCTTAGTAATTCCCGATCACTGAGCCGGCTGTTCTCCGGCACTTCCGCGTTGAAAATAGGTGGCCATGTTGAGTTGCAGGCTCACCAGAGACCCGCGCGTACCTGAACCAGAAGCCGGAACGGCCGCACCATTTTCGTCAATCGTAACCGGCGCGCTGTTTTGCGTGGCGCGCTGCAGCTCGACCTCATTAATAACGACGAACTGCTTGCTGCGCTCGACGTCGCGAATGAAGCGGCGCACGTCCTGGTATTGACCTTCGACGGTCACCATCACCGCGATGCCCGGGTAGAAACTCTGCCACTTCGTCGTCACCGATTTTCCGGAGGTGGCTTTAGTGCCGGTAGGATCGAGCGGTGTGTACGTCGGTCCCGAAGTATTCTTGAGACCATTCTTAATAATCAGTTGGTTGAGCTCTTCATAAAGATCCAAACGTCCCTGATCTGCGCGCAGCAGGTGCTCAGTCTCAAACGTATTCAAACTGGCGGCGATCTTATCGACCCGCTGCTTCGTGTCCTCTTCCTTACCAACCACGCCGCCGAGAGTCTGGAGGTTGGCTTGTACTTGCTTGCGATCGGCGTTTGCAGAAGTCAGACGCAAACGCGCCGGTACGAGAAAGTAGAGATAACTCAACAACACGAGCGCCAGCACGAAACAACTGCCCGCAAGCGCGACGACTTCCGCGACACCAAACATCTTGCCGCGACGCGAGGCCAGGAATTCGCTGATCCGGATCGAGTAACTGCGATTGGCAGGGCGAGGCTCAGAGTTTACTTCTATGCTCATCTGGCAGTCTCACCTCCTCGCTCAATTTTCGCGACGCTCTCGGATGAATAGGAGGAACGCGAACGATAAACCACGTACAGTTCGTATTCCGTGCCGGCTTCACCGCGACCTTTTTGCAGGTTCTGATTCCGAATCTCAGCTTCGAAGATTCCTTCCTGGTGCATGGCTGAGATCATGTCGCTAATGGTCGCGGCGTCCTTGGCAAACACTGCGAGATCGAGTTGCGCAATCGTTTGATCTCCCTGCTTGTTAACTTCACGCACTGCGATGCGTGAGACCTTGACCTTATCAGGTAAGGAGTCTTCGAGATCCGCAAGCAATCGCGACCAGGAGAATCCCTTGCGATCGACCAGTTGGTGAGCGGCCGGAACCGCCTGTTGCTGGTCGGTGCTCAAAGAGTTCTGCACCTGCTTCGCCGCATTCAGAAGGGTCTGTTCCTGTTGTTTCAACTGATTGATTTCAGCTTCTACGCGATTGGCCTCCGCCGCGGTCGTGGTGGTTAGTCGTACGACGAACACCAGACCGATGAGAGACACAAAGAGGACCAACGCCGTGAGTGCCCACGGAAGAATGCGATTACTAAACGGTTTTGAGGCCAGGTTAAGACTATTATTCACTGGAAGAAAATCCTCGCTGAGAGCCTACTGGGGCAGGCCAAACCAGGGAGAAAGCATACACGGCCTTAGGAAACAATCGCAAACGCCGAACGATTCACACGCTGCCACCGGGTATTGGTTGCACTAATATATATAGGACTCATTGGACCTATACTTGTCGCTCCTCTGTCTTGCTCCTATAATTAGAGACCCAAAACTACTCAGGATTGATCCATGGAAGTACAGGCATCACAAAAATCGGCAGCCGGGACCTGCTGTGACTCCGTTGAGACTGGTACAGTCGAACGGGTGGCAGTGGCTACTTTGCCGACTGAATGGGGCGATTTCCAGATCGCGGCTTATCGTTCGCTCACGACGAAAGAAGAATTCGTAGTCCTATTTAAAGGCGAAATGAGCCGCGACGTGCCGACGCTCGTCCGTATTCACTCACAATGTCTCACCGGCGACGTTTTTGGTTCCACTAAGTGCGACTGCGGCCGGCAGCTTCACCAAACGATGCAGATGATCGAGCAGGAAGGCCGGGGCGCGGTCGTCTATCAACAGCAAGAGGGTCGCGGAATTGGCATCGTCAACAAGATCCGGGCATATGCGCTTCAGGATCAGGGTGCTGATACGGTGGAAGCGAACGTGAGGCTGGGGCTGGCAGTTGATCTGCGAGACTATCGCCAATGTGCCGAAATTCTCTTTGACCTCGGTCTCTGCCGCGTGAAAGTTATTTCGAACAACCCGCTGAAACTTCGCGCTCTCGAAGAAGCCGGATTGAAGATCGTCGAAAGAGTTTCGATCGAGGTTGATTCGACCGAAGACGCCGCCGGTTACCTGCGCACCAAGAAAGAAAAGCTCGGACACCTGCTCGAGCTCAAGCGATAGGCTGCGGATGAAACGGATAGAAATCCGGATTTTTTCCGTGTCATCCGCGGTTCATTATTGCTTGCTTCTCAAGTCTTTGATCGTTTCTTTGATCCGATCGGCGTCCGCGGCTTTTGGATCGAGTTTCAAATACTTCTCCAACTCATCCGCTGCCTGCTGGTTCTTGTGACCGCTCATGTATAGCCCGCCGAGATACTTGTGCGCCAGCGGAATGTTCTCGCCGCCGTTATTAAGCGTTAACTCAAACTCCTGTTGCGCTTCGTCATAACGCCTGGTGCTGACCATGATCAACCCGAGATAGTAGTGCGCCGTTGGACCAGCACTCTTCAACTCCAGCGCTTTACGAAAGTGGGACTCTGCTTCATCCGGCTTCTTCTTATTAAACGCCACGATGCCCATGTTGAGATGGCCTGAGATGTCCTGAGGCTTGAGTTTCAGCAGCACCTCGAGCGTTTCGCCGGCCTTGTCATACTGTTTGAGAATCAGGTACTGCGAACCAAGCTCGCTCAGCGCGATCGGGAAGTTTGGATGCGCCGCGACAGCCGCACTGAGTGATTCGACCGCCGCTTTCGCGTCACCCTTTCGTGCCGCCGCCGAACCTTTCTGATAAAGACTAAGCGCATTCTGCGGCACGTTCGCAAAGAGCGGATTCGACGCGTCTATTTTCGGGTACAACTGAACGTTGACCTGGATGGTCCGGCCACCGGCACTCGCTTCACGATAGATGTTGACTGTCTCCCGCGCTCTTTCATACTCCGGACCGGCATCGACGACCACCGCGTAGTCACCGGCCTGAAGACTCGTGAACCGGAATGTTCCGTCTTGATCAGCAACTGTTGACATCGCGCCGAAGGCGCTCACACTCTCGAGACTAATCTTAATTGTCTTGCCACTCATCGACTGGCCCGAAGGAAAGTGCACGCGCCCCTGGATCATGTTATTTCCATCGCCACTGGCGAGACCGCGCGAGCTGCCCGGCGCCTGCGCATTAACAGCTAATGCGGCCGCCAGCATCAGACTCGCAACTAAAATCAGTTTCAGAATGCCCAAGTGTCTGTTCATTAATGAATGCTGCCCTTTCTAGTTTGAATTATTTTTCTCCAACCGGATGCGCAGGTCCTTGATAGTGCTGCGCACGCGTTCCGCATCGGGCGCGTTCGGCGCCAACTGTAAATACTTTTCCAACTGCACGACCGCGCGCTGGTAGTCGTGCTTTCTCCAGTAAAGGCCGCCCAGATAATAGTTCGCCATGCCGAGCTGACTGGCGTTCGCTTCAGTCGCTGTCAGCAACTCCTTCTCAGCTTCGTCAAACTTCGAAAGCCGTAGCAACGTGATGCCGAGATACATATGCGCAGTGGCCGCGGTAGAGTTTCGCTTCAACGCTTCGCGCAACTGCTCCTCAGCCTCGCCAAACTGCTTCGCTTCGAGCAACGCGATGCCGAGATTAAGTCGCGGCGTAAAGGCGTCGGCATTGAGCTTAACGGCCTCTTTAAGAACCTCGACTGCCTTGTTGACCTGGTGCAGTTTCAGATACTGCACGCCGAGCTCGTTGAGTGCGAGTGGGAAGTTGGGATAAGCGGCGATGGCTTCTTTGAGACTGACCGCGGCCTTCGCAATATCATCGGCGCGTGCCTCCTCCAAACCTCTCTCATAGAGCTTGCGCGCCTTTTCAGGAACGGCGGCAAGATTAGCGTCGACAACTCCTGCCTTTGACGAGGCGGCTTTGAATTTCAGATTAAGATGCACCATCACGGTGTATCTTCGGGTGGTCGCGGGAAGCCGCGCTCCCTGTCGCGACAGGTTTAAGTCGGTATCGATGTAGACACCTTCCTGCGAGATCTCGTAGTCGTCGCCCGCATTTACGACCACTGTATAACTCCCTGGAGCAAGGTTCGTAAAACTAAAACCGCCGCTGGAGTCAGGGATGACTTGCAATTCAGCGTATTGAATAGACTGAAGCTTCACGATAATCGTGCCCTCCGCTCTTCGTCCGGAGGGAAAGAAGAGATAACCCTGAATGAGATGGCTGCCGCCGGTGCCAGTGACTTGTCTACCGCTTCCCTGCGCATTAACAACGACGGGCAAGAGAAGCAGTCCCAGAATAATCAACAAAAATCGATCCGTTGAGCGAACGCGGAGGAGAGTAAAGCATTGCATGGAGACCTCCTAAAAAACCAACCTGAGTGTGTTTTGCAGATTTAACTCCCGGAACGAATTAAGATCAAGTGTTAGCCACAAAAAGGCACAGAAGCACAAAGATTTTCTGCTGGTGACTGACCTCAAAAAGAAATTGGGGAGAGGGCCATTGGCGCCTCTCCCCATCACCCGCAATGGCTTTCGCCGAGGCGGAAGTTGTTACTTAGAAGGTGAACTTGGCGCCAAATCTGAACGCCGAAGGAGCTTGTATCAGCAGCGCCGATCCATAGAACGGATTGGGTACTGCTGGAACCAGCGATACACCACTATTGATAGAGAAGGTGTTGTCCAAAGTTACAGCGCGCTGGCTATTGAATACGTTGAACCAATCGCCAGTCAGACGCAACTCTTTACCTTCACCAACTTTAATCGGATAGTAAACACCGAGGTCGAGATTCATTGTCGTCGGCGTACGGTTGGAACCGATGCTCTCGACAATGTTGGGGAATCCCGCCTCTGAGGCTGACACAGTGGGAACGATTGCGGTTCCGCGCTGCACAGCAAAGCCTTCGTTGTTGCCATAAATCGGATGCGGAATCAGTTTGTTGAACGGCACACCGGACTGCGCATAGAAGTTTCCACTAACGAGGAGTTTCCATGGCGTGCGATAGCTACCGTTGAACTTGAACTGATGCGGACGATCGTTTGGCAGACGGCCGTAAGTATTAGACAGCAAGCTCTGAAGGTCGAACAACGAAGTGATGTTCGGATCAGACTGGCCGTTATCGTTACGGAAGAGGCCTTCGTAGTTACCGATCAAGCTCGAGAACACGTAGGAAGCGATGAACTGGAAGTTATTCGTAAATCGCTTCGTAGCGGAGAACTCGACTGCTCGGTAGAAGCGCTGAGCGCGACCGAAACACTGAGGAGCACGACCACTTGCTGCATCACCAGCACAGGCATTTTCCTCAGTTGTTCCAGGACCCAGACGGCCCGGATTGAAGATGAAATAGGTATCGCCATCGTCGAACGAACCGTCTTCGATGACGTTGACCATTGCACGGTAGATCCCGCGGCTTCCGAGCACCACGTCGCCACCGATTTCATACTCGCCGCCAAACGTGAACTCACGAACGCTCTGGGGTTTCAGACCAAGATCGGCGGGAGTTGCATCAGAGCCCAGATTAGTGGCTCCAGTGCTGACGCCCGGAACGATCAATGAGCCTGCCGGTGCATTCAGTCTGTTTACGTTGAAGTTCTTGTCGGTCTGAACATCGCCACCACCGGCGCGGACGTTAACGTCCAACGGAATCGGGGTTTCGATGAACTGTGCATAGTTAGCAAACAACTTGCCTTTGCCCTTACCGGTGAAATCCCAGATAAAGCCAAAGCGCGGTGCAGCGTTATCGTCGAAGTGGTTGAACTTCAGATAGGTGCTGCTGTCGTTGCCATATGCTTGCTGATAATCCCAGCGAACACCAAAGCTGAGTTGGAAGTTCTTGGCAAACTTCCAGTCGTCGCCGACATAGAAGCTTTCCACGTTGGTGTAGGTTGAACCAACGAGCTGGAAGTCGCGAACGCGAGTGGTGTTTCGGAGAATGAATGGATTACCAAACGCCTGAGCGGTAGTGATCGCGGTCGGCGTTGCATTCACGGTCAGGCCGAGACCCGCCAGGGTCGCACCCGGAATAGCGAGGGCGCGATCGACGCCTGCCTGACTCGGACAGGTGATGGCATTGCCGATGACCGTGCATACCAGCCAGTTGTTGGCAATACGCGAACCGTTGGTCGAGTTAGAGTTACCGTTCGTATTTCTGAGTGGCGTGCCATCCCCATTCACAGCGCCAGGCGTAAAGCCGTAGGTGACGGCCGGACCGCTTGACAAGGTGTCAATGTTGTAACGGTTTGTATTCCACTCAAAGCCCCACTTGACCGTGTGGTTGCCACCGACGATGTTCTGCATGTGCGCGTTGAACTCGTAGCGGTTGCGATCCTGGAACGAGAAAAGTCCAAAACCGGGGCCGCGTGAGAAGTTGCGCTGCAAAGAACCACCCCGACCGTCAACGAAGTCGAGGAATCCCGTTCCCTGGCCGAAGAGAACGCCCGTTGAAACTGGCGTCAGAACTGAACCGCCTCTCAACACGGCAAAGTTGTCGAGAATGTTCGAAGCATCAGTAGCCCGGGGAATTGTATTCGCTCTCTGGAAGTGCAGACCGCCGGAGATTTCCGCGATGAAACTGTTCGTGATGGTTGAATTCAGACGGAACGCGTAATTGTGTCCGCCGGTTTCCTGACGTCCTTCGAAGGCCGTGATGTCGTTGCCAAAGCCAGTGACGTTGGTCAAAGCTAAGGTCGCGAGAAAACCATCGATCTTCGTGAAATCGCCGAAGGTCGAGGCCGTGAAGGTGTTGCGATGATTGACTGCCCAAGTCACTTTGCCGGCGTAGAACGGGATCGTTACATCGTTCTGCGCGGGCTGGTGGAACGTTTGGGTCAGATAGTAGTTCTTGCGTTTCTGTGGATTGAAAGCTCCAAAGAACCAGACCTTGTCTTTCACAATCGGTCCGCCGATGTCACCGCCGAGGTCGACTTCTGAGAAGCCATTGGCGGCGGAACCGGTGAACGGGAAGTTCTTCACTTCGCGGACCAGGCCTTTGCTGGTTCCGTAACCGAAGACGTCACCGTGGAATTCGTTGCCACCGCTCTTGGTGATAACGTTGAAAATTCCGCCGGTTGATCTACCGTATTCCGGACCATAAGCACCAGTCTTGATTTCGACTTCCTGCACAAACTCGAACGGCAGGTTCGCACCCGAACCACCGAAAGCGGGGTCGGTTGTGTTCACACCATCGAGGATGTAGTTGTTCTCAGGACCAGAACCGCCAGCTACTGACGGGTCACGGTCGCGGCCGGTCGCGTCGCGCAAACCGGAACGCGTTACTGTAGGAGCAATCGTGTAAAGCCCCTGCACAGTACGCTGAGTGGGGAAGTTTGAAAACTGATCAGACGAAACGTTCGACCCGGTGGTCGTGCCGCTCACGTCAACTGCAGCGCCGGCCGTATCAGTGATCGTTACACTGGCCTGAGCGCCCGCGGGCTGAAGTGAAATCTCGACCGCTGACGAGCGGGAAAGATTAACTTCAACTTCATTTCTCTCAAACTTGGCAAATCCCTTATCTGCTTCAACTGTAACTGCATATTTTCCCGGAGGAAGGTTCGGAATCTTATAACGACCACCGTCATCGGTCGTTGCCGTCTGGGCCGAAATCAAATTCGGGCTCGTCACTCTTACAGCGACGCCAGGGACGGCAGCACCGGTGGAATCGGTGACCGTGCCTTCTATTGACCCTGTCGTTGACGACTGCGCAAACACGCTGCCAGCAAACAGCGCGAAGCTCGCCAGCAGGGCCGACAAGGCAAAAAACTTAAAGACATTCTTCATTTTCTGCTTTCCTTTCTTGAACTAGACAAAGATGCTGCCCCCTCCTGTGAAAAAAGACCCTTTTTTGTGTGGCAGCATCGAAAGAATTCCAAAGCGAGCGCTAAAGGAGTGGCTCGTTCCGCCGGGTTTTGGCAAATGCCATGCCCACCTGCCAATTTGGAGGTTTTTCTAAATAATCGGAGAGTTGACCCCATCTGCCCGCGACCGGCTCAGCGGTTCATATCCAAAAAAATGGGAATATCCAGAAATTTCAACCGGGGGTCAGGTGATCCGGGTGGCTGTCCAGAGAAGTTTTACCGATAGTCATACGGATCCGATATGGCCAATTAAAGGCGCTGTTCTGCTAAGATTCGCGCAATGCCTGAACGCATCTACCGCGATCCAGTTCACAACATCATTCGTCTGCAAACAGATTCCGATGAAGGCGAGTTGATGATGCGTTTGATCGATGCAGCGGAGTTTCAAAGACTGCGTCGCATCAAGCAACTCGGTCTTGGTCTATACACTTATCAAGGCGCCGAACACTCTCGCTTCACTCACTCGCTCGGTGCTTTTCACTTGATGACGCGCGTGCTCGATCGTTTAGGTGAAACGCATCCGATCCATCCTGAAGATCGAATCGCTGCACGTGCGGCTGCGCTGCTGCACGACGTGGGCCATGGATCGTTTTCACACGTCATGGAAAAGGTGCTCAACTTCCATCACGAACGATGGACCGTGCAAGTGATTCTCGATCAAGCTTCTGAGATCGGAGAGTTGTTGCGATCTCATTCAGACGACTTGCCCGCGAAAGTCGCGTCGATCATCGAAGGTAAGTTTCAACCGTCGGCGTTGGCCCAACTCGTGTCGTCACAACTCGACGTCGATCGCATGGATTACCTGTTGCGCGATTCGTTGATGACTGGAGCGAAGTATGGCATCTACGATCTCGAGTGGATCATCAACGCCCTCGCGATCGACGAAGCCGCGGATCGCGTCTACGTGCAGGCGCGCGGGATCTACGCAGTCGAGGAATACCTGCAAGCGCGCTACTACATGTTCCGCCAGGTTTACTTTCATCGCACGCTGCGATCGGCCGAAGCGATCCTGCGGTCGATCATTCGCCGCGCCCTGCACCTGTTGGACAACGACCAGGAAGTTTGGCACGCATCCGGTACTGCCTTCGAAAAGATACTGCGACGCGAAACCCTGACCGTCAGCGATCATATGCAGGTTGACGATTCGGATTTCGTCTTTCACATCAAGCAGTGGCAAAGCTCACACGATCCGATACTCAAAGATCTGAGCCGGCGGTTCATCACGCGCAGTCTGTTCAAAGCAATCGACCTTGATATGCCGCAGGACCAGCAGGCTGCATTTCTCACCGATGCGCGGCAGATGGTTGAGCGCGCGGGTTTCGATCCTGAGTATTACTTCATCGAAGACCGGGCCAGCGACGTTCCTTATTACAGCTACTATCACACCGCGAAATCGGAACCGAAGAGTCACATCTACGTGGAGAGTGGTTATGCGTCACCGCAGATCCGCGAGATCAGTGAAGTGAGCAATGTGGTGCAGGGACTGCAACACGCCTATGAGCTGCACCGCGTCTGTTTCCCGGCGGAAGTAAAGACCGAGGTTTACGAACTCTATCATCGTGGCAGTCGCAAAGAGACACAACGAGCACAAGTGCTCAGCTAAGTTTTATCTCATCGCCCTGCTGTTGTTGTTGCCCGCCAACTCACAAGCGCAAGCAGGCAGGCATCCGGTTTTGAGTGTGCTGGACTTTGGTCAACAACCGATCGCGCGACAAGCGGCGGAGGCACTTCGCGATCGACTTCGTGCGAGTGGCGCACTGCAAGTTGCCGATGCCGATCTGGGTCGTGCGGCAGCGAAAGGGATCGGCTATTCAGGATCGCTCAATCTCACCATCACTGAAGCGCGCGATCTGGGAGCGGCGTTAGCCGCCGAGTTTTACATTATCGGCGACGCGCAAACATTGCGTCGCTCGTCATTCGAGAAGCCCGTCTATTTTGAGTCGTACTGCTCCATATTCCTGGTTAGCACGCGGACGGGTAAACTGCTTTTCTGGGATCGGCCGAGTTTTGTCAACGACGAGGCAACCAGAGCTGAAGCACTGTTGTCTCAATACATCGCAGACAACGCGTTCACGACGCGCTTGCTCGCCGCCGTCAGGAAAGCCCAGGACGAAGAACGTCTGCAACGAACGGTATTAAATCCATCGGTTGACGCAGTGATCGAAGAAGCACCGGAAGACGAAACAACTGCCGCCAACCAGGGTTTACGATTGCCACGTCCTTACCGGCGACTGCGACCAGGTTATCCCGATACCGCCGCCCGCGCCGAAGCTGAAGCCGTTGTCGACGTAGCTGTTGACGTCGGCGCTGATGGTGAAGTCGGTGAGATACAAATCGTTCGTTGGGCCGGCTTCGGACTCGATGAATCAACCGTGGCGACCGTTCGGCAATTGCACTTCTTCCCGGCAATGAAAAACTCCGCGCCGATTGCGATGCGCGTGCTGCTGCGCTACAACTTTCGCAAACCACCGAGGTGACAATGGGAAGAAAATTGATCTCAGTTTTAATTCTGCTATCCGCGGTTTGGACCATCAACGCGAATGAACAGGTCAGGAAGAGTGATTTGCCTCCGCTCTCGCAACAGCGGGGGCAAGCCGCCCTTCCTGACTTGTTCTATTCTGAGTTGTCCTATCTCGGAGATGACTCCTCACTCGTTTCAACTTCCACACCCGAAGGTCGACTGATCGTCTTTGACGACGTTTGGGAAACCATTCAGGAGCGTTACTACGATCCCGCGTTCCACGGAGTTGACTGGCAGGCAAAGCGCAACACGTTTCGCCCCGCTGCCGGACGAGCGGCCAACAGTCAGGAGTTTTACGAACTGCTGCGACAGATGATCGCCTCCCTGCGCGATGCTCACACGCGTGTCTATTCACCAGATGAAAAGTTTGACTGGTGGAACCCGCGTTTCGTGACGGTGGGTGTCACTGTGCGCGAGATCCAGGGAGTGCCAACAGTCGTCCACGTTGAACCTGGCTCGGCTGCGGCGAAGACCGACATTCGTCCCGGCGACGTGATCGTCAGTGTCGATAACCTTCCGGTCGCAGATTACGTGGCCCAACGAATGCGCGCGAACGGCCTGGCGAGCGACGCCAACACTCGCTTTCGCGCGATCGCTACCATCCTCGAAGGCGCGGCCGGCACTGAAGTCAAAATCGGTTGGACCACACGCAACGGAAAACAGAAGTCAGCCGTGTTTCAACGTTACTGGAGCCAGCGCCATTTAGGATTCAACAACCAGCGCAAGGGAAAGATTGCAGTGCTCAGGATCGACGCCTTCACACAAAGCGTCGCGCTCGATTTTTCCAAAACTCTGCCGGACGTGCTCGCAGGCGCTGAAGGTATCGTGCTCGATCTGCGCGGCAACGGCGGTGGTGATGCGGAAGCGATGGCGGATGTGGCGTCGCTATTTCTCGATGAAGGCACGAACCTGGGAAAATTTGCCGATCGCTCCGGAGCGTCATTCGAGCTGCAAACTTTTTCCAAGCGTCTCTGGCGCATTCCCAATTTGTTACCCACCAAACTTCCGATCGTTGTTCTCACCAGTGAAAATACCTCGAGCGCCGCGGAGATCCTCGTAGCCGCGTTGCAAAACAAAGGTCGCGCGCGGGTCATCGGCGGCGATACTTGCGGCTGCGTGCTCGCGATTCGAAATCGTCACACCTTGCCAGACGGCGGCGTATTGGACGTCAGTGAGTTTGACTATCGCACCGCGAACGGTGTGCGTCTTGAAGGCGCGGGCGTCAAACCTGACAAACTGACATCCGCAACTCGAGCCGATATCTATGCGCGTCGCGATCCCGCTTTCGAACTCGCAAAACAGATCCTTAACTAGTGCCGCCCTACAAAAATCCTCTATGATGCCCGCGAAATGCTTTACCTGTCGCAAGTTCTAGGACGGCCAATACGCGACCTCGAAGGTGAACGTGTCGCCACCGTGAAGGACGTTATCGTGCGTCTCGGCGCCGACGATCACCCACCGGTGACGGGTCTCGTCGCGCGTTATCGCCGTCGTGATTTCTTCCTGTCGCGCTGGCGCATCACGGAGCTGAATCAACACGGCGCGCGCTTGAATTCCGACATACTCGACTTGCGCCCGTTTGTGCGGCGCGAAAGCGAGGTGTTGCTCGCGCGCGACGTGCTCGACAAACAACTGATCGACGTCGATGGCAAACGCGTGGTGCGCGTCAACGATGTTCAGATCATCGAGGTGGCCGGCGACTGGCGCGTCACCGGCGCTGACGTGAGTCTGCAGGGATTGTGGCGACGACTCGCGCCTGCCGGTTTTGCAGGAACGAAGACACCGGTCGAAGTGCTCGATTGGGCCGACGTCGGTTATCTCGCAACTGACGCAGCCACGGTCCAGTTGAAGTCTTCCAGCGACAAGCTCGCGCGACTGCATCCGGTCGAGATCGCTCGACTCGCGGAAGCACTCTCTTATCATCATGGATTGGAAGTGGTCGAATCGCTCGACGACGAAACCGCCGCCGAAACACTCGAGGAGATGCCGGCCGAACGCCAGGCGAAGATACTCAGCGACATGGACCAGGAACGCGCCGCTGACATTCTCGAGTGGATGTCGCCCGACGAAGCCGCCGACGTGCTCGGCGATCTGCCCGAAGAGAAGGCGGAAGAGTTGCTTGGCTTGATGGAACATGAGGAGCAGGCGGACGTCGCCGAGCTACTGCCTTATGAAGACGACACTGCCGGCGGCCTGATGACGACGGAGTTTGTCTCGCTGCCGCGCGCACTGACAGTCGGCGAAGCCCTCGCTCGCCTGCGCGAAATGGCGGAAACGCCAAACATGATCTATTACCTCTATGTGGTTGAGGAGGAGAACACGTGGAAGCTCGTCGGCGTGATTGCGTTGCGCAGCTTGATCCTCGCCGATCCGTCGGCGCCGCTCGCCGACGTAATGCGCACGGAGTTTCAACAAGCCGATCCAGGCGAGCCCGCACAGGAGGTCGCGCAGCGCATGGCCGAATATAACCTGCTGGCGCTTCCCGTTATCGACGATACCGGCGATATACTCGGCATCATCACGGTTGACGACGCGATGGAGATTCTTTTGCCGAAAGACTGGCGGCAACGCCTGCCACGACTTTTTGGTTAACAGGATTTACAGGATGTCACAAGATTTACGGAATAAATCATGGCAATCAGGTGAAATCAAGTTAATCCTGTCTATGGTTTCATGAAGGATGACCCTCCAAATGGCGGATCAGCGAGCAGCAGTTCGAGCTGCCGGGCGGCGTTTAATGCGTCGCGGCGCTCAAGGCGTGCGACGGACTGTCGCGCGGCGCAAACGCCTGCTCGCGTACATCGCCATTCTCGGCCCGGGCATGATCACCGCCAACGCCGGCAATGACGCCGGTGGCATCGCGACCTTCGCTTCCGTCGGCGCAGACTTCGGTTACTCCCTCCTCTGGGTCCTGATTCCCATCACGATTAGTCTCGGTATAGTTCAGGAAATGTGCGCCCGCATGGGCGCGGTTACCGGCAAAGGTCTCGCTGACTTGATCCGTGAGCGTTTCGGTGTTCGTTGGACCGCGCTCATCATGCTCGCGTTACTGATCGCGAATGCGGGCGTCACGGTTTCAGAGTTTGTCGGCATTGCCGCCGCCACCGAGCTTTTCGGTTTCTCGCGTTATGTCTCCGTCCCGCTGACGGCAATCCTGATCTGGTTTCTGATCGTGAAGGGTTCTTACAAACGAGTCGAGCGCGTGTTTCTGCTGATGTCGCTCGTCTTCCTTGGTTATATCGTTTCGGCTTTTCTTTCACGGCCGGACTGGGGCGCAGTGGCAGTCGGCTTAGTCAGGCCCCAGTTCAAATTTGAACATGCGTTTCTGTTCACGTTTGTCGCCATCATCGGTACGACCATCTCGCCGTACATGCAGGTTTACGTGCAGTCGTCAGTAGTCGAGAAAGGCGTCACACCGGAAAACTATGGCAAGACAAAAACAGATGTGTGGATCGGAACGATCTTCGCGATCCTGATCGTGTTCTTCATCATCGTCTCCACCGCGGCGACGCTTCACAAATCCGGCATTCAAATCACAACCGCGGCAGACGCCGCACACGCGTTGCGTCCACTTGCCGGACGATATGCGCAGACCTTATTTGGCTTCGGACTCTTTGGCGCCTCGATGCTGGCGGCTGGAGTTTTGCCGCTCGCCACTGCCTACTCGATCAGCGAGGCGCTCGGATTTGAGAAAGGCGTCTCGCGAAGTTTCCGCGAAGCGCCGATCTTCCTCGGCACATTCACTTTTCTGGTGGCGGTCGGGGCTTTTATCGCCATCGTCCCGAACCTGCCGCTGATTCGCGTGTTGCTGGTGACGCAGGTGATCAACGGACTCTTACTGCCGTTTGTGCTATTCGCCGTCCTGCGGCTGGTGAATAATCGCGAGTTGATGGGCCGCTATGTTAATGGTCCAATCTACAATATCGCTGCCTGGCTGACGGCGATCGTCGTCACGCTTCTTTCCCTACTCTACATATTGATCACGATATTCCCCGGCATATTTGGCCGCGGATGACACCGATCTGTGGTAAAAGAATGGCGCGAAAGCCGTGACTCGTCCTCGTTTCACCAACAAGATCGCTCTCTTTCTGATTGCGTCGGCAATAGCCTTGCTGGCCACTTACTTGTTCTGGTCTTTCGCTCCCGAGATCAAAACACTGCTCGAACACCGGATGGGGACCAATCCGTCGCCTTCGGCGGAGACAATCGTTAGCGCCATCAAACTGTTGTTGGTCGGCATCGTCGGCTACCTGTTCGTCCGCGGTCTTAATTCAATATTTTTCGCCCTTGCGTTCTGGTTCAAACGGATCGACGCGCCGACGCTCATTCGCAACATCTTCACGATCGTTGCTTTCACC
>Ga0070699_100002356_pt1 | contig 16955 bp, 15 predicted proteins | sample KBSK1503metaG_FD_65473 | JGI IMG/M metagenome (GOLD analysis project Ga0070699, IMG submission 65473) | Corn, switchgrass and miscanthus rhizosphere microbial communities from Kellogg Biological Station, Michigan, USA - KBS K1-50-3 metaG | ecosystem: Host-associated > Plants > Roots >... | reverse complement strand
CGCATCCAGTATCCCCAGCTCGACGTGACGCTGATCGAGCCCCAGGGCAAGTTCATCACCTGCCCCTACGGCAACCTGCTCCTGGCCGGCCGGCGCACGCTGCCGCAGATCACCCACTCCTACGACGGCCTGGTGAAGCGCGGCGTCAAGCATGTGCGCGACACGGCCGTCGCCATCGATCCGGCCGCGAGGACGGTGCGCCTTGCCGGTGGCGAGAGAGTTGGCTACGACAAGCTGATCCTGAGCCCCGGCATTGCCATCCGCTGGGGCGGCATCGCCGGCTACGACGAGGCCGCGGCTGAGACCTTCCCGCACGCATGGCTCGACGCCGACGGCGCGCAGATCAGCCTCCTGCGCAGGCAGCTGGAGGACATGCCCGACGGCGGCGTGGTCGGTTTCGCGATCCCCGACAACCCGTACCGCTGCCCGCCGGGGCCTTACGAGCGCATCAGCATGGTCGCCTCGTATCTCAAGAAGGCCAAGCCCAGGTCCAAGATCCTGGCACTCGACGCCAAGGACCAGTTCTCCAAGCAGGGCCTGTTCCAGGACGGCTGGAAGGAGCTCTACGGCGACATGGTCGAGTGGGTGCCGCTCGGCAAGGACGGCAAGGTCGTGCGCGTCGACCTCAAGGAGAAGGTCTTCGAGACCGAGTTCGGCAACAGGCACAAGGTCGACGTAGGCAACGTCATCCCGCCGCAGTCGGCGGCGAAAATCGCCATCGACGCCGGCCTTGCCAACGAGTCGGGCTGGGTGCCCATCACCACGCGCACCTTCGAGGCGCAGAAGGCGCCGCATATCCATGTCATCGGCGACGCCACCATCGCCGCGCCGATGCCGAAGTCGGGCTACATCGCCAACAACACCTCCAAGCAGGCGGTGGCCGCCGCCGCCGCGGCGCTCGAAGGCAAGCCGGCGCCGGCCGATCCCGTCTACTTCAACACCTGCTTCAGCCACGTCGGCGACGACTACGGCATCTCGGTGATCAACATCTTCCGCCCGACGGACACGGGTTTCCAAGACACCCCGGGCGGCGTCTCCCCGCGCGGCCCGTTATCCGAGCGGCGCGAGCAGCGTCGCCTGGAGGCCCTGCACGCCGACACCTGGTACGCCAGCATCACGGAGGATGCTTTTTCGTGATGTGTAGGCGCTAGGCACTACTCACCCTTGCCAGCCACCCAGTCCTTGCTCCGCATCTGCATGAGCCCCCGATGATCGAGCACGGGCAGGGTCATCTGGACGGTGATCGGTGCCGGCTGTGCGCGGCCCTGCAGCCGATCCAGCAACGAGGGCTCCGATGGCGCAGCCGTATTGAGCTTGAGGCGGAAGCTGTAGTCGCCTACTTCCTGCACGAGCCTCTTGCTCGTGTCGTTCCGCGCCTCCGGAATGTTCGTTACGGGATAGAAGCGCACGGTCTCCGAATGGACGGTGTGCCCAAGGATGGTCAGCGGCGTGAATTGGCGCGTGCTGGGCGTGGCTTGCATCTTCGGGTGCTCGCCCAGGTAGGCGCTGTAGAAGCGCGTGGTGGTGTTGGTCTTCGGGTTGTGCGCCTCAAGCTCCATGGAGACCACAGTGCCGCTGCGCGCACCACCGTTGGCGAGGCTGATGGGTATGGTGAAATTCTCGCCCTCGCCGTCCATCTGATAGAGGAACACTGGCGGCAGGTAGACTTCGAGCTGGGCACCTTGCAGGGTGCTGACGTACACGCTGACGAAGGACGCGAGCACCGCCCCCGCTGAGAACGCCATCGAAAGCCAGCCGCTGTGCCCCCGATGCACGGCAGTGTCCACCGCGGTCTTGACGGGGATGGGCTCCTCTCTGGCGCGCTCTCTCGCGCGCTCGTCCTGCATGACGGCCATCGTCGCTCCCTCCTCTGAAGGTCTCGGATCACCCCGCCGAAAGCGACGAGCGGAATAGAGCCGCTTTGGGGCGGTCGGATGGCGGCAGCCTCGCGACCGAGGTCCAGACCCCTTCCGGCCTACGCTGGAGGATGAGAACGGGGTCTGACCCCGGCTGTCACAGCGCGTCGATCACTCCGAAGGCCGTAATCGCCTCCTCCGCTGTCAGACCGCCGTGGTGGCCGTGGAAGGTGTTGGTCAGCACGCCCGGCTCGTGCCACCAGACGAAATGGCCGAGCCGGGGCAGGATGAGGATGTCCCCGAGCCGGCGGCGCAGCTCCTCGCTCACCGGTTGCGGACCGAGCAGGCCCTCACCCAGGGCCGCGTCCACGGTCATCACCGCCGCCACGCCGTCCAGCTCATTGCACAGAAGGTCTATGGTCTCGTCCCGCCGCTCCGGGCGCACGTGCAGGAACACGTCGCGGGGGGAGCCGTTGGGATAGATGCGGTTGCCGGTAGGGCTGACGGCGAGGTGCTCCGCCAGCTGCGGCAGCCGCAGGTTGAGCGCGATCGTCTCGGCCGCGTCGGCCCGGACATGGCCGTGGTCGGCGGTGAACAGATAGAGCGTATCAGGGCTGTCGATGTCGCGCAGCGCCTCGTCGAAGGTGCGCCAGAAGCTGGCGATCTCGGCCTCGTGGTAGGGCGTGCCGGGGCCGTAGAGGTGGGCAATGGAATCGATCGCCGCCCAATAGAAGCCGAACAGCGCCTTGCCCTCGGTCGTCTCCAGCGCCTCCTTGAGTTGCACCAGCCCCTGCGCCAGCGTGGCGTGGGTGACAACCTCCGCACCGGCGGTGGCCATCCGGTTGAAGGCGGACCGGGCGTAGCTGTGGTGCGCGAATTGAATGGAGGGCACACCCTTGGCCGCCAGCCGCTGGTGAAACGTCTCCTTTACGGCGACCAGGGCCGCGGGGTCGTAGCCCTTGCGCAGGCAGGAGTCGGTGGCGCGCTGTCCGAGCGGGCTGAAGGCCAGCGACTGGATCACCTCGCCGTAGGCGGGGATGTAGATGTTCCACTCGTAGAGCGCATGCTCGCTCGGCAGCACGCCCCAGTTGAGCGTCGTCACGGAGGCCGCGGTGGTGGAGGGGAACAGGGCCGAGATGGGCGTCAGCGTGCCCTCGTCGGCGACGCGGGCGGTGGTGCGGAAGCGGCGGCGGTATTGCTGCCAGAACTGCCAGCCGAAGGAATCGACCAGGAACAGCACGACCTTCTTCGGCTGCGGATAGCTGCCGCCGAAGCAGTCGGGCGGCAGCAGGGCGCCGGTTGTCCCACCCGTGAGAAGGTGCTCGATGGTGGAGGGGATGTTGCCGAACGCGTAGTCGGCATAGATGGGCCTCACCAGCCCCTCGGCCAGCGGCTGGAAGCGCGCCAGCGGGGCCTCGTTGATCATCTCAGCCCCCTCCTCTTCCCAATCCGGCCCTACCCCTGACGCCTCGACAGGAACGCCAGCCGCTCCAGGAGGTGCACGTCCTGCTCGTTCTTGAGCAGCGCGCCGGCGAGCGGCGGGATCAGCTTGCGCGGGTCGTTCTCGCGCAGGGTCTCGGGCGCGATGTCCTCGTTGAGGAGCAGCTTGATCCAGTCGAGCAGCTCCGAGGTGGAGGGCTTCTTCTTGATGCCCGGCACCTCGCGCAGGTCGTAGAACATCCTGAGCGCCTCCGACACCAGCCGCCCCTTGAGGTTCGGAAAGTGCACCTCCACGATGGCACGCATGGTGCCGGCATCGGGGAACTTGATGTAGTGGAAGAAGCAGCGGCGCAGGAAGGCGTCGGGCAGCTCCTTCTCGTTGTTGGAGGTGATGATGACCACGGGGCGATGCTGCGCCTTGATGGTCTCGCCCGTCTCGTAGACGTAGAACTCCATGCGGTCGAGCTCCTGCAGCAGGTCGTTGGGGAACTCGATGTCGGCCTTGTCGATCTCGTCGATCAGCAGCACCGGGCGCTGGCTGTGGGTGAAGGCCTCCCACAGCTTGCCCTTGCGGATGTAGTTGGCGATGTCGGCCACGCGCGGGTCGCCCAGCTGGCTGTCGCGCAGGCGGCTCACCGCGTCGTACTCGTAGAGGCCCTGCAGCGCCTTGGTGGTGGACTTGATATGCCACTCGATCAGCGGCGCGCCGATCGCCTTGGCCACCTCGATGGCGAGCACCGTCTTGCCGGTTCCGGGCTCCCCTTTCACCAGAAGCGGCCTCTGCAGGGTGATGGCGGCGTTGACGGCCACCTTGAGATCGTCGGTGGCAACGTAGTCGGTGGTTCCGTTGAAACGCATGGGGTCTGTCCGCCCGCCTCCCGGTGAAATGGCTGCGCGACTCTAGGCAACGCGCCTCACCCCAGCAAGCTTGCCGCCTGCGGCGTTTGGGCTGACAGCTCTGACACGTGGTAGTGTCTCAATTCGAAATTGATAATACCACCCCAGGCAATGCTTCGTCGCTTCGGGTGGCCGTGAGACCGGAGAGCTACCGAGAATTGGCGGAGCGGGTCCGCCGCCAACGCGCCACGACCTTATCGACATCCAGCGTGCTAAGACGCGTCGGCGGCCCCTCCATCACGGTCGCGTTGACCTTGGCGATCTCGACGTTGAGCGCGGCAACCCGAAGACGGACGGCCGCCTCGTCGTCGAGCTTCTCGATCGCGGCGAGCTCCGCCTCCACCTTGCGGAGCAGCTCAAGCGATGGCGGCAGTATGGAGACCTGCTCGCGCTGGACGAACTGCTTCACCCACCAGTCAGGGTCGTATTCCTCACCGAGATTCGGGAGGGGCTTACCGGCCCCCGGCAGGTTGTCGAAGGCTCCCTGTTCCCTGGCAACACGGATCTGCGCTTCGATCCATGTCTCCCAGCTCATCCCCGAAGGCTTGCGCTCGGTCATGGTCCTCAAGTCTCCTCGTCAAAGATAGCACCTCGCACGCGCCCGCAAAATGGCTTTACGGCGGCCTGGCGGCCGACTCCAAACTGAGACACCACCCTCTGACGTCTGCGCTGGACACGGCCGAGCCGTCCGCTACCATGCCCCGCTCATGATCCAGGATACGGTCCACCGAGATCCGCCGGACCTTGCACCGTCAGTCACCGGCGTCATCCTCGCCGGCGGACAGTCGCGCCGCATGGGCGGCGGCGACAAGGGGCTGCTCGATCTCGCCGGCAAGCCGATGCTGGCGCACGTCATCGAGCGCCTGGCGCCCCAGGTCGGCCGCGTCGTCGTCAACGCCAACGGCGATCCGGCGCGGTTTGCCGCGTTCGGCCTGCCGGTGGTGGCCGATACGGTTCCCGATTTCGCCGGGCCATTGGCGGGCGTGCTGGCGGGCATGCGCTGGTCCCGCGCCAATGCCCCGGCTGCGCGCTGGATCGCCACCGCCGCCGGCGACGCTCCGCTGCTGCCGCGCGACCTGGTTGAGCGGTGCCTCCAGGCCCTGGTGGGTCGCTCAGGTGCCATCCCGCTGGCCCGGTCGGCCGGGGGGCTGCACCCCGTGATCGGCCTGTGGCCGGTCGCGCTGGCCGACGACCTGGAGGCACAGCTGGCCGCCGGCGTCCGCAAGGTGCTCGCCTGGACGGACCGCCACGGCACCGTGCCGGTGTCGTTCCCGTTCGTGGAGGTGGGCGGCACGGAGCTCGACCCGTTCTTCAACGCCAACACGCCGCAGGAGCTTGGCGAGCTGCGCGCACTGCTGGCGCGGGTTGCGCCATGAGCCGCGCCGCGCGTACGCCCCCGGTGATCGGCGTGGCCGGCTGGAAGAACTCCGGCAAGACCACGCTGGTGACGCGCCTGATCGCCGAGCTCACGCGCCGCGGCCTCCAGGTTGCGAGCGTCAAGCACGCCCACTACGATTTCCAGATCGACGACGCCGACACCGACAGCGCCCGCCATCGCCGCGCCGGCGCCGCCCAGGTGGCCATCGTCTCCCCCAGGCGCTGGGCGGTGGTGCGCGAGCTGCGTGGCGCCCCGGAGCCGTCCCTCGACGAGATGATCGGCCGCCTGGAGCCGTGCGACCTCGTCATCGTCGAAGGCTTCAAGGCCGCGCCGATCCCCAAGATCGAGGCGCGCCGGTTGGCGTCGGCACGCGCCGTGCCGCTGGCCGCGACCGACCCCCACGTCGTCGCCATCGCGGCCGACCACGCCTGCGACGGGGCCGGGCGGCCGGTGTTCGCCCTCGACGACGCCGAGGCAATCGCCGATTTCATCGTAAGGATCCTCGGCGTCGGCAAAGGTGTCAGACCCTCTGGGTCTGACACCATGACCTGAACGGGGCCAGAGCAATGGTGTCAGACCCAGAGGGTCTCACACCTCGGATCGACACCTCCGATCACTGTTTGTCACGCTCACGTGAGGGCGGCTCGCGAACCGCAGTGGAAGGACTATATCCGTTGCGTGCGGGTGGGGTTCGCCAGGCCGTCTCAAGAGCACGGGCCGCGAAGCCATCCAAAAGTGGCACACGAGCCCACACTCAGATGGGAGACGATCATGAGAACCCTGGCTTCTGCCCTGATCGCCCTGGCGGTCCTGGCCGGCGTGGCGGCGCCCCTCGTGGCGCCGGCAAGCGCGTTCGACGGCAGGTCCTACTTCGAGGAGCTGCAGCGCAACCTCCCGTAAGCGGCAACAGGTCTTTGTCCGAGAGAAGGGCCCGTGTCTCCCACGGGCCTTTTTCATTGCGGGCGCCGCCTTGGGGCACTGCACACGTCAATCGAGGGCAATATCTCCCTCGACCACGTGGTTGAGGTCGGTGCCCGCCGCCGTCAGCACCACCTTGACCTTGAGCGCGCCCTTGTCGAGGCCCCGCTCACGCACGACGCGCTCGATCTCCCGCTGCGAGGTGACGCCCACCTGCTTCAGAAACTTGCGCAGCGACTGGTTGAACCTGTCCTCGTCCATGCCTGCTCTCCATTGCGCCGAATGCCCGATAGGCCACGCTTTGCCGCGTCCGGCTCGTGAAGCGCCCGCCGTGCTGCACCGCAAACCGGGCGGACGCCGGCCGGCCGGGGGAGCCTGGAGATTACGCCTCGCCCGTGCCATGATAAAAGGCGGAGTGGAGGAAAGGGCAACGATTGCTTTTCGGCCCGGTTGCCGAGATCGGCGGCGGGGGTTTCGCGCGGCAGTTGCTCTGTAACGAGACGTGGTGCATCAGACCGGGACGCGCAAGACAGGAATGACCGAGCACATCAGGAGCTTTGCGGCTGCGCCGGAGCTGGTCGATCCGTTCGGCCGGCAGATCACCTATCTCAGGGTCTCCGTCACCGACCGCTGCGACTTCCGCTGCACCTACTGCATGTCGGAGCACATGACCTTCCTGCCCAGGAAGGACCTGCTCACGCTGGAGGAGCTGGACCGCGTATGCTCCGCCTTCGTGGCGAGAGGCGTGCGCAAGCTCAGGATCACCGGCGGCGAGCCGCTGGTGCGCAAGAACATCGTGTGGCTGCTGCGCGCGCTCGCCCGCCATTTGGAGACGGGGGCCCTCGACGAGCTGACGCTCACCACCAACGCCAGCCAGCTCACCAGGTTCGCCGACGAGCTGAAGGCGGTGGGCGTGCGCCGCATCAACATCTCGCTCGACACCCTGAAGGCGGACCGCTTCCGCGCCATCACCCGCTGGGGCAACCTCGCCGAGGTCATGGCCGGCATCGACGCCGCCGAGAAGGCGGGGCTCGCGGTGAAGCTCAACGCCGTGGCGCTGAAGGGCACGAACGAGGACGAGATCGACGACCTCGTCCGCTTCGCCCACGGCCGCGGCTTCGATCTGACGCTGATCGAGACCATGCCCATGGGCGACATCGACGGCGACCGCACCGACCAGTACCTGCCGCTGTCGATCGTGCGTGCCCGCCTCATGGACCGCTGGACGCTGGAGGACATCCCGTTCCGCACCGGCGGCCCGGCGCGCTATGTCCGCATCAAGGAGACGGGCGGTCGCCTCGGCTTCATCACCCCGATGACGCACAATTTCTGCGAGAGCTGCAACCGCGTGCGGCTCACGTGCACCGGCACGCTCTACATGTGTCTCGGCCAGAACGACGCCGCCGATCTGCGCGCGCCGCTGCGCTCCAGCCCCGACGACGACCCGCTGATGCGTGCCATCGACGAAGCCATCGCGCGCAAGCCCAAGGGCCACGACTTCGTCATCGACCGCCGCTCGCGCCGCCCCGCCGTGGCGCGGCACATGAGCGTGACAGGCGGATAGCGATGCACCGCGCCGATAGGCCGCGGTCCCCATACTTGTCCGCGAGCATAAGCTCCGCAGAGGGAGACCCGATCGCGTGCAAGACATTTACGACCCACTCTTTGTGAAAGGTGTTTTCGACAGATGCAGCGCTGCCTATCGGTACTGGAGCCAGATCGCCTCGTTCGGGTTTATCTTCTTGTGGCGACGCCAGTGCGTCGATCACATGCCGGCGATCCTACCCGACGGGGCCACTGGACTCGACCTCATGGCTGGCACCGGCGAAGCGTGGCCCTACCTCCTAAGACGGCGGGCAAACATTGCGTCGATAACCGCTGTCGACATTTCATCCGAGATGATCCGCCGCGCTCTCGACCGATTGCACAGGAGCCGCCTCGATAAGATCAAACTCATCGAAGTGGATGTCCTGAAAAACTCGCTGGCTGCCGAGTCTGCTGATTTCGTGATTTCCACTTTCGGGCTCAAGACGTTCAACCAAAGTCAGCAGCGGCACCTGGCCACGGAGTTGGCACGGGTGTTGAGGCGTGGCGGCGTATTCTCGTTGATAGAGGCCTCGGACCCGAAAGGCTGGGTGCTGCATGGTCTATATCGCTTCTACTTGAGCCGTGTACTCCCGCTAGTTGAGAAAATCGTGCTCAAAGGCGCGCAAGACTTCAGTATGATCGGCGTCTACACGCGGAACTTCGGCGATTGCCGCTTTATTGCGCAATGCCTGGTGGAGCAGGGCGTCGAGGTTGAATTCAAGGTGTTCTTTTTTGGCTGTGCCACCGGGGTTGTCGGCCGCAAGCCTTGAGACCCGGGGGTCCGACGCCTTTGATGGGACGGCAGAGGTGCGGGCTCTCCCCTGCCGTCCCGAGGGGGCGCCTTGGCTTATACGCCCCCCTGCTAAAGTGCCCGAGGCGCCGGCACCTCGATGGTGGGAGGGGCGCCGCGTGTGTGGGACGGCGCGGCCGGCGTTCGGGCAACGCCCGGATTGCGCCCGGCAATTCCGGCCGCGGCATGTCCACACGTCCGCGGATGCGGCGACCCGGTGGCAAGGCTGCGGTGGTTGGGTGGCCGGGGCCAAGAATTGATCGACCTGCAATGTTCCGCAAGGAAGTTGAGTGCGGCGGTGGCGGCAGCCCCCTCCGGGCCTCCGGGTCTGACGTCGTAGCTCCAACCATCTATCTCGGAAGCGGAAGCCGCAGGCCGAGGCTGTCCAGGACCTCGTGAGTTGCGACGCGACCGTCGCTTGGCAATTGCCAAACACAGGGTGTGGTGCCACGGTGTGGAACCCGCAGGGGCTCGAGGATCTGGCACCGACATGCACCTGCCGTATCACGTGCTCGATGTCTTCACCGAGGAGCGCTTCGGCGGCAATCCGCTGGCGGTGGTGCTCGACGCGGACGGGCTCGACGGTGCGCGCATGCAGAAGATCGCGCGCGAGTTCAACCTGTCGGAGACCGTGTTCGTGCTCAAGCCGGAGCACGCCGCGCATACCGCCCGCGTGCGCATTTTCACGCCGGCGCGCGAGCTTCCCTTCGCAGGCCATCCGACGGTCGGCACCGGCGCGCTGCTGGCCTTGCTCAGGGCGTCTGAGCCTGCCGGCCGCGGCGACGCGCTGATCGTGCTGGAGGAAGGCGTCGGCATCGTGCGCGTCGGCGTGCGGCTGCGGCCGGCTGCTGCGCCCTATGCCGAGTTCGACGCCCCGAAGCTGCCCACCGAGGACGGCACGCTGCCGCCGGCCGACCGTCTCGCCGCGGCCCTGGGGCTGATCCCGTCCGAGATCGGCTTCGAGAATCACCGCCCGACGCGATACGGCGCCGCCAATGTTTTCGCCTTCGTCCCCGTCGCATCGCTCGACGCCATCGGCAAAGCGCGGGTGGCCACGACCCATTGGGACGGGGCGCTGCAGGGCCAGGGGGCGTTCCTCTACTGCCGCCAGGCGGTGCATACCACGTCGAGCTTCCACGCCCGCATGTTCGCCCCCGACCTCGGCATTCCCGAGGACCCGGCCACCGGCTCCGCGGCTGCCGCCTTTGCCGGCGTGGTGCACCGCTTCGACGCGCTCCCCGACGGGGCGCACAAGCGTGTCATCGAGCAGGGCTACGAGATGGGCCGGCCGAGCACCATCGCTCTCACGGTGGAGGTGGAGTACGGCAAGCTCGCGGCCGTCCGCATCGGCGGCCATGCCGTCCCGGTGGCGGAGGGGAAGATCGAGGTGTAGCCGCCCAGCCCCCGCGCGGGCTGTCTCAGCGCGGTGGCCGCGACCTCGGCAGCGTCAGCGCGAAGACGGCGCCCCGTGAGCCCGGCAACAGCTCGATCGTGCCCTCCTGTGCCTCGATCAGGGAGCGCGCGATCCGCAGACCGAGGCCGGTGCCGCCGCGCTCGCGGCGGGTGGTGAAGAACGGTTCGAAGATGCGGGCCCGGTTGCCCTCCGTGATGCCGCGGCCGTTGTCCTTGAAGGCGATCCTGGCCGCCGTCTCGGTCGCCTCGAGGTGCACCTCGATGGCGGCGGCCTCCGCCTCCATCGAGTTCTGGATCAGGTTGGTCGCGACGATCTCGAAGCTCTCGGCGGAAATGCAGGTTTCAAGCCGCTCCTCGCCCGTCCGCGTAATGGCGAGGCCGTTGCCGGCGTGACGCCGCGCCAGCCGGTCGACGGCGGCGGCGATGTCGATGGACGTATCGGCCCGGGGCACGTTCTCGGCATGCGCCAGCTCGATCAGGCGGCTCACCAGCAGACGCAGGCGGTCGGTGTCGGCGACGATGTTGGCGAGGAAGCGGCAGCGATCGGCCTCGCTCATCGTTGCGAGATGCTCCTGCAGCAGCTCGGCCGAGCCGCGGATGGCGGCGAGCGGGCCTTTCAGCTCGTGCGAGACGTGGGCGGCGAAGTCGCGGATGTACTGCGAGCGCCCGTCGAGAGCTCTTGCCATGTCGAGGAAGCTGCGGCCCAGCGCCGCCAGCTCGTGCGTGCCGTAGTGATCGAGCGGCACCAGCGCCGCGCGATTGCCGCGGCCCAGCTCGGCCGCCTGCGCCGCCAGCCGGTTGATGGGCCGTACCAGGGTTCGCGTCGTCACCCAGCCGAGCAGCAGGGTGAGGCCGAGAATGGTGAGCCCTGCCAGCAGGAAGCGGTCGCGCGTGGCGTACATGTGGCGCAGGATGTTGTTGGGCGTCCGCGACAGGTAGACGATGCCGAGCAGCCGATCGCCCCGCACCACCGGGAACGCCGAGAAGATCCGCACGCCCGTGCCGCGGCTGAGCGAGGCCAGCGGCGGCGTCGGGCTGTCCGGCGCCCGCTGGCGCAGCGCGCTGGCGTAGCGGCCCTGCATCGCCTCGGCCACCTCCTCGACGTGGGCCAGCGACTGGCCGAGCTCGTCGCGGCCGCCGATCACCACGCCGCGGTGGTCGAGCACGCGCAGACCGGCAAGCGTGGTCCTCTGCGCGTCGAGGAACAGGGCCGCGATCTCCGCGCCGATCCGCAGCATGGCGGGGCTCGCCGGCTCCGCGGCCGCGAGGGCAAGGGGCCGGCGCGACCGGGTGGCGTGGGTGGCGAGGTCGATCAGCGGCTCGGCCGGAGTCTCCTGGTCGGCCTGGCTCCTCGTGTAGCGAGACGGCACGCTCCGCTGGGCGACCGGGGCACCATAGTCGCCCAGCTCCGCGGCCGATGCCGTCACGGCCCGATCGAGCAATGCGGCGAGCACAGCCGCCTGGGCGATCAGCTCTGCCTCCGTCTCGCGCACCAGCTGGTTCTCGTAGATGCGGAAGAACACCACGCTGCCCAGCGGCAGCACCAGCACCGTCAGGGTCACCACCAGGAGCACGGTGCGGACGCTGGGGCGATATTTGCCCCGCATGGAGCCCAGCCGCCCGCGCGCACGGCTGGCCAAGGCTGCGCTGGGCGGATCGGCGGCACCGCTAGCGGCAGGGGCCAAGCTTGTATCCCACGCCATGGAGCGTCTCGATGATGCACTGGCAGCCCGCCGCCTCGAACTTGGAGCGGATGTGCCGGATGTGGCTGTCGACGGTGCGGTCGGAGACCTGGCCGTTGGCGGCGTAGACGTTGCCGATCAGGCTGTTGCGGTCGCGCACGTGCTGGGGCCGGCGCAGGAGCTCCTTGAGCAGCGCGAACTCGGTGGCCGTGAGGGAAACCGGCCGCCCCGCGTAGCTTGCCGCGTGCTGCGCCGGATCGAGGCGGAGGAGGCCGTGCTCCAGCGCGCTGGCCCCTGCCGCGGCCGGCTCCGGCGGTCTCAGGCGCTTCAGGATCACCTTGACGCGCGCCACCAGCTCGCGCGGACTGAAGGGCTTCGCCACATAGTCGTCGCCGCCGATCTCCAGGCCGAGGATGCGGTCCACCTCCGAGTCGTGCGAGGACAGGAAGAGGATCGGCACGTCGGACGACTTGCGGATCTCCCGGCACACGCCGAGACCGTCCAGTTCGGGAAGGCCCACGTCGAGGACGATGAGATCGGCGTTGCGCTCGCCGAAGGCGCTGAGCGCCGCCTTGCCGTCGCCGGCCTCGACGATGGCGAACCCGGACTTGTCCAGCGCGAAGCGCACAACCTCCCGGATGTGCGGGTCGTCATCGACGACCAGGACGGTGGCTGCCATGCGCTCCCCTCACCGCATGCATTGGCATCGCTCTTCTAGGATCGGCACAAGGCCGAATTAGGGACCAGGTTTCAGGGATTAGGTTTCAGGGGGTGCACCTCTTTGAGACCTAATCCCTAATCCCTGAAACCTAAAGGGACACCCGGGCGGGGGAGCATCGCCCGGGTGTCGTGGCGGGTGAAGCGGGGGGTCTTCACGCCGCCATACGGGAGAGCCGACGCATCCGCCACAGCAGGAGGAGCGCGACGAGGGCAAGTCCGGCGAGCTGCCCCGGCTCCGGTGCGGCGCCGCCGGAGAAGGCGGGCTGGCTGGAGGGCACCACCGGGGCGCGGGCCTCGATCAGCTGGCCGCCCGCCGCCGGAGCGGCCGGGACGATCCGGCTGCCGCCGAGCCCGGGCTGGCGCGCCGCGTTGGGATAGGCGGAAGGCTTCACGCCCTCGACCATGGGCAGCGGCACGTCGGCGTTGCGGTTGGAGGCCGGGTCGGCGTTGACCCTGCGCTCGGAGACGGCGACGAACGAGGTCCACTGGGTCACGAGCGCGTATTTCAGGCCGAGGTCGGTTACGGCCGCTTTCACCGCGGTATCCGCCAGCCCCGAGGTGCGCAAGGCGGGCGGCACCATCAGCTCGTGCATGTGGTCGGAGATGCGCGAGCGCGCCCAGATGAGCGGGATGGCCTCGGTGGCGGTGCCCGTGGCCCCGGCCGGCACGGCGATCTGGAGGGGCAGCAGCGCCGGCCGTCCGTTAACCTTGCCGGAGACCTTGACGAGGTGCGTGCCGGCGCTATCGAAGCGGCCCTGGATACGGATCGAGTCGCCCTCGAACAGGTCGGGGATGAGGGCGGGCGTCACGTCCTGCGGCTTGAGGCTGCCCCAGTCGATCTGGATGTCGGTGAGCACCGGGGTCTTGAGCCGGCTGGCGAACTGGATCGCCGCCTCGTGGCTCTTCTCGGTCGGGTCGATGACGCGCGACAGGCCGCGGCCGTGGCGGGCCATCTCCTCGATCAGGTAGCGGTTGATCGCCGAGCCGATGCCGAAGGCGTAGAGCCGGCCCTGGCCGACGCTGGCCGCCACCATCCGCAGGATCTCCGGCTCGTTGCCGACGTAGCCGTCGGACAGGAACACGACGATGCGCAGCGTGCCGGGGCTCTGCGCCACGCCGTAGGCCTGGCGCAGGCCGGCCAGCACCTCGGTGCCGCCGTCGGCGGAGAGGCTGTCCACATAGGTCAGGCCGGCCCTGAGGTTGGCCGGTGTGGCCGGCACCGGACCGGAGGCGAACTCCCTGGCATTGTTGGAGAAGCGGATGACGCGGAAGTAGTCGGCCGGCCGCAGCGCCCGCAGAGCGTGGCGCATGAAGGTCTTGCTGGCCTCGATGGGCAGGCCCGACATGGAGCCGGAGGTGTCGAGCACAAACACCATCTCGCGCGGTGTGATGTCCGCGTCGGCCGGCGCCTGCGGCGGCTCGATGAGGAGCGAGAAGGTGCCGCCGCGCGCGTCGCGGTGCGCCAGCAGCCCGGCCTGCGGGGCGCTGCCCGACAGGGCGTAACGCAGGATGAAGTCGCGATTGTCCACCGTGCGACCCTCGGCCAGCGTGATGGTCTTGGCCGTGGCGTCGCCCGTCGTGGAGAGCGCGTGCGTCTTGCTCATCACGCCGGCGATGGGCATGCCGGAGGCGAGGTTGACGCGGATGAACACACGGTCCGTATCGATCGTGGCCGGGATGGTGAGCCCTGCCACCTCGGGATAGCTCGGGACGGGGCCGAGCTGCCACACGCCCGCGATAGGCGGCGCGGCGGCGCCCGGCGCGTCGATACGCGGCGCGGCGTTGTCGGCGGCGGGGTTGTCCCGTGGCGCGGTGGTCGGAAGGAGCGCCACCACCTGCGGGCGGTTGGTCTGGTCGAGGGGGATATAGCGTGGGCCGACCACCAGCGGCACCACCAGCTCGTAGCCGCCATCGATGCGGGGCACGGTCTGCGTGTACTTGAGGGTGACCTTGATCGGGTCGCCGGGCATCAGGTTGGCGATCTCCTGGGTGAACATGTTGGGGCGGTGCTGCTCCAGGAGGGCGGCCGCCTTGCCCTCGCGCTTGCCTTGCTCGAACGCCTGGCGCGCCTCCTCGCGCTCGCGGATTCTGGCCTGGACCACCTCGTCGCCCACCTCCATGGTCATGGCGAACACCGCCGCATCCTTGTGGAGCGGGAAGAGGTATTTGGCGTTGAGGGGCGTCGCCGTGGGGTTCACGAAGATCTGCGTCACCGTCACGGTGGCGAGGTCGCCCTGGATGTCGGCGACCACGTCGGTCTTGAGGCTGGGGAAGTGGATGGTCTTGCCCCCGGCGTCGGCCGTGATGCGGCCGGCAAGGCCTTGATCGTCCGGAAGGACGGCGGCACCGGCCCGTCCCGGAACGAGCGCCAAGGCCAGGGCGGCCCACAGCACCGCTGCTGCCAGTATCCTGATCATTCCCGATCTCCTCTCTCGGTTGACAAGGAAGTCGACTGAAAAACCGGTTGGCCGAGCTCCAGCGCCGCCACTACGGCCGCCGTCCACCGCACGTGCTGGAGCATGGTGGTCTGCTCGGGAGAGATGCGCTGCACCGCGGTCCACGCGCGAGCCTCGCCGTTGAGCCAGCGCCAGACCGCGGTGGCGATGTTGCCGGTGACCTCGCCGCGGTCGGAGACGAAGCTCACATCGACGCGGTAGCGGGCGCCGTCGGGCGCGATGGCGCTATAGACGGCGGTGGGCACGGGAGCGAACTCCGTGCCGAGATAGGCCACGCGGAAGCCGAGGCCGCGCAGGCAGTCGTCCGGCGTATGCAGGTGCCGCAGCGGTGAGGTTGTCCGCACCAGCGTCAGGCCGTGCGGGCCGTACTGCCCCTTCAGGGCCGACCCGCCGTGCTGGGTGAAGAAAGCCTGCTCACGCGGCGCCAGCGCGACGGGCACTCCTGAGTAGCCCGCGAGGCTGATGGGCAGAGACAGGGCCAGGTTGCGCTGCCCCACATCGATGGGCGCGCGCGGCAGGTTGACGATGATGAGCGCGCCGGCAAGCGCCGCCAGGCTGAGACCGGTCGATAGCCGCCTCTGCGGGGTCGGCGAGCCGAGCCACCAGCCGTCGCGCGCGATACGATCGGGAATGCTCCACAGCGGCATGCCGAAGGTGGTGCGGCCCGGCGCCGGGCGCCACACGCGCTGCGCCCATGCGAGCAGCGGCGCGCAGGCGAGCGCCAGCGTGGCGAGACCGATGAGGTCGTGCCAGGGCTGCTCCATCACGGCGATGCCGCCCAGCCGCCACGGCTCGGCGATGCCGACGGCCAGGACGACGATGCGGACGATGTTGGCCGTCAGGGCCGCGCCGAGGGCGATGGCGAAGCCGGCCGCGGCCGGCAGGGGCGCGGGACGGCACACCGCGGCGGCGCCCGCGAACGCCAGCAGCGTCAGCAGGATCGCCCGTGCGCCCGAGCAGGGCAGATCGACCAGCACGTCCTTGCCGGCCAGAACGATGCGCACGCCCTCGCAGACGACGCTGTCGTACACGCTGCCCAGCAGCCCGCAGGCGCCCGCGGCGGAGACCTGCTGCAGCAGATAGCCGATGCTGCGCTGGACGATCCGCTCCAGCGGCAGGCTGAACGCGAACACAACGGCCAGCCACGCCGGCGATACGGCCCGCACCCGCGCGCCGAGGCCGAGCAGCAGACCCAGCGCGTAGACATCGAGCACGAGGCAAAGCGCACCGATGGTGTTGATGGCGAGGACCTGCCCGGCCAGGCGCACCGACGCCGACAGCGCGATGAGCCCGAGCGCCAGACTGCGCCGGCGCGGTGCGGGATCGACGAGGGGACTGGTGAAGCTCCAGGCCAGCAGCCCTGCCCCCGCCAGGAAGACGAGGAGGCCGTTGGAGTCATAGGCCGGGTCGCGCCAAGTCGAGACGAGCCAGCGGATAGGGTCGATTGCCAGCACCAGAGCGGCGGCGGCAACGAGGCCGCTCCCTGGATGGGCACGCGCAAGACGGAGGAGGCTGGCGGCATCGGGCATGCCCCAAGGCGTACGCGCCCGGCGTGCAGCCCCCGCCGGCGAGTGGCGGATTTTCGGTGATGGTTATGTTGCGGATTTGTGCAGACAGCTCACACCCGTCATCCCGGAAGCCGAGCGCAGCTAGACTATCCGGGACCCCGCGAGGCGAGACGGAGCCACACTTCACAAGGTCCCGGATCGGAGCGCCGCTCGCCTGCGGCTCGCAACGCGCCGTCCGGGATGACAGGTCAAAAGGTTCGCCTAGGAGCCTGTCCAGATAATGCTGTCGCGGAGTCCGTCGTAGAATGGG
>Ga0070699_100002353_pt1 | contig 16982 bp, 11 predicted proteins | sample KBSK1503metaG_FD_65473 | JGI IMG/M metagenome (GOLD analysis project Ga0070699, IMG submission 65473) | Corn, switchgrass and miscanthus rhizosphere microbial communities from Kellogg Biological Station, Michigan, USA - KBS K1-50-3 metaG | ecosystem: Host-associated > Plants > Roots >... | reverse complement strand
GGGAGTGGAGCCTTCGAGGTCAGTTATTCGTTTAAATCACGCATGGGCGATGAGACAGTCGGCACCAATCCCGAGGAGCTCATTGGCGCGGCGCACGCCGGTTGTTACTCGATGGCCCTGTCGAACGCGCTCGCAAGTGCTGGCTTCACGCCAACGAGCGTGCATACAACTGCGCGTGTCCACTTCAATCAAGTGCCCGGCGGCTTCGCCATCAACCCTATCGACCTGGAGGTCGATGCCGTTGTGCCAGGCATAGACGAAGAGACTTTCCAGAAGCTGGCGCAGGATGCCAAAGAAAATTGCCCGGTATCCAAAGCGCTCGCGGCCACGCCCATCAACCTCAAAGCCACCTTGACCAGGTAGTACTTATCAAGGGCAAGCTTCTCGCTGAACCATTGAACCTTGCCTAACAAAAACATTAAGACCAATGCATTTAGAGAGGCGCGGTTTACCTGTGCCGCGCCTCTGAAGATGTCCATGCTTCCACAAGTGCATGCATACCTGTCCATAAGGTATGCACTACTTCCCTAAATGCTTCCAGGCAAGGAGTGCGGAGATATTTTACCCTAACCTAAAAGGGAAGGAAAGTGGAAGCATTTAGGCTTTGGCCGATGATGCCCACGACCGGAGTTGGAAGGCGCGGACGATGAACAGGACACCGAACACGATCCCGTAGATGCCAACCAACCAGAGAATTGATAAGATGCCAGCACCTGGATAGAAGAACAGAATAATCCCGAACGCCACTGAGACAATGCCGGCCAGGGCCAGAAGCCACTCCCGCGAGACAAACTCACGGATCGAGAAAGCCGCCACGATCTCCATAATGCCCGTCACGATGGCCCAGGCAGCAATGAGGTAGAGGAGCACCAGGGCGGTTAAGGACGGATTGGCAAAGGCAATAATCCCGGCGAGAATACTCAGGATTCCCTCAAACAGGATCCATCCCCAGCGATAGAGGAGCTCGCGTTCCTGTATCGCGGTGATGACGGCAATGCCCCCATCGACGAGTGCATAGGCTGCAAACACGTAGATGAAGGCGAGCAGGGCAATACGAGGAGCCACGAGTGCAATGATACCAAAGATGACGGCGAAGAGTCCTCTCAGCGCCATGACCCACCAATTGCGCTGCACGATTGGGGCAGCAATGTTTTGCATCATAGAGTTTCTCCTTTTTAGCTTCACGCATTTTGAAACCACATCGCTCAGTGGTTCAAAAGCAATTATATCCTAAAAGCGCGGGGAAAAACACTGCCAAAGAGGAATTGAGGCTTTTTGTGCCAGGTACCTCTCAAGTTCGATCTCAGGCACATGCCGCATGATCTTCCTGGAAGCATTTAGGAGTCGAATCGAGCCCTACTGTTTCTGCTCAAGCGGCAGCGAGAAGTAGAAGGTGCTGCCCTCGCCCGGCTTGCTTTCCAGCCACATGCGTCCACCCTGCCGGGCGATGATCTCGTGGGCGATGTAGAGGCCCAGGCCAAGTCCCTCGGTTTTGGCACTCCCGTAGCTGGGGACGCGGTAGAACTGGTCAAAGACGTGCGCCTGCTCTTTCTCACTGATACCCGGACCTTCATCTCGCACCCAGACGACCGCCTCTGCGGGTATGCCTTGCTCTGATCGGCGCTCTACCCCAACCGTTACCGGCCTGCCGGATGGACTGTACTTGATGGCGTTACTTACCAGGTTGTTCAACACCTGCTCTACGCGGCTTTCATCACAGGTCACGGGAAGGGCTTCCAGGTGCGTTTCCAGGTGGATCGGGAGATCGATAGTGGGAGCATATTGCTCGACCACCCGCCGCGCCAATGCGATAAGATTTACACTCTGCTGGCTACTCAGCTGGAACAGCTCGCCGCGTATGCGTGTAATATCCACCATCTCCTCGATCAGCTTGTCCATCTGGTGAACCTGGTAGATGATCCTCTCCAGGATATGCGCCTCCTGTTCTGGATCCGGTCTTCGAGATGCTTTAGTGCCGGTTTCTCCGTCCGGGTCCTCCATCTGCCGCCTCACGTCGCGCTGGAGGATTTGCGTATTGCCCAGGATCGAGGTGAGGGGGGTACGTAATTCGTGACTGGCCAGCGACAAGAATTCGTCTTTGAGATGGTTCATGCGCTCCACTTCGTGGCGTGCCTGCACCTGTTCGGTTATCTCGACTGTCGAGGCGAGCATAAAGCGAACGGTATCCTGGTTGTCTCTATCCATGATGGGTGTAAGGCTCCAATTCCATACCGTTTCTTGCTCGTCCTGGGGGCGCTTCCAATGAATTTCCCCCACGCGAGATGGCGTGCGCTGCTCCAGAACGGTATTCCAGATGGTCGTCACATCCCTACCGGTTGTAGCAATAATGCTCAAATCATGCCATTTTTGGCCTAGCAGTGTGTTGCGATCCAGTTGGCGCAGAGAGGACACTATATCAAGGTAGCGCGGGCTGCCCATAAGCAGTTCGGCCGTTCGAGCATCGTAAAGCCCCATGGCGACGAGCTGGGCATTGTCAAAGATGAGTTTGAGCCGCTCGTGCTCCTCCTCGAACTCTCTGGCGCGTTGCGTGGTCTCATCGACGGCATAGATAATCACGCCGGAGACTTTGCCATTAGCGTCGTGAGATGGCACAATGGTATACACGAAATACCCCTCTGTCCGCTCCCCTTGAGACTTGGGCAGGTAAGTCAGCATCCTGGAAGTGACGCGTGTGCTATCCCGCTGGAAGGCTTCCCGCGCCAGGCGAACCAGTGTTATGCCGCCCTCCCAGAACACATCAAAGACCTCCTCCAGTGGGCGGCCCTGCACCGATCGGCCTTCGAGCAACTGCGCATAGCGCGGGTTAAAGGCTTCTACAATCAGGGTAGGGCCGCGCAGGACCATGATGTAGAAAGGAGAAAGCTCAACTATTTCGGCGAGGCGCACGCGCTCACTTTCGAGCACGACCGTCATTTCTTGTAGTTCGCCCGTGCGCGCCCGCAGCTCCTCGTTGGTCGTCTCTAGTTCCTCGTTAGTGGCCTGCAGTTCTTCGTTATTGGTCTCCAGCTCCTCGTTAGTGGCCTCCAGCTCCTCATTCGTTGTTTCGAACTCCTCAATGGTCGCCTGCAACTCCTCGTGGGTTAACACAAGGTCCTCGTTGGCGACTTGCAGCTCCTCGTTGGAGTCCATTAATTCTTTATTCACGTCATTGAGGCGCTTGTTTGCGCTACTCAACTCATGCATAAGCTGGGTCTGCTCAGCCTGAACCGACCCTAACTGGCGCTGCGTCTGCACCTGCTCAGTGACATCGGCCACGCCGATTATGGCCAGGTCGGGCGCACCGGCTTCCACCTGCATCAGCGCCATGGAGAGAGCAACAAAGCGGCCGGTGCCGCCCGCCGAGGTCTCCAGCTCAACCCCAGGTAAGGTGACGGTAGCGCGGTCTCGAAAGACTGCATCGATGGCAGTACGCACTTCGGAGTGCGGTATACCGCGCACTGCGTGCAAGAAATCCTGCTCATTGGTAACCTCACGCAGCCCTAAAAGCCGTCGCGCGGCCCCGTTGGCCGTGAGCAGATGATACGAGCGGTCGATCACCGCCACACCGATGGGTAAGAAGCGGAGCAGCAATTCATTGAGGCGGCGCAGTTGTCCGAGTTCAAGCGGTGGCGGTGCCGGCTCCTGGTTGGCCAGCGGTTTCCCGATCGCGCGAATCGGACGATTAAAGCTCTGACCCCCTGAACGCTGCAACTGCCTACTGGATAGGTCCGGGCGGCTCGCTGCAGGCAGGGCATTGCCCGTACAGCAATAGACTTTCCAGTGCTTGTTGACAAGCTCGTAATACGACTGGTTGGGCCGCACCGATTCGGCTTTGCCGAGAAACAGATAGCCACCGGGCGAAAGTGAGAAGGCAAACTGGTTGAGCACGTAGTCCTGCAGTTCCGGGGTGAAGTAGATGAGCACATTACGACACAGCACCAGGTCGATGCGCGGGAAAGGCGCGCTCCTGCTCAGGTCCTGTTGCCCGAAGATGACCATCTGCCCCAGCGTTTTTGAAATACGATAGCCGTGATCAACACGCTCGAAGAAGCGATCACAGTACTCGCTGGGCACACCCTTCAACAGGTTTTCGGAGTACAGGCCGCGCCGGGCAAAACTGATGGCCGCCTCGTCGACGTCGGTGGCAAAGATCTTGACGCTCCATTCAGGCAGCTCCACGCCCAGTAGATCGGTCACCAGCATTGCCAGTGAGTATGGCTCTTCGCCGGTGGCACAGCCTGCAGTCCAGAAGCGCAGGACGTGATCACGCTCGCGGGCACGCGCGATCAACTTCGGGAGAACATCACTTTTGAGGTAGGCAAAGGCATTGGGGTCGCGAAAGAACTGTGTCACATTGATGAGAAAGGCTTTTACCAGCTCGCCAACTTCCTCTGGATTGGTCCTCAGGTACTCCAGGTAGTCCCGCATGGTGAGGTTGTGTGTCACGGTCATACGGCGACCGATGCGCCGCAGGATGGTCGAAGTTTTATACGGGCGAAAGTCGATGTGGGCCTGGCGACTGACCTGCTCAAGGATGCTGTGCAGCACATCTCCCGTCCCCTCCTCAGGCTGTGGCAGGGTTGCACCTGTGAGCAGATCGTACAGCAAGGGACCGATGCGTTCTACAGGCGCTTCGAAATCGATCACTGCCGGTGGCAAGGCTAAGGGCATCGATGGGTAGCGAGCAGTCTGTGGGTCCTGAACGATAACGATACCACCTGCATTCTTCACGTCTACGGCCCCCGCAGCGCCATCCGAGCCGGAACCCGTCAGAATCACCGCTATCAGGTGCTCGCCGTATGCTTTGGCTGCACTTGAGAAGAGTACATCCACCGAGGGCCGTGGCCGTTTAAGCTGGTCCTCGTGCACGATGACCTGGCCATCCTTGATAGCAACATGGTGATTGGAGGGGACGACATAGATTTTGCCGGGCTCAAGCACGCTGCTCGAATTCACCACTTCGACCGGCAGAACAGTGCGCCGCTTGAGGATACTATCCAGGGTGCTGGGTCGGCTGGGGTCAAGATGCTGGGCCAGTACGACAGGTGCCGCGAAGTCGGCGGGCAGAGTGCTTACCAGGACTGAGAGCGCCTCGACGCCGCCAGCGGAAGACCCAATGACAACCAGTTCGGCGTGCATACTCTCGCCTTCACCCATACCTTTCTCTCTCCCTCCCAAGTACTTGTGTGATGATGCAGCTCCTGGCAGGTAAACAGAAATCAGCAGAAAAAGGCCACATCAATACAAGCAAAATATTAATGCTTGCGCTGCCCGGTGTCAAGCAGTATATTGAACGCTATGACCATCTGCATGCCACAGAAAGGCAAGAACCTATCCCCACCATCATGATCAGTACAAACGCCCCACAACGCGAGTGCGCACAACACTCGATCACGTTTGTGAGGAAATTATTTGATCTCTACAGGCTGCTAGAGACAATTCACACACTCTTAGCCTGACCTGCTCTAGTCCCAAGCTCCTCGCTTGTCAACCCCTTTAAAAATATGGTATATGAGACATTGAGAAAGGTTCACTCATTCCACGGAGAAAGTCTATGACTCAGGTTGGAGAACAAGCCGCAGGTCTGACTATTCTCATCGTTGAGGACGATGAAGATACACTTGTGTTTCTCAAACTAGCTCTCACCTCAGAGACGCCTTACGGTGTTTTACTCATGAAGAGCGGTATAGAGACGCTCCAACGCCTCAACGAAGTGGAAGCAGTCCAGCCGGCGCTCCTTCTTCTGGACTACCACCTTCCTAAGATGACAGCCCTTGACCTCTACGATAGCTTGCACGCTCAAGCAAAGTTGGCGCAGGTTCCTGCTCTCATGATCACAGCCGATCCTCTCTGCGGAGAAATCAGGCGTGCCCTTGCAGAACGTAACATCGCATTGCTGGAGAAGCCATTCGGGCTCGATGAACTTTTTCAGCGTATCGAACAAACAATGAAACCGCCAGCACAGGGATTCAACGGCGGTTTCAACAGAGATGAGGGAAATGGACCATCCCTCGCAAACATTTCCAGCTACATCGCTAAGGTACGGATGTAGGACCTCGGGTAGCACCAGCTATGAGACGTAAGATCGCAATCAGGATACACGCGCCAACGAAGGCAACGATGATACTCCCAATCAGGCCCCCTGTCCCTACGCCAAACAGGCTGAAGATCCAACCACCAATAAACGCGCCGATGATACCGACAATGATGTCACCGACAATGCCATAGCCGCCGCCTCTCATAACGAAACCAGCAAGCGCACCAGCAATCAAACCGACAACGATCCACCAGATCACACTGCTAAGCGTGAGGTCTGCAAGTACAACATTTGCAATCGCCATAGTAATACGCCCCTTTCATGTTGTTCGCGTAGCGATACTTTCGGCATGTTCTATGATACTACTGCTGCACGGCAAAAGCCCGCACAGCTTCGTCTTAACACATTTCTTGCACATACCCTAACCCAGGAAAGGGTGACAGCACAAGTCAACAATGGTAATTCTAACCCTCGTTTAAGCATTCTTTAAGTTAATTCAAAGCTGACAGGACAATTACGCCGTGCCGAAATGTACCATGTACAACCTTCATGGTATTTGTCACGTAATAGTAGTAAGTTATTGCAAAGGAGGTAAATCGGTGAGATCGTCACGTTCGATGCAGCGAACAAGAGCTGGCTACAATAATGGCCAGGTTTTAGATAGGCCCCACGAAAGCATAGCAGGGGGGTTCAGTAGGCAGCGCACTCATCCAAAGCGCCTGGATATTTTCCTGCATGCGGGAAAAACGTTCAGGCTCATTGGAGCGTTGATGGTTGATTGGCGTGTGCCTCTGTGGCGCAAAGCGCTCTTTTTCGGCTGCATTGGGGGTTTGCTTATCATCCTGTTCTTTCCAGACCTACTTAACGAGGCTGTTATGAGCACAGTCCTTCCCCTTGCAGGTACAGTGCTTGGCATTCCGCTCGATGCTGGTTTCGATTGGATGGCATTCGCTCTGGCAGTCGTCACGCTGCTCCACTTTTTCCCTGCTGAATTTGTTGCCGAGCACTATCAACGGATATTCAGTTGAAAGGAATCACGGTTCTGCAACGCGGAATACCGACATGCGTGAGCGAAGGGAGTTGGTTAATTCCACCTGGTGGGCCATCGATTGCTGCATCTGACCACATTGCTGTGTAATCTCGCTGGTCATACGTGAAATTTCTTCAATGGCGTAGACGACCAGTTGCGAACTTTGCGACTGACCTTCAGCAGCAGTGCAAATATTATGCACCAGGTCTGCCATCTGTTCCGTGACCACACTAATCGCTTCCAGCGCCACGCCGGTCTCGGTGACTAACTCGGATTGCATTACCACCTGCTCGATATTCTGTTCAATGCTCTGGGAAACAGTCGTAGTCTCATTTTGAATGGCTCGCAGACGGGCCGCTACCTTGCGGGCTGCCTCGGCGCTATGCACAGCCAATGTACGGATCTCCTGGGCAATCACTACGAAGCCCTGACCTCGCTCACCCGCGCGCACAGCCTCAATTGCTGCATTAAGCGCCAGCAGGTTCATACGTGCAGCCAGGTCGGTTATTTCTGTTACGGTATCATTTATCTCCTGCCCGCTTTCTCCCAGGCGTTTCATGATACGGGACGATTGCATAGTTGTTTCCCGCACCTGGCGCATGCCCTCTGCGGCACGTACAACCTTATGCTGCCCCTCAGTTGTCACATCCGTCGCATCCTTAGCTACCTGTGACGCCTTACCAGCACGCTCTGCTACCCATTTCATGGTACCAGCCATTTCATCGACTACACGCGAGATATGTTCTACCTGTCGTTCCTGCTGGGTGGCATCGCGCACAAGCACTTCGGAACTGCGCTGTACATCCTGGGCATGCCCATCAACCGCCTGCGTCACCATCTGTACGCTACCCAGTATCTCGCTGATCTCCTCTATCATGACATTAATAGCCTCTCCCACACGTTGTAGCTTCTCATGTGAAGGCTGTACGCGAACGCGCAGGTCGCCATGCTGTACACGCTCCAGGTCACCTCGCAAGCGGGTAATCGCATCTTCCAGGGCCAGGCGTTCCGCTTCGCGCTCCTGGAAAATGCAGGCATTATCAATTGCTATAGCGGCCTGGTTCGCAAAGAGTTCCGCCATTTCGATGCTCTCAACGGTAGGAATCTTGCTATCTTCAGGATCATCTAAGGAGAGAAAACCCAGCAGTTTTTTCTCGCGGGTGCTAAACAGCGGGACTATTAACATGTCCTCGGGATGCCAGCCGCCTGGTTCGTAGTCATCCACCGTCTTATCCACAACCGACACAATATCTGAAAAAACTTCAGCATGTTCATGCGAAATAAAATAGCTCTGGCTAATACGAAATTCCGGACGCATTATATTGTACAGTTGCTCGAGAGGTATGTGTGATTCTTGCAACACACGTGTCCCCTCTTCAGACATCCCCGCAAAGGCGACGGACGACAGATAGTCATGCTTTTCATCGACGAGGTTGATAACTGCCATACGAAAGCCTGTACAGGTGCTGATAGAGGCAACGATCTGCTGGAGCACTTCATTGAGGCCCAGCTCTGAGCGTAGAATATTGCCCAGGCGAATCAGTTCTTTGATCTGCCGCGTGCGTTGTGGCGACTCTGCGCCCCCGGGAAGAGGCATGTTTAGAGCTTGTTGCGCCTCGTCATCTCCCTTCGAGGGGAAAGAGGGCGTTATATGAGCAGCATGTTCCCGCTCCCATTGCGCTTGCTCCGCAGGAGAGCGAAAACGCACGCGCAAAGGCACAAACCGGTTCTGCTGCTTCTGTTCTGACATAGCCTACCTCTTTACCTTTTTAGTATGTGATTACCTTTTGAGGCAGAATAGCACATTTTAGTTCTTATACACAAGGTTGCTAGGAGAAAAGGCAAGTGTGCAAGTCCATAGTATGGTAAAATGTTGCAATCAAAACCAAATATCTCTTGAACCCTATTTTATGAATTCTTGTTGAAAGCCCCCGGTCTTAGCGACTACAATTCGTCCCTTAAGGAGGCTGCAATGCGTAGTCAACGAAGCATGGTGCTCTTTTTTCGTTCATGGATGCTGTGTCTAGCAGGACTGATACTTCTAGTGACGGCATGCGGAGGAAGCAGCAGCACGGCACCTGATGTCAACCAGTTGATCAAAGACGCGCAAGCCGCTATCCGGCAGGTCAGTTCGTATCATTTTAAACTCGTAACCAATAATACTGGAACCGGTGCAAAACTGCCGATCACCAGCGCTGACGGCGATATTGTTGTGCCGGATAAGCTTAAAGCGAATGCGAATGCACTCTTTGCCGGAAATAATGTTCAAGTACAGATCATCGCGATTGGTAATCAGCAATATGTTCTTCTCTTTGGTAGCTGGCAACCGACCACTGGCCTGCTCGACCCACGCACACTATCGGATCCACAGAAAGGGGTCGCGGCAATCCTGGGTCATATTCAGAATCCCAGTGCACCAGGCGACGCGAATGTCAATGGAAGGCCGTGCTGGAACGTCAGTGGAAAGCTTGATCCTACGTACCTGGCAGGAATCACGGGTGGCGGCGCACCGGCAGGCACGACCGATGATATCTCCGCCTGTATAGGCAAGTCCGACAAACTACCCTACCAGATTATCATCAAGGGTGTAGCGGCGGCGGGTGATACGAGCAAGACGGTACGTACCTTTACGCTTTCAAATTTTGGTGAGCAGGTGACAATCGTAGCGCCGATTTCTGCCACATCAACACCATCGCTGACACAAACTGCGACGCCGTAGGAACGAAACAATGCGAGAGGATCAGTAGCATGCAGCGCCCCAATCCGCAACGTCATACAGCATTGCTAGCAATGCTGGCAGCATGCGGTGCAGTCTTTCTGACAGCGCTTGACCAGACGGTTGTGGTTACTGCGCTACCCAAAATCATTGCTGATTTAGGCATATCTGCAGAGCAGCTTGACCGGGCAGCGTGGATCGTTAGCGGCTACCTGCTCGGGTACGTGGTCGCCATGCCGCTGATGGGGCGGGTATCCGATCTGTATGGGCGCAGGCGCATCTTCATGATCTGCCTGGGCACTTTCGGCGCTGGATCACTCTTCTGCGGCCTGGCACCAATCCTGGGAAACCAGGTAGATATCAGTTTCTTACAACACATTGGCATAAATGTGGCCGTGCCAGGTGACTTCAGTGATCCCACAGCACTTAACCCCGGCCTGGTCTGGCTGGTTGCGGCACGATTCGTGCAGGCAGCGGGTGGAGGCGCAATCATACCTGTTGCAATGGCCGTTGCAGGGGACTTTTATGGTGGAAAGCAGCGGGCGCTGGCACTTGGTTTGATTGGTATGGTAACCGAAGCGGGAGGCGTACTGGGGCCGCTCTATGGAGCGATCATCGTACAGAACTGGGGCTGGCAGACTATCTTCTTCCTCAACCTGCCCATTCTAGCAATCCTCGCCTACTTTATCTGGCGGCTCATTCCACCTGCCAGGGCAAGCATATCGACTGACCACGTGAAAGCACGCATTGATCTGCCGGGCACACTTCTGATGGGAGCAGCGCTGGTTTGCCTCAGTTTAGGGCTATCTCAAGAAGCAGCCACAACCACAACGACTGGTTCAGGCTCCAGCCAGGCCCCTATACAAAACAATCCATGGCTGATCGGCACCTCGCTGGTGTTGCTGGCAGCTTTTATAGCCATTGAGATATACCTCGAACGCAGGCGCGCCCCATCGCGCCTGGAGAGCGTAAGCGGCCAGGAGAAAGCCAGGAAACGCCAAATTTTACCTATCATTGAATTTTCCCTCTTCAAACGTCCGGCTTTCGCGGCAAGCGCGCTGGTAAGCTTCCTGGTTGGAAGCGCGCTCATTATCGCGATGGTCAACATCCCGCTATTTATTGCAACGGTGCTGAGTGGGCAGCCACTGGACAGCGGACTCGCACTGCTGCGCCTTACAGCTCTGATTCCCCTGGGAGCAATCACCGGAGGCTGGCTCTGCGCACGAATCACCTGCCGTCTAACTGCTGTCATCGGCCTGATCTTCGCAGCGCTAGGTTTCTGGTTGATGCATCTCTGGCCGGTACAGGTAGGCTGGGTACAGATCACCACCAGCACCGTCATAGGCGGCTTCGGCTTTGGGCTGGTGATTGCACCTATTAGCACCACTGCCATCAATGCAGTCAACAATCGCCAGATGGGTATGGCTTCATCCGTAGTGACAGTCTTGCGCATAGTGGGGATGATTCTTGGACTCGCGGCGCTGACTTCGTGGGGACTGGGCCGGTTCCATGATCTCTTGCTTGCTTTCAAGCCACCTGCCGGTGTAACTCCCTTGAGCAACAAGTATAGCGCCGCACTTGCACATTACGTCATCTTTGCGGCTCACGATGTCTACACTTCCATCTTTCTGGCAGCTAGTGTATTATGTCTTCTGGCAATCATACCTGCTTTCCTGCTGGAAGGCAGAAAGCCATCGCCTTATGTTGTTCGTAGTAGCGCTTTTGATCGTCAGAATTAAATGGAACAGCAGTCTGAAAGCGAGCAATCACGCGCATGAGCAGGGAGAACGAAACATCGCAAGAACCATGGGAGGAGCCAGGGGAAGAGGATAGTTACGAAGCCGATCCACGGTTCCGGCAGCGTCCGCGCTCACCTCGTGATCGTTACGATGACCGCCCGGTGCAGCCACGACAACGCCCACGCCAGGGTGGCGATCCCCGGGCATATCCCTACAATAGGCGCCCAAAACGGCGTCCTGACCCGTCCCGGGCTAATGATCCGCGACAAGCGTACGATGCCAGTGGACGGTCCAGGCAAGGACAAGGTACGCGCCCACCTGGGGTCTCCAACGATAAAACGACCGGGCCTCCCAGGGAACGTCCACGTCAGACCCGCGATTTTCGTGAAGAAGTTGGCTCCCACAATGACGTTGATGAGCGATACCGGCAGAGGCGCCGTATATCCAGGCAGCCGCGCGACGAGGCCTATGCACGGCAGCGGCCGCGCCAGCCCATCTATACGCGGGACGAAGAAGGCTATGACATGTATGCACGCCCATCACAACGCAATCGCCCCCCGCTAGACCCAGAGGTCGAGGAGTATGATAGGCAAGCGTTTCGACCAGCAAAGGGAAGGCGGCGCACCTGGTCTACACTACTCATCGTCTACATTGGAGGTATTATTACAGTTCTGCTGATTTTGGGTATCATCGCTTTTGTATTCTTTCGCAGCATTCCATTTAGCCTGGGCAATATTGGCAAGACCAGCTTTACTAAGCAGGTACGGCAGTCGCTGCCTATCTCAGCCACTACCAGGCAGTTGCAGGTACATAACCGCGTGGGCAACGTCAGCATCATGGTTGACAGCACGGCCACACAAGCAACACTTAGCACGATTGAGAAAGTTCAGGCAAGCAATAGCAGCGACGCCGCTAAGGAATTCGGGCGTATTACTGAGAACGTGAAAACGGGCAGTGACCCCAGTATTCTTACAGTGAACGCGACGGTACCGGACGCCAGCGGAGGTTTACTTGCCGGTCCCGCTGACTCTGTCGATATGACGATTGTTCTACCGCTCTCAGCAGTAAACAGCAATCCAACATCACCACTCACGCTACGTGCCGATATAACAGCGGCAGGCGATATCGCGGTTCAGAATTTCAATGGCTTGCTAACTCTGACTGATAACGTCGGCAACATTAGCGTGAAACACGGATTGTTAACAGAAGGCTCCTGTATACAGACAAATAATGGGAATGTAGCGTTCGACGGCTCACTGGGTATTGGCGCCAACGCAGGCTCAGGCCTTATTCCTTGCACTACCAATACCACTCAAAACACTCATCCGTGGTTCAGCATCAAAAGCGGGACAGGAACTATAGATGTTACCTTGAGCGCAGCAACAACGAACGTCATCCTCGATGCCAATACCAACAACGGTAAGATCAATGGCAGTGATTTTGGCTTGAATATCCAGCAGAATAGCGATGGTTCAGCAAGTTATTATAATCCGCTCATTCCAGGTTCATCACCAACGGCTGTGTTGGCTCTAACGGTAAGTACAGGCAATATAAATTTACATAAGAAAATATGACTTTTGAAAGTTGAGTTACCCGTACAATGGTTAAGCAAATTGGAATGCACCTGAGAAAATTCAGGATTGGTCCATTTGGGATAACTGCTTTCGTGATACTCGTCCTTAATGCTTGTATGCGTCTCGCACTCATAGCTCATAATTGGCCCCTGACTAATAGCGATGAAGATACGTTAGGCCTGATGGCCTTACATATCGCTTACCACGGTCAATTTCCTATCTTTTTTTATGGTCAGAGTTTTTTGGGACCGTTAGAAGCATATGTAGGTGCAGTAATATTTTTGCTCTCCAGCCCCACGGTGTTCTCTCTCCGGCTCGGTATGATCCTGCTATTTACCCTTTTCCTCGTGAGCATGTACCTGCTCACGAGCCTCCTCTATACAAAGAAACTAGCACTGTTCACCCTTGTAGTGCTCAGCCTGGGATCTCCTGAAGTACTGCTTAGAGAACTGGCAGCCCAGGGTGGACATCCAGAAACCCCGTTATTTGGTGCGGTCATCGTGCTTTTTACCACCTGGCTGGCGCTAACCTATAAACCAAACCTATCTCCACGCGACCAGAAGAGGCGTATCATGCTCTATGGTATTTGGGGATGTATTCTGGGAGTCGCCTTCTGGAATGATCCTCTTGCCACGCCCTTTATTCTGACAGCTGGACTAGGCTTGATACTTTTTTGTCGTGCCGAATTACGGAAAGCGACATTGCTTAGCATAGTGCTAGGCATACTCGTTGGCGTCTCTCCATTGCTCATCTACAATTTCACTTCCCCGATTGAGAAGAGTAGTCTTTCGCTATTTGGTTTTTTTACGTATCAAGGTCCCGCCCAACCTCACCCTTCAATTATCGGAAAATTTGCTGCAGCACTGCTTGTTCTTCTACCACTCGCTACAGAGGCAAATCCCCTATGCCCTCTTACCAGGCAACAAGTGTGGCCGATTACAGGGCAGTCAAGCCCCCATGTTATTCAATGCACGCTTGTACATGGCACCTGGGGGCTGGGTATTATTGTTCTTTGGGCCATTGCGGCCTTCATTGCCGTCAGGGAGTTTCGCTCCTCGATCCTGGCACACTCTCCTGAAGAGAGAAGGGCAGCGGTCATCCGGTTCGCTCGTCTAATGTTACTGGCAAGTGCCGGGCTTTCATTTATCGTTTTTACATTTAGCGCCCAGGGCGTATTGGATCCCTGGTTTAATAATCGTTACCTGGTTGCTTTCGCCGTCGCTACTCCCGCAGTGCTTTGGCCTCTATGGGCTGCTTTGGCGGCAAAAAGGCCTGCCAGATGTATGTCGTTTCGATTGATAAATGCCAAGAAGATACTAAGCTATGGGCTGCTCCTACTACTTGTGGCAACGCTGGTAAAGGGAACCATTGATACATTTCAGCAGATACCACAAGTGGAGGCTGAAACCCGGCAAGATTACACGTTAGTTCATGATCTCTTAGATCTCGGCGCCACGCATATGTATACTGACTATTGGACGTGCGATCTTGTGATCTTTCTGAGCCGGGAACGCATTGTTTGCGCTACCCTGGACGAACAGCTAAAGCCTGCTTTGGATCGTTATATACCATATAAGGAAATCGTAAACAGTGACCCGCACTCAAGCTACGTGTTTCCTATTGGTTCTCCCCAGGCTACTGCCTTTGTGTCCAAAATTGCTAAATCCGGTAAACATTACCAGCACACGATAATTGATGGCTATGACATCTATCAGCCGATCATTCAGGGGTCGAGTTGAAGCAGAAAAGATGTCTTGCCAGCCAACTAACGCTACAGTATAATTGCCTCAGACAACAATCCTATAGGCTAATCATCTGAGTCAACAATCTCGACGAAATTAGAAGCAGCGAGGAACCTCTGCTATGGATGTAGTGAACAGGTCCCCAGGGTTAGGTTCGATCCGATTTCTTACCGGCCCACTGGCTGGTAGTATCTTTCAGATCAGCAAGCCGGTTATCGCGATTGGACGTGAATCAACCAACGACATCGTCATCTCCGATCCGTCCGTTTCACGGCAGCACGCGCGCATGGTGTTGAATAACGGAGGGCGCTGGAGCATTGAAAAACTCGCCGTGCAAAACATTGTCACCGTCAACCAGCGTGATGTGCAGCAGGCTGCCATATCCGACCGTGACACGATTGGACTGGGGACGGGCACTACATTCCTCTTTCTCGCACCATCACCTCAGTTTACTGCTGACCAACACGCGGCAGCACCTCTTTCCCCACAGCCCTCACCACCAGTGCAGTTGCAACCTACACCTCGCCAGTCTTTGCAGCCGCCGCCTGTGCAGTCCTTTGGTGGGCAGCCGCCAGTTGATCAAAAGCGCTCCACGGAAGCAGCCTCGCCACAATTAGCTGCCGCCACAGAACGAGCTCCCGCGGACCTCTATACCCCTGGCGGGACTCTGAGCACGCGTGGCGCAGTGGACATACCATCATTAGAGATCAGCTCTAATATCCATGCAAACAAGCAATCGGTCCCATTGATCAAGCAGGTCGTCGACATCGGGCGCGATCCATCCAATGATATCGTGATCAACGAGTTAGTGGTTTCCGCATTTCATGCACAGATCATACGCGAAGGCAATCAACTACTATTGATTCACCCCCATCCAGCGCGTGCCAGGACACTCAATGGGCTGCTTTATCAAGGGCGTCACATTAAAGGAGATGAGCCATTCCGCAAACCATTAGCTCGTGGCGATATCTTCCGCATTGGCGATGAACACGGCACCCTGGTGACACTTGCCTACGATGATGGAAGTGGAGAGGATGTCGTTCCTGTGATTCATCCTATTCAGCTAGGTGCTCCCACGATTACGATTGGGCGCCTGCCGGATAACATGGTGGTGCTAAGACACCCGCAGGTTTCCGGGCACCACGCACGCCTGGCGCAAGTACAGGGCGGCTATCGTATCATTGACGAGGGAAGTAAAAACGGCATCTATATCAATGATAATCCGCGACCTGTAAGAGATGAACTGCTCAAAGTGGGGGATGAGATACGTATCGGGCCATACAAGTTCACGTATACCGGGACACAACTGACGCAGCAGGACGAGAGTATCCGTATCGATGCACTTCACCTGCAGAAAGTTGGTAACAAGAACACCATTCTGATAAACGATATCTCGATTGCGATCCCACCGCGCAAATTTATAGCCGTGGTGGGCGGCTCCGGCGCAGGCAAATCGACACTGATGGATGCCCTCAACGGCCTTCGACCAGCCCAGAAAGGCCTGGTGCTGTACAACGGCCACGATTACTACCGCCACCTCGCCGCTTTCAGCACACAACTTGGCTATGTGCCCCAGGAAGATATCATCCATCGCGACCTGACCGTTGAGCGTGCGCTCTACTATACTGCCAAGATGCGCCTGCCGGATGACTTCACGGAAGCACAGATCAAGCAGCGCATTGATGAAGTGTTGGAAGATGTGGAGATGAAGCATCGACGTAATTTGCTCGTCAGCAAACTGTCGGGCGGACAGCGCAAGCGCGTCTCCATTGCGCTGGAATTGCTGGCCAATCCAAGCATCTTCTTCCTGGATGAGCCGACGTCGGGCCTGGATCCGGGCCTGGACCGCAAAATGATGTACCTCCTGCGCAGGCTGGCCGACAAAGGGCGCACCATCTTGCTGGTTACACATGCCACCAATAATATCAACGTCTGCGACTACATCTGTTTTCTGGCCCAGGGAGGGCGTTTAGCATACTTCGGGCCACCAAACGATGCCAAAGCCTATTTTGGCAAAACCGACTTTGCCGAGATTTATAGCGCTTTGGAGCCGACAGAGGAAAATCCCAATCTTCCTGCGGAGGCAGAGAGTAGATTTAAGGCTTCTCCGGAATTTCAGAAGTACGTCGTGGAGCCACTGAATC
>Ga0070699_100002352_pt1 | contig 16985 bp, 14 predicted proteins | sample KBSK1503metaG_FD_65473 | JGI IMG/M metagenome (GOLD analysis project Ga0070699, IMG submission 65473) | Corn, switchgrass and miscanthus rhizosphere microbial communities from Kellogg Biological Station, Michigan, USA - KBS K1-50-3 metaG | ecosystem: Host-associated > Plants > Roots >... | reverse complement strand
ACGTCGATCGGGGCTATGCGGACGACGCCCGTTGGGCCGAGGCGCCGCCCGGGGATCTCGCGGGTCTCGCGCGCGCGTTCGCCCGCGAAGGTCGCCACGAATCCGCGCTCGGCTGCATCGATGCCGCGCTCGCGGCTCGCCCCGGGGCCGCGGACCACAAGGTCCGAGAGGACGAGGTGCTCGCCCCTGAGCGGGCTCGCCTCGCGATCCGCGAATCGCGCCCGGACGACGAGCCATGGTGGTCGCCGCGTCGTCCGCCGGACTTCGGCGGACGGCCCGGGCGCTACCCGATCGGCGACGCCTGGGACGCGGCGGAGTCGAGCCGACGCGACGCGCCGTGGACGGAGACGCGAATGCTTGGGGAGCGGGCGCGGCTGCTGCGCCGCCTCGGCCGCTACCGGGACGCGGAGGCGACATGGGTCGGCCTCGCGGCCAGCCGGGGCACGATCGGGACATTGGCCTGGATCGAGGTCGCCAAGCTCCGGGAGCATCGGCTCGCGGACCTGCCGGGCGCCATCGAGGCGGCGAACGCGGCCCTGCGCCTGGCCGAGCGCCAGGCCTGGCTTGGCCGGCCGTTGCCGAAGCTCGAGGTCGCGCTGGGCCACCGGCTGGCCCGGCTCGGCTCGCGGGTGGCGAGCCGTCAGGCGACGTCCAGAATCCGTCGGCGGATGCCGGCCAGCGTTGGGACGCCGAGCAGCCCAGGGCCCTCAACGGCGAGCGAGCCGGCCGCGGCGGCGAATGTCAGCCGCTCCGCCCATCCTTCCGCGTCCAGCCGCGGGCCGATGATCCCGGTCGCGAGGAGCGATGCGAGGAAGACATCGCCGGCGCCCGTCGCGTCGACGACCCCGTTGGACGGGATCGCCGGGTAGGCGCGCAGGCCGGAGCGCGCCGGTCGCCGACTGGTCAGGACCGTGCCGCCACGATCGCCCCGGGTCACGACGAGGGTCGAGCCCGGGCGAACGAGGTCCACGAGCTTGCGCAGCGGCGTCTCGTCGCCAACGTCGTCAGTGCTGACGCCGACGAGGTCCGCCGCGGCGAGCAGCGAATGGGGCGCCGGGTCGAGGCGCTCGACGTCCGCGCCCGCAACCAGGCGGCGGAGCAGCCCCTGCCACCCGAGCGCGATCATCGCAGCTCCGACGGTTGCCCACGATGCGTCCAGCTCGCCGGCGACCGGGCCCAGGAAGAGGCCACCGTTCGTTCGCCAGCCGTCGGGCAGCGCCGCGAGCTCGACCGGGTCGGAGACCTGGAGACACACCTGCCGCCGGCCGCCGGGACCCTCGATGTTCTCGAACACCGGCCCACGTTCGAGGCGCGCAAGGGCGACCTCGACGCCTGCCTCGCGGAGGAGCGTCAGCTCGCTCGCCCCCGCAGCATCCACGTCCGCGCCGACGAGCGCCCGCACGCGGAGGCCCAGTCGCGCGAGCGTGAGCGACCCATACGTCACCGCGCCGCCGAGCCGCCAGCCGCGGGGATCGCCGGACGTGATGTCGCGCGACGACGCCCCGACGACGAGCACCTTGGGCCGCGCGCCTGAGCCTGCGTCGCGCCCCCCGTCGGCGCCCGCGTCGGCGCCCGCATCGGCGCGTCGCCCAGCGGCGTTCACGATCGGGCCGAACGGCAACCGGGTGTATCCTGCGGGCTCATTTTCCCATCACCCGGAGCCATTCCTTGTATTTCTACGAGCTGCACGAGGGCGACGATGACGTCTTCTCGGACCTCCTGCTCGTCCATGACGAGCAGATCGAGCCGGAGGACTTCTTCGAGCTGGTGCAGGCCATCCGCCTCAGCGTTCAGGACAAGTTCGAGGAGGACACGCTGATCGAGGCGATCGCGCTCGAGCTCGAGCGCGAGCACGGCTTCACCTTCGTGTCCGACGCCCGCCTCACGGCCTCCGTGCACGTCTCGCCCATCGAGGCCGAGAACCGCCTGATCTCGGTCGACGACGAGATCCTCGAATCGGCGGAGTACCGCTCGCTCTTTGCCGAGCTGGACCCGAACGCCGAGCTCAACTAGCGGCTGAACAGGATCTCGATCACGTCGCCGTCGGCGACCCGGTAGGTCCGGCCCTCCGAGCGGAGCTTGCCCGCCTTGCGGGCCTCGGCGGTCGAGCGCAGCGCGAGCAGGTCGTCGTAGTGGACGGTCTCCGCGCGGATGAAGCCCTTGGCGAGGTCGGTGTGGATCGTGCCCGCGGCGTCGACGGCGGTCGAGCCGTCCGGGATCGGCCAGGCCCTGACCTCGTCGGGCCCGGCGGTGAGGAACGAGATCAACCCGAGCAGTTGGTAGGACAGCCGAATCACGCGCTCGAGCCCGGACTCGGCGATGCCGAGCTCCGCCATGAACGTGGCGGCGTCGTCGGGCTCGAGCTCGCCGAGCTCCATCTCGATCTTCGCCGAGAGGTGGTCGACCATCGCGTGCCGGTGGTCATAGCCCGCGGCAATCCGCTTGCCGAGCTCGGCCGCGGTCGGCAGCTGGCCTTCGCCGACGTTCAGGAGGACGAGGACCGGCTTCTCGGTCAGGAACCGGAACCCGCGCACCGCCTTCGCCTCATCGTCGGTCATGCCCGCGTCCCGGATCGGTCGGCCGGCCTCGAGCTCGATCTTGAGGCGGCGCAGGATGACCTCCTCGCGCTCGTTGGCCTCGCGCTCGGCCGGGGTCCCATGGCGACCACTCGAGGTCAACCGTTCGAGACGGCGATCGACCATCGCCAGGTCGGCGAGGATGAACTCGAGGTCGAGTCGTTCGAGGTCGCGGGCTGGGTCCACCTCGCTGTCCGGGTGCGGCACGGACGGATCGTCGAAGGCCCGGACCACGTGGAGCAGCGCGTCTGATTCCCGGAGGCGGGCGAGGTGCTCGGCGGGCAGCTCCTCCGTGCCGACATGGCCCTCCGAAGAGGCCGGCGGCGCGGGCAGGTCGACGTAGGTGACGTCGGCGTGGACGACCTTCTTCGGCTTGAAGATGTCGGCTAGCCGGTCGAGGCGCTCGTCGGGCACCTTCACGACACCCACGTTGAGGGTCAGCGCGCCGTAGCCCCCGGTCTCCGCGTGGCCGCGAGTCAGCGTGTTGAAGACGGTGGTCTTGCCGGCGGCGGCGAGCCCGACGATCGCGATCTGCACCCTCGGAGGGTAGCGGCGCCTCGACGAAGCACCGGGTCGGCTGGCCGGGTCGGTACCGGCGGCCGGGTCAGTAGCCGGCGGCGGGGTCGACCACGTTGCGCAGCGGCTCGCCGCGGCTGAACCGGACGAGGTTGTCGCAGAACAGGTCGATGCTCCGATCGAGCACGCGCGCCGATGACCACGCCGTGTGCGGCGTCAGGATCACGTTCGGCAGCTCCCAGTAGGCCGACCCGGGCGGGAGCGGCTCGTCACGGAACGTGTCGAGCGCGGCGCCGCCGATGCGGTTGTCGCGCAACGCCCGGATGAGGGCGGTGTCGTCGACGAGGCGGCCGCGGGCGACGTTGATCAGCCAGGCATCGCGCTTCATCGCCCCGACCGCGGCCTCGTCGATCAGGCCCTCGGTCTCGGGCGTCAGCGGCGCCGCCAGCACGACGATGTCGGACGCCGCGAGCAGCTCGTGCAACCGATCCGGGCCGAACACCTGGTCGACGCGCGGCTCGAGCGGGAAGCCGTCCTCCTCCTCGGGCCCAGCCGGTGCCGGCCCTTCCGGCCGGCGCCGCAGCGCGATGACCCGGGCACCGAACGCGGATGCGAGGCTCGCGACGGACCGCCCGAGTGAGCCGTAGCCCACGATCCCGATCGTCAGCTCGCGCAGCTCGCGGCCCTCGAGCGGCTGCCACGTCCGCTCGCGCTGCAGCTCGAGCAGCTCGGGCAGGTGCCGCGAGACCGCGAGGATCATCAGCAGCACGTGCTCCGCGATCGGGCGCGAGAAGACGCCCCGCGCGTTGGTGACCAGCACGTCGCGGGTCCTCGCCGCCGGCGTGAGGGCGCGCTCGACGCCGGACGTGGCGGAGTGGACCCAGGTCAGGTGCGGCGCGCGCGAGAGCAGGCGATCGAAGGCCTCCGCCACGAGCCAGCCGCGGAGCAGCACCTCGACGTCGTCGACCGGCCCGTCGGCCAGGCCTTCGACGGACAGGTTGACGATGCGCGAGCCTGGCGCCGCCTCGCGGATCCGCTCGAGGTCCCTCGCGCGCACGCGAGCCGACAGGATCGGGCTCACCGCGATGGCGAGCGGCACCCCGTTCGGGCCGCGGCCCGGCCCGGCGGTCGTCCTCATCCCCGGCGGTGGCCGTGCCCGCGGCTCACGAGAGCACGCGCTTGATCCAGCGGGCGGGCTCGGCGATCTCCTCGGCCGTGGGCAGCGTCTCGGGGCCGTCCCAGATCCGGGCCAGGGCGGGCCGGCCCTTGGCCTCCGCGACGGCACGGACGAAGCGTTCGCCCTTGGCGTACTGGTCGAGCTTGAGATCCATCCCCGTCAGGCGCAGGACTGCCCGTTCGAAGCCGCTGCGGCGCTGCCGGCGCTCGTGGAACCGTGCCGAGATCTTCTCGACGTCCTCCACCAGCCCGTGTCCGACCTCGTCCATCACGTAGTCGCTGAAGCCCTCGAGCAGGCTCATCACCGCCTGCGTCTCGCGGAACAGCCGCTTCTGCTCGTCGCCCATGATCGCTTCCATCCAGTGTTCCCCGCCCGCCTCCCCCCGCAGCGCCCGGCCGATCGCGCGCAGCGTGTCCCGGCCGAGCGACGAGGCGTTACCGCTGAACAGGCTGAGCTGGCGCTCGAGCCGCTCGGCAAGGTACGGGCGGAGCCAGGGATGGGCCTCGAACTCGAAGGCGTGGGTCGTCTCGTGGAGGGCGATCCACGTCCGGAACGGCGCGACCGGGATCGACAGCGCGTGCGCCGTCGCGCGAACGTTCTCCTCGACGAACAGGAGCCGCCCGTCCTCCGCCTCCGCGGACAGCATGGCCAGGTCGTACTGGCCGAGCACCCGGGTGCCCATGAAGCCGAGCAGGAAGCCGAGCTGCTGGCTGGTCACCCAGCGATTGGCGAGGGCCATCGTCGCCCGGGTCAGGCCGCCACCCTCGGGCACGACCTGGTCGAGGAGCTCGCCCTCCATCCGCGAGATGAGCTGCCGGAAGGTGCCGACGTTGGCGCGGATCCAGCCGGCCCGATCGACCACCGTCGCCCGCTCGACGACGCCCGGGAGCGACGTGCCCAGCGCCTCGCCGAGCCGCGGGACGACGCGCGCCATGGCCTCGCGGTAGGCGCCGTCGGCGGCGCGCAGCTCGAGGGCCGACAGCTTTCCGGGCGCCTTCTCGGCGCGGCGGATCGCGACCCGTTCGACCGTCCCCCAGTCCACCAGCCCGCGACGGGCGATGCGCTCGGCGCGCCGGCCGAGGACCGTCGCCGCCGCGCCGATCGCCGAGCCCAGGAGGAACCCGGCCTGCCAGCGCCGGTCGGCGCGCCAGCCCGTGCCGAAGCGCGAGCGGCGGCCCTCGCGGCGCGACTCGGTGCGCGCCTCACTGCGCGTGTCAGTCATGGACGGGTACCGCGGCTTCGAGCTCGACGCCAGCGACGTCGGGGAAGCGCTCGCCGAACATCCGCTCGGCGACCGCCCGGAAGGCTTCGACATCGCCCGTGGTGAGCTGCTGATGGGTGGCGCTGCCGGTCGGCGCCTGGATGTCGTTGATCGACAGCAGCTCGGCGAGCGCGGAGGCCGTCGCGGCCGCCGAATCCACGATCGCAATGCCGTCGCCGGCCACGTCGACGATCGCGTCCCGCAGCAGCGGATAGTGGGTGCAGCCGAGCAGGAGGGTGTCGACCCTGGCGGAAGGCGGGAGCGGAAAGATGAACTCGCCGCGCTCGTCGCGCGCGCCGAGCAGCGGGCCGAGCGCCTCGCGCACGCTCGCCTCGACCTCCGGACCGGCCAGGAGGCCGGCCTCGACCATGGGCACGAACGTCGGCGTCGCGTGCTCGTACACCTCGACCGCCGGGTTTTCGTCCTTGATCGCGGCAAAGTAGGCATGCGAGCGGATCGTCGCGGGCGTCCCGATGACGCCCACGCGGCGGTTGCGCGTCGCCAGCGAGGCAGACGTCGCCCCGGGCCTGATCACGCCGAGGATCGGCAGGTCGTAGCGGCGGCGCAGGTCGCCCAGGGCGATCGCGGTCGACGTGTTGCAGGCGACGACGACGGCCTTGACGTCACGCTCGACGAGGGCGTCGATCGACTGCGTCGAGAAGGCGCGGACCTCCTCGTCCGGGCGGACGCCATACGGGGCACGGGCGTTGTCGCCGAGGTAGATGGTCGATTCATCGGGGCTGCGCCGGAGGATCTCCCGCAGGACAGTCAGCCCACCGACGCCCGAATCGAAGACGCCGATCGGTCGGGAATCGGTCACCGATGCAGCGACGCGATCAGCTCGCCGCGGCGAGCGCCGGTCGGCCTCGTGCTCCGGCAGGCGCCGCGGCGACGCCGAAGAGCGCACGCGCCACCTCGATCGTGTCGCGGCTCACGTTCGCGCCGGGCTCAGAGATGACGTACGGCGCGCCCTGGTTGCTGGCGGGGCCGACGACCTGGCCCTCGGAACGGATCCGGTATTCGGGCTCGCGACCGAGCGCCGTGCGCAGGTCGCTCGGGTCGATCCCCGCGGCGGCGTCGGCCCGATTCACGAGGTAACGCACCTTGCTCGGCGGGTAGCCGATCTTCTGGAACGTCTCGGCCATCGCGATCGTGTTGCGAATCGTCGTCGCGTCGTAGGTGACGACCTCGAGGATCGTGTCGGCCTGGTCGAGGAGCGCCAGGGTCAGCTCGTCGAGCCCGACGCCCGTGTCGACCATGACGATGTCGTACAGGCGGCGCATCAGCGAGATGGTCTTCTCGAGGTCGCGGACGAGGACCATCTCGGCCATCTCGATGCGCGGCGGCGCGAGGAGGATGTCGACGTTCCCCGGGCCCTTCCAGACGACCTCGGCGAGATCCGCATCGGAGATCCGGTCGGTCGGCAGGTCGAGCATGGACGGCGCATCCCGCGGTGCCCGGAGCAGGCCGCGGAGGTCGCCGAACTGGATGCTGCCGTCGATCAGCGCGGTCCGAAGGCCCAGCCCCGACGCCGCCACTGCCAGGTTGAACGCGAGCGTCGTCTTGCCGACCCCGCCCTTCGGCGCGAAGACGACAACCAGCTTGCTCGGGCCGTGGTCCGCCGCCGCGCTCGCGGCGCGATGGACGCCGGTGATCGTACTCATCAGGTCGTAACCGTTGAACGGCATCGACAGGACCTGCGCGATGCCTTTTTCGGGATCGGCGCTCACCGGGTTCTGGGGGACGGTCAAGACGATGACCGGGACCCCGACATCGTTCTCGTGGAGCAGCTTGACCAGCTGCATCCCGCGCAGGCGGCCCTGGAGCAGCGCATCGACGACGACCACGTCGGGGCGGTGCTCGTTGATGCGCGCCGGGGCGAGTGTCCCGTCGGAGACGGTGTCGACCAGCCGGACCGAGCTTTGGGCCTGCAGCAGCCCGCGGACGTACTGTGCAACCTGCGGCACGTCCTCGACGAGAAGCAGCCGAATCTGATCGGGGGATGGCATCGCCGGAACGGTACCACGGGTTCTTCCACGCTCAGGGTTGCCCGCCTGACAGCCCGCCGAATCCTCAGCCTTTTCTCGCCACGAGCACCGCGCGCTCCGAATCGGGCTGGAGCGGTCCGAGCTCGTGGTCCCCGGCCAGCTGCTCGACCTCGAGCCCGGCGGCGGTCGCGAAGCTGGCCAGCTCGTCGACGGTGATGAGGCGCAGCGCGTCGCTGCGTGTCCAGCGGATCGGCGGCGCGCCCCGCGGGCCCTCGTCGAAGATGGTGGTGAGCGTCACCATGCGGGTGGCGGGATCGAACCACGCGGCGACCGACTTGGTCACGGCGTTGCCGGTCTCCGGATCCGTGCGCAGCCACTCGAGCGAGAGGCGGCCATCGAAGGCCACGAGGTCGACCGGGCTCGGCTGCCAGGCGTCGACGACGGCGAGGCCGCCGGGCTCGAGGAGGCGAGCCATCGCTCCGATCGCCGCTCGCTGGCGCTCCGCACTGGTGAGCAGCAGGATCGAATTGAGGGCGATGAAGGCGAGCGCATAGGCGCCGCCTGCGACCACGGCCTCGACATCTGCGGCGTCGACGAGGTCGGCTTCGACGAGGCTGAGGCCGCCGGCCTTCTCGCTCGCGGCGCGCGCGCGGGCACGGGCAAGCATCGCGGGATCGTTGTCGACGCCGACGACGCGATGGCCGTCGGCGGCCAGGGCGACGGCGACGCGGCCGCTGCCGACGCCCAGCTCGAGGATCGGGTCGCCGGTTCGCCGGGCGAGGGCGCGGTAGAGCGCGGTGTCGCCGGGGTCCTCGATCAGGTCCAGGTCGTACAGGCGGGCGAGGGCGGCGGCCTCGGTCTCGTCGGCGCTGCGGCGGGTCACGCCGCGGATGCTACTTGGCGCGCACGCCCGAGCCGGTGACGAGCCCGGCGAAGCGCACGGCGTTGCCGGCGCGACGCTTGACCGCGAGTGCCGAGATCGCTTCCAGGGCGCAGCGGTTCGCGAGCATGGCCGTCGACTCGGCCCAGTCGTACGGCGGCGCGACCTCGACGATGTCCATTCCGGCCAGCTCGACTCGACCGACGATCCGGCGAACGGCCCGGAGCAGCTCGCGCGGGAGCATCCCGCCCGGCTCGGGGGTGCCGGTCCCTGGCGCAGAGCCCGGATCGACGACGTCGATGTCGACCGACAGGTAGATCGCGTCCGGCCCGTCGAGCGCCTCCCCGATCGCGTCGTCGATGACCGCCTCGGCGCCGCGCGCCTCGATCTCGGTCATGAGGTGCCAGCGCAGGCCGTGCTCGTGCATCCACTCCAGCACCTCGGTCGGCGGCCAGTAACCACGCAGCCCGATCTGGACGAAGTTTCGGCCGTCGACCGCCCCCGACTCGATGAGCCGGCGCATCGGCGAGCCGTGCGCGGCGAGCTGGCCCCAGGTATCGGGGGCTGTGTCCGCGTGGGCGTCGAAATGGACGATGCCGATGCTCCCCGGGCGGCGCACCTCGGCGATGGCGCTCGCGCTGGGCCAGGTGATCGAGTGGTCGCCGCCGAAGACGATCGGGATCGCGCCCGTCGCCGCGACCTCGCGCACCTTCTGATAGATCGCGGCGTGGCCGCGCTCGTAGCTCGCCGGGACGACGTTCGCGTCCCCCGCGTCAACGACCGTCAGCTCGTCGAACGGGCGCACGTCGAGCTGTAGGGAGTTGAGCCCACCGGACGTGTACTGCGCCTCGCGGATCGCGCGTGGGCCGAAGCGACTGCCCGGCCGGTGCGTGACCATGTCGTCGTAGGGCGCCCCGACGATCGCGACGTCGACGCCGCGATTGGACAGCTCGGCTGGGTCGGTGATCCACGGCAGCTTCGAGAAGCTCACCGGCCCGACGTAGGTCGGCAGATTGAAGTCCGAGTACCGGGTGATCTCGCGATCCCAGCCCCACTGCTTGCCGAACTGGTGATCGCCGCCGCCATCGGCGGGCAGGCGGCCGCCGGGCGCGCGGGATTGGCGCTTGGTCACGTCGATGGCCTCCGGGCGGGGCCGCGAGGTGATGCGGGCCGCCGGTGTCGACGCCGCCGGTTCGGATCCGCCGTCCAGCGGGGCGCCAGCCGGCATCCTACCACCCGCTCATGGGCCTCCCGGACGACCCGAAGGTCACGCCCGAGCGGCACCTCCGGCTGTCAGCGTGACCTCGGCGACGAGCGCGAGGGCGATTAGGAACAGCGCGATCTGCGGCTGAAGGATGCCGTTCGCCCGCATCACGACGAAGATCGCCACGAGGATCCCGACCCAGGCGCCGCGACGGCCGGCGCGGAGCCAGTCGCCGCGGTAGGCGATGCGGCGGTGGCGCGCGAAGCTGATCAGCCAGAACAGCGGCGCCGCCGTCAGCCCGGTCGCGACACCGAGCGCCGCGGCGCCGATGAACGCGGCGCTCGACGACGCCAGCGGATCCAGGGTCAACCCGATGACGAGCACGACCACCCAGGCCACGGCCGCGCAGCCGAGCAGCATGACGGCGATCCGCCGCTGGCCGCCCATCAGGCCGGCGCGCGGGTGACGTCGGCCAGCACGAGGGAGGGGTCGAGGTCGGACAGCTCGTCGATGACCAGGTCCGGCACGATCTTCGCGCCGGTGCCGAGGTGGTCGCCGGGCTTCGAGGTCGGCAGCGGCGTATCCGCCTGGCGATCCCGGAGGTACGCGGTTCGCCAGCCCGCGTCGTGCGCGCCGACGACGTCCGCGGCCCAGTCGTCGCCGACGTGGAGGATCCGCGAGGCAGCGCTGGTATCCATCCCGAGCGCCTCCTCGGCGGCGCGGAAGATCGTCGGGTGGGGCTTGATCGTGCCGACACGCTGCGAGACCACGATCGCCCGCAGCCACCGGGTCCAGTCGTGCGCCGCGGCAAACCGGTCGATCGTGAGCGCGAGCGGCCAGTTCGAGAGGATGGCGAGCGCGAAGCCCCGGCGCGCCAGCCGTTCCAGGGTGCTCCCCGCATCCGCGACCGGTGTCATCCGCGCGACGAAGGCGCCGCTGTACGCGTCCACGACCACCTCGATCTCGCCGGCCTCGACGTGCTCGGCGGCGGCGCGATCGTCCCACCGGTCCTCCGGGGGTGGCGCGGCCATGCCTCGCAACCGGGCGAGCACGCGCACCGCCCGCTGCGGGACGTCGACCTCGCGGAACTCGGGGACCTCTTCGCGGAATTGCCGGTCGCGCTCTTCCGCCCAGGTCCGGATGAACGCCTCCTCGTCGTGGACGATGCGCTTGCCCGCGAGCTGCACCGCGGTCGCATCGACGACGTCCCACAGCGACGGCCGGTCCACGCGGACCAGGGTGTTCCCGAAATCGAGCGTGATCGCCGTGACGGCGAGCCTGGCCGGGGTCACTCGGCCGCTCAGCCCGCCACGCTCGAGGGACAGATATCCCGGAACGGACAGTAGCTGCAGTTCATGGCGCTCGGCCGCGGCGTGTAATCGCGGGCGCGGATCCCGGCTGCCGCGGTGGCGATCCGCCCGCGTGCCTTCTCGAGTCTCCCGGGCTCCACCTCCGCGCGCCCGACGAGGCCGGAGTCGAGGAAGTGCAGCTGGACCGCATCGGGCAGCCGGCCGGTCATCGCCTCGTACGCCATCGCGTAGATCTGCAGCTGCAGCGAATCTCGCGCCCGCTGCCGCGCGATGGCCGGGTCACGGACGTCGCTCGTCTTGTAGTCGGTGATGGTCACGGCTTCGGGGCCGAGAAGCTCCAGCATCGGTTCGACGACATCGGCTCGAAGGAGCGTCGGCTCGTCGGCCACGTCGCGAACCCCGCCCGCGACCGTCGCGGATGGCTCGGCGAGCGCGACAATGTCGACCCGGTCGAAGCGGCCGCGGATCCGATCCCCGCCGAGGGCGAACGCGAACTCTCGCTCCACCCAGGCCGGAACCACTGCCTCCGGCTGGAGCTGCGACTCGCGGAACCGGCGGAGCGCCTCGCGGCCGGCCTCTTGTCGCGCCAGCTCGTGCTCCCGCGACACGAAGCCCTCGTTCGACCACGCCTTCTCGAACACCTCGATGAGCTCGGGCTCGGTGAGCGGCCGGCCGCGCGCCTGGGAGCGGTGGAACTCCTGGACGGCCTGGTGGAGTGCCGCGCCGTAGACCATCGAGTGGTGCGGGGTCGTCGGGACGCGAACGACCTGGCTGTACTTGTATCGGAGGGGGCAGGTCAGGTAGGCGTCGATCGCCGAGTGGCTCAGGGTGAGCGGTCCCTCGATCGGCAAGCGTTCGGCTTCCGGCGGCTCGGCCGGCGTCTCGGCGGCCGCGATCCGCTGCAGCGGTCCCGACGTGTGCGTGGTCGACGGGAACGATTCGCCGCGGAACCCGGCCGTCGGCAGGTCGAGGGCCTCGATCACGAACTGGGACACACGCCGGCCCCGGCCCGACGGCGACTCGGCGGCGTGGCTGAGGACGAGCTCGTCGCGCGCCCGGGTCATCGCGACGTAGAACAGCCGCCGCTCCTCCTGGAGGTGCCCGTCCCCCTCGGGCAGGACCTCGTCGACGAGCTCGATCGGCATCGGCAGCGGCTCGCGCCGGGAGCGCGCCGGGAAGCGATCGGCGACGAGCCCGGGCAGGAACACGACCGGGAACTCGAGCCCCTTCGCCTTGTGCACGGTCATCACGTGGACCGCGTCGACATCGGGGTCGGGATCGGCCGTCGGCGGGTCGTCGCCGGCTTCGATCAGGGTCGACAGGTGACGGGCCAGGAACACGGCCCTGTCATCGGCGAGGAGCCCGGACTGGGTCCGGATGATGTCGAAGAACCGGCCGATATTCGCCAGTTGCTCCTCGGCTGCGACGGTCGTGGCGCCCGCGAGCTCGGCGAGCCAGCCGGAGTCGCGCATGAACGCGTACAGGACCTCGCCCGCCGGCCGGCGCTGGGCCAGCTCGCGGTAGCGACGGAGGTCGCCGGTCAGGCGCGCGACCGCAGCGCGACCCTGCTGCGACAGGCGCAGGAGGCCCGGCTGCTCCTCCAGCTCCTCGAGGACCTCGAAGAGCGAACGATGGCGGCGCCGAGCCGACCCTGCCAGATCGGCGAGATCGCCGGCGGGGATCGCGTACCGGTCCGACGCGGCAACCGCGTACACGTCGACGCTCGAACCCGGGTCGGCCACGACCCGGAGCAGGGCCAGCAGCAGGCGGACCTCCGGGCGCGCGTACAGGCCGGACGTGCCCGAGAAGCGCCACGGCAGGCTTGCAGCATTCAGCGATCGGAGCACCGCGTCCGCGTCCGCGTTTGCACGCACGAGGACCGCGTGGTCACGCGGCCGGGAGCCGGCCTCCACGCGACGCCCGATCTCCGCGGCGATCCAGTCCGCCTCCTCGCCGATCGTCGCGAAGGCGTGGTGGCGGAGTCGCGCCGCGTCGCGCTCCACCCGCTGGGCGAGGAGCCGCTTCGAGATCCCGACCCGAACCTCGAGCCGGTCCGGATCGTTGAACCGGATGAGCCGATGGGCACCGTCGAGGATCGGGGCGAGCGAGCGGTAGTTCCGCCGCAGGACGACCGTCTTCGCACCCTGGTAGCGGTCGCGGAACTCGAGGATGTTGCTGATGGCCGCCCCGCGGAAGCGGTAGATCGACTGGTCGTCGTCGCCCACGACGGTCACGTTGCGATGCCGCTCGGCGAGGAGCGCCACCAGCTCCGACTGGGCGCGGTTCGTGTCCTGGAACTCGTCGACGAGGATGTAGCGGTACCGCGCCTGGAGCGACTCCCGAGCCGCGGCCGACTCGCGCAGGAGCTGGAGTGCCAGGGCGACCTGGTCGCCGAAGTCGATCGCCCCGTGCTCGCGCAGGAGCGTCGTGTAGCGCGCAAAGGCACGTGCCAGCTCGCCCTGCCGCCGGGCGTGCTCGCCGGCCGCGGCGGCCTCCTCCCGCTGCTCGTCCGCGACCTCGACCGCCGTCGCCACGCGCGCGTCGAGCTCGGCGGCGCGCGTCGTCAGCCCGGCCGCGTGGGCAAGGTAGGCGTCCGGCGACACATCCTCGTCCCGACACCGCGCGAACAGCGAGGCGAGCGCGCCGAGGAACCGGGTCGGGTCGCCGAGCGGCCGGTATTCGTCCAGCTCGAGATCGAACAGCCGCTCCCGCAGGAACACGACGACCTCGGGGCGAGACAGCACCCGCACATCCGGCGCCAGGCCGAGCTCGAACGCGAACTCGCGGATCAGCCGATCACCGAAGGCGTGGAACGTCGAGATCGCGGTGTCCGCGTAGCCGTAGGGCACGAGCTGGTCGACGCGGAGCTGCATCTCCTCGGCCGCCTTGTCCGTGAACGTGAGTGCGAGGATCTCGGACGGCTTCGCGCGGCGCGTCGCGATCAGCCAGGCGATGCGGCGGGTGATGACCTGCGTCTTGCCGGTGCCCGCGCCCGCGACGACCAGGAGCGGGCCCTCGCCGTGCGTGACGGCCTTTCGCTGCTCGCCATTGAGGCCCGCCAGGAGCGCGTCGATCCCGGTGGACTCCGCCGCCGGCCCGTCCTCTCCTGCCCCGCCGGGTGCGGCGAGCGTCTCGAAACCGTGCCAGACCGGGATCTGCTCGAGCGGCCGGATACGACCCCGGCGACGCGTCCTGATCACTGGTTCCGAGGCTGGCTGGAGCGGGGGCATGCGGACAGCCTGCCGGAGGCCCGTGACAGCTCCCCTGGCACGACGCCCATCCCGCGCGACATCGTCAGGTCGTGCTGCCCGGGACCGGCTTGGCCAGCGCCTGCTTGAGCGCCTCGGCCTCCTCGTCGGACAGCGCGGCCTCGGACGATCCCGCCGCGATCGCCTTGGCGTAGACGCGGGTGCCCGCGCGGGCATGGAGGCTGCTGACGACGAAGCCGTCGCCGCGCCCGTCGAGCAGCGCCAGCGCGAAGCTCTGGTTGCCGCCGGTGTCCTCGAACGGGTTGAAGCGCACGAACCCGACGCGCCCGAAGGCGGCCAGGACGTCGCGTTCCAGGACGGCGGTCCGCGCCGCGACGACGTCGACGTCGCTGACGGCCCGGTTGACCCGTTCCAGGTGCGAGCCGAGCACCGCTTCGAGCGAGGACTCGTCCCCGCCCTGGGTCAGGCTCTCGAGCCTGGCGCCGAGCTTCCGGACCCGGCGAATCAGCCCGACGACCGCGAAGGCGAGCGCGAGAACGACGATGACGAGCCCGCCGACGATCGGCGCGATGTTGGCCGAGACGAGCGCGTCGATGTCGATCAGGAGGACCTCCTGGGCGGGTGGATCGAGTCTAGCGCCGGGTCCTTCGCCGCCGCATATCTCCGGAAGCCGGGAGGGCCCGTGCTACCCTCCGCGGCCATGGCGAAACGCACCCGTTACCCGAATCGCACGGCCTCGCGCGCGTCCGCGAAACGCCCGGCGCGACCCACCGGGGCATCCACGACCGCCCCTGAGCGCGTCGTTCCGGCGAGCCCGCCGATCGACGTCGACGCCTCGTTCGAGTCGTTCGACGACATGCCCCTGCGTAGCTCGTCGAGCCTCAGCGAGGCCGAGATCCTCCGTGCGGAGCGGCTCGAGGCCGAGGCGACCGCGAAGGAGCGCGCGGCCATCGCCGCGTCGCTGCGCCGCCAGGCCGGTCGGGCCGAGAGTCGGGAGGTCGTCGCTGCCCGCGGGGATCTCAACGCCCCGCTGTCCGTGCGGATGTCCCACGAGTACGCCTACGTCGCCCGCGATGTACGCCGGATCCTGCTGACCGCCAGCCTGATGGTCGCGATCCTCGCGGTGCTCGCGGTTCTCATCAACGTCCTCGGGGTCATCAAGCTCTAGCACAGGTCCGGGCGCCAGATGGCGAGCCAGCCAGGTCCGGTCGACCTCGTCCTCGTCGGTGGGCCGGTCATGACGATGGACCCCGCGCAGCCCGCGGCCCAGGCGGTGGCCGTCAGCCATGGCCGGCTGGTCGCGCTCGGTGACACCCGTTCGGTGCTCGAGCTCGAGGGCCCGAGGACGCGCCGGATCGATCTCAGTGGCCGGACGCTGTTGCCTGGCTTCATCGACGCGCACTGCCACCCGGCGCATGCCGCTGTCCACCTCGGGCAGTGCCTGCTCGACGAGGTTCAACCGTCGCCTCCGGCCTACGTGGAGGCCATCGGTGCCTACGCGGACGCGAACCCGCGGCTCGACTGGATCCTCGGCTCGGGCTGGGCGATGGCCGCCTTCCCAGGCGGGACGCCGTCGCGCATCGACCTCGACCTCGCGGTCCCCGATCGCCCGGCGTTCCTCAGCAACCGCGACGGCCACGGAGCGTGGGCCAACAGCCGCGCGCTCGCACTGGCCGGGATCACCCGCGATTCGCCCGACCCACCCGACGGGCGCATCGAGCGAGGCGCCGACGGCCAGCCGAGCGGGACCCTCCACGAGGGCGCCATGGACCTCGTCGAGCGCCTCCTGCCCGAGCCGAGCGTCGACGACCTGGCGGAGGGCCTCGCCTCCGCCCAGGCGTACCTGCATCGACTCGGCATCACGGCCTGGCAGGACGCGTCGGTCACGCGTCGCGAGCTGGCGGCGTACCGCCGCCTCGCGGAATCGGGGCGGCTGACAGCGCGCGTCGTGGCTGCCCAATGGTGGGAGCGAGACCGCGCTGACGAGCAGGTCGAGGGCTTCGTCGAGGAGCGGGCGCGCTCGTCGATCGGCCGGCTCCGGGCGACCAGCGTCAAGGTCATGCTCGACGGGGTGATCGAGAACTTCACCGCCTCGGTGCTCGAGCCGTACCTTGATGCCCGTGGCCGGTCGACGGGCAACCGCGGCCTCGACCTGGTCGAACCCGAGGCCCTCAAGGGCCACGTCACGAGGCTCGATGCGCTCGGCTTCCAGGTCCACTTCCACGCCCTCGGCGATCGTGCGGTCCGCCAGGGCCTCGACGCCATCGAGGCGGCCCGGCGGGCGAACGGCATGACCGATACGCGGCCGCACCTGGCCCACCTCCAGATCGTCGATCCGGCCGACTGGCCGCGGTTCCGCGAGCTCGATGCGGGCGCGAACATCCAGCCGCTGTGGGCCCGCAACGACGCGCAGATGACCGAGCTGACGATCCCGTTCCTGCCGCCCGAGCGGGCAGCACTCCAGTACCCGATCGCGAGCTTGCATCGGGCCGGTGCCCGGCTGGTCGGCGGCAGCGACTGGATGGTCAGCACGCCCGACGTGATGCAGCAGGTCGAGGTCGCGATGCGCCGGGTCGACCCCGAGGATCGCGATCAGGAACCGTTCATCCCCGCCGAAACGATCTCGCTCGAGACGGCGCTCCGCGCCTACACGCTGGGCGGCGCGTGGGCGAACCACGCCGATGCCACCACTGGCTCGATCGAGGTCGGCAAGCTCGCGGACCTCGTGGTCCTCGACCGTGACATCGCGAACGAGCGGCCCGACCGTCTCGGCGACGCGCGTGTGCTCCTGACGCTCGTCGAGGGCGAGGTCGTGCACGAGGATCCCGCGCTCGAGGCGCCCTGATCCGCCGCCTAGAATCGAC
>Ga0070699_100002350_pt1 | contig 16991 bp, 22 predicted proteins | sample KBSK1503metaG_FD_65473 | JGI IMG/M metagenome (GOLD analysis project Ga0070699, IMG submission 65473) | Corn, switchgrass and miscanthus rhizosphere microbial communities from Kellogg Biological Station, Michigan, USA - KBS K1-50-3 metaG | ecosystem: Host-associated > Plants > Roots >... | reverse complement strand
TCGTTCACCCGGAAGACACTTGACAAGTATCTGGAAAGGGGCCGCGGCTCGTCTTCCGGTAGTGTTCTATAGTTCCCAGCCTTTCGATTCTAGCCTATCCTCCAGTTCGACGAGAGAATTGACCGTCACGTCGGCTCCTTCCTTCGAAAAGTCGTTGTAGCGTGCGAACCCTGTTCGTACCAGCACGGTTCGTATTCCAAGCTTCTTTCCAGCTCTCACATCCCACCAGGAATCGCCGACTAGAAACGCGTCCGCGACGCGAAGATTCAGCTTATCCAAGGCTCGCATTACAAGCTGTTTCCTTTTATCAACGACCTCCTCCAGCGACTCCAGTCCACGTGCGGGCCCGAGATCCTCTCGGGTAAACAATACCTCGACAACCGGGGTGACGCCCAACATGTCCAGCTCTGCGGCCACTACCGACCTGGTGAATCGCATCGTTGCAATCCCGAGTCTGAACCGGTGAGCCTTCAGGGTGGATAAGAGTTCAAGGGAACCGTTCTGAAGCTTCGCCCTATCCACCGAGTCCCGGAACAGTTTTCGATACGTCTCGTAGGCTTCGTCGATGCCGGCAACATTTTCCCTCGATAGGGCGGCATCAAGCACCATTCTCGGTCCGGTGCCGATCTCGTAAGCGCGTTGGTAGTAGTTCTTGACAAGAAATTCTTGGTCTATTGGCTTCGAGTGATGCGCTGTAAGCGTCTTGTTGATGCAGTAGAACTCGCGGTCGTCGATCTGGGCAAGGGTTCCGTCCCAGTCGAAAATTGCACCCCTCAAAGCTCCCACGCACGACTTGCGTTCGAATGTAACCATATGGGTTTGCTTGGGGTTACGAGCAGAATATCACGAAACCTAGTTCACTGTTCTTGAGACTAAGGACGAGCGTGCAATGGGTACTACAAGCTCCCAGTCGCCTCCTGATACCAAGGGAGACCTCTTGCTGGCGATCGGAGTGGGATTCCTCATCAACCTGATCACTGGCGTCGCTTCACCCGAAATAGGACCATTCGTAGCCGGACTGGTCGCAGGCGTGATCATCAAACAGGGACCTTGGAAGGGGGCGCTCGCGGGTTTCTTCGCAGGAACCTTGGGAGGACTGGCCAGTATCGGATTATGGGTTGCGACTAATCTTCTGAGCCTTCCTAACGGTCTTTGGTCCGTCGCCTTCCAGACAGCCGTAGGAATCCTGACTGCCACATACGCAATTCTATCGTTGTCCGGTGGAATTGTTGGTGCGGTAGTAGCGGTGCAACACTGGCCGCGTTTGAGCTTGTTCCTGAAACAGCACAAGCTAGGCTTCTCGTTGCCATTCCATCTTCACCAATCCGCTGTGGTCGTGACGAAGAAGCGGGAGGATTAGAGAATGACCTTCACGGCTCAGCGCTTGTTGGACACGACTCCCAGGTGGCTGAGCATAACTCTCGTCTCAACATCGAGCGCTCTATTGATATCGGGAGTCGGATTTGTTCTGAACCTCTTCGACCCTTTCAACATCACTCCCTTTACACTCTTGCTGCATCTCGTCTGGGCTATCGTGGTCTCAAGCTGGGTTCTCAACCTCAAAGTGAAACTTCCAGCTGAGAAAAGAGCCCTCTTGGCAATTGGCGTTGCTGTAGCTGTTGGATCAATATGGGGCGCTGTTCAACAATGGGCAGCATACCTTCAAGCTGGAGTAGTCAACGACATTACTCTCGTCGCCGGCGCGGTGGCCATGGACGCAGTCGGCGGGCTCGTGGTCTACATTCTATACCACTTGAACATTCTGGGAAGAAAGATAGGCTCCAGCGGACCCTAGCCTGCAGAAGGGCTCAACTGTCTCGAGCTTGAAAGTATCTAATTTCTCGTCTTGGCCGGGATCGCGATCGTCTCTCTGATCGGGACGCCTTCTTTCGGGTCCTGGATTATTCTCTGGAATCCTCTGATAATCTCCCTTGTCACGGGTCCCGGTTTGCCCTCCGCTATCGCTACTCCATGAATCTTGACGACGGGAACAACTTCTGCCATTGTTCCGGTTAGGAAGGCTTCGTCAGCTGTCATGAGCTCGTAGGGTGTAATGTCTCTCTCTCGGACCTCGTATCCAAGCTCCTCGGCGAGCTTCATTACCCGTGCTCTTGTGACTCCGTGAAGAATTCCCGCTGCCGATGTTGGTGTATGGATTATTCCATGTTTGACGATGAAGAGATTTGAGCCGTGGAATTCCGAGACCATACCTCGATGATCGAGCATGACAACCTCGTCCGCACCCGAATCGATCGCTTGAAACTTCGACATGACACTCTGGATGTAATTGAGAGATTTGACCTCATGGCTTGTCCCGTCGACCATGTCGCGTCTTAGACTGGAGATGACAGCGGTTACTCCTTTCTCCCTAGCTTCCTTGCCGTGAGCAGGAAGCACAGGTTCAGTCATGATTATGATCGAGGGTTTCGGACAGCTGCGCGGATCCAGTCCAAGGTTTCCGCGGCCACGCGTTATTACAAGCCGTATGTAGGCGTCGGCAAGGTTGTTTCGACGCAGAGTCTCCACAACAGCGTTCTTGACTTGCTCCTTGGAGAGAGGAATGTTGACCCTGATAACTCGCAGCCCCTCGAACAATCGCTCAATGTGTTCCCTTAATCGAAAGACTGTGCCGTTATAGGCTCGGATGCCTTCGAAGACCCCATCTCCGTACAGAAGCCCGTGGTCGTAGACTGAGATCTTGGCTTCGCTTTTGGGGTGGTATTCACCGTCGACGTAGACGAATGGTTCCTTCCCCGCCATAAATGTCCAGAAAGAGAAATGAGTGTTCCGGGTATAAAAGTCCAAGCTCCCTTGATGATCGAGGAACGGTAATCTCTACCTAAATCGTAATCTACCTGAACATGGTTTGCGTGTTTTCGGTCTGGGCCGGTAGTTCAGCCTGGTTAAGAGCAGTGACTCTCCGGATAGAACGTCCGCCTTACACGCGGAAACCCTCACAGTGAGGGCCGTAGGGTCGGGAGTTCAAATCTCCCCCGGCCCACCAGACTATCTTTGGCTACCTTCGAGCAGCCTTCCTCATTCTTCTCGGTGGCGTACGTGCTTTGAGAGACTTGCCTCGAGTTCGCTTCTGGTACTTCGGCTCGTACAATTGCACTTCCACCTCTCCAGGCATTTGGAAATGAGTCACCAGCCCGAAGCTTTCATCGCTGATGCCCGTCGTGAACTGAACGCCACGGGACTTCAATTCTTCAACTGTCTTTTTTATGTCATTGCAATAGAAGGAGATTGAATGGGACACTCTATCGGATGGATGGCAACCCAGATCGGCTTCCGGCATGTCGAAGATCAGCCAGCCTTCGCCCACATCCGTGAAAGGGAACCTGAGCTTGTCGCGAATGAATGCACGCAGCTCCTCGGGCTTAGGCGTGTACAATAATGCGTGAAGGCCCTTGATCAATTTCTAACTTCCATTCTTTTACCGGTCGGCTCCAAGATTGCTCTGGTCCCCCATTTTGGCCTTGAGTGGATAAAGGACTAGGGTCTTTGCTAGACGCCAGCTGATACCGCGAGTCTTTTCGTCTTGGCATGACTCGAACGCCCCTCGCGGCGTTTGGGCGCGAACTTTTCCAATCTCTTGATCGCTCGAAGAATCGTCTCTGGCTTCTTTGAGAAGGAAAACCTGAACCTTAGCCTCCCATGAGATGGGTCGTGGAAGAAGCTTGACCCAGGAACGCCGCCGACCCCAATCTTGGTGATTAGGTGCATTGCAAGGTCCCGGTCATCTTTGAATCCCGTGTCGTTTGTAGTGGTCCAAACATAGTACGCCCCTTCTGGCTTGAAGACTCCGAATCCCGCTTCATTCAACGAATCCACCAACATCTCCCTACCTTTACGATAGTTTTCTCGCAGACGCTCATAGTACGATTCCGGCAGCTGAAGAGCGGCGGTACACGCTTCTTGTAACGGCGTTGGGGCGCAAACGGTGAGGAAGTCGTGAACTTTTCTTATCGCGGAGGTCACGGGCTTGGACGCCACGACGTATCCTACGCGCCAGCCTGTCACACTGTAGGTTTTGGAGAACCCGGAGATCGTGATTGTTCGATCCTCCATCCCAGAAAGGCTCCCAATGCTCACGTGCTCGTGGCCATCGTAGAGGATGTGCTCGTAGATCTCGTCAGTGATCGCATAGGAATCATAGTCCTGGCACAGGTCTCGGATCAAACCCAACTCTTGCTGTGACAGAACCTTTCCCGTAGGATTGTGCGGTGTATTGATGATGACCGCCTTGGTCTTCCGATTGAACGCTTGTTTGAGAGATTCTTCTTCGATCTTGAAGTCCGGCTCCTTCATTCTGACGTACCGGCATTTTGCGCCTGAGAGAATCGCATCGGGGCCATAATTCTCGTAGAATGGCTCGAAAATCACGACCTCTTCTCCTCGATCTAACAGTGCGAGTTGGGAAGCGATCATACCTTCAGTTGTTCCGCATGTGACCGTGATCTCGTCTATACTGCAGTCAATGTGGTTGTAGGTTTTCATCTTGCGCGCGATAGCTTTCCTCAAACCAATTGTCCCGTAGGTCGTGGAGTACTGGTTGTATCCCTTGGAGATGGCAACTGCAGCTGCTCGCTTGATGCTGACCGGCGGATCAAAGTCAGGAAAACCTTGAGCAAGATTTACCGCCCCGTAAGCCTGGCAGAGCCGAGTCATCTCTCGAATTACGGATTCGGTAAACCCGGAGGCTCGGATAGAAGGCCCCTTTCTCATAACGCGGCCTTGCCCATCGCGGCTAGTAAGGATTCCCTTCGCGACCACCCTTTGGGTGGAGTCTAAATAAGCCATCAACCTCTGAGGGATGCTCACGCCGATGGTCTACTGCTCCGTCTTCCTGTACAGAGTCCCAAGCAGGAAAGCGGAGGCTTTCGTTCAGGCCTTGAAGCCGATAATGAAATTGTTCCTAGACTCAGGAGCACTCTCGGAAGAACTTCTCCAACCCAAAGAAATGGAGGGAAAGTTCGGATCAATGAGCCTTCCACCGGCCATTGGCATGTCCGAGGAAGAAGACCTTTGGGTTGAGATAGCCCGTTTCAAAGACGCGTCACACATGAAAGATGTTCACTCCGCAGTATCGAAGAATCCTAATTTGGAAAAACTCCACTCTCGGTTCGACTTACTCATCAGCGGAAAACAAGTGTACCACGCAGAATTCGAATCGATCCAACAGAAATAGCGGACCCAGCCGTCCCTGATCAAACGAAGAAACGTCACTGCACTCGGCCCCATTTTTTCTCGACGGTAGCGATGCAGATGAAACACAACACCTCAAGATCATATCCGCGTGGAGTTTTACACTGCGAGAACGTAATATCTCGCAAGAAGCATTGCACATGGAGCAGGTCTTGCAACTAGAAGCCGATGTTTGTATTGTTGGTGGAGGAGTGATGGGCGCTGCCACTGCCTATGCAATAAGCCGTATGACTGAGAAGAAGATCATCTTGCTCGACCGATATGGTCTCGCCAATGAATATTGCAGCTCCAATGATGTCAACCGAGTCTTTCGCTACGCTTATGGAAATGATTCGTATTACACTAAGATGGCGATCGAGAGCCTAGGACTCTGGAAAGAGATCGAGAAAGAATCCCGCAAAGAATTATTGATCCCTACAGGCCTTTTGATGCTCGAAGGAGAAGACCGACATGCCAACGAATTCAATGAATCCAGCTTCAGCACTCTGACCAAACTGGGGCTTGGCGCGAAGCTCTACGAAGGACCAGAATTGAAGAAGCGCTTCCCTCAGTTCCGAACCCGCAGAGGATTCTTCGACCCGCACGGAGGAGTTCTCCTAGCATCGAAGAGCCTGGAGACTATCGCGTCCCAAGCTCGAGCAAACGGAACGAGGATTCTTGAAAAACATGTGACCGCCTTTCGGGACAGATCGAGCCTCGAAGTAGAGACATCGGAAGGACAGACAATCCGGGCTCGAAAAGTTGTCGTGACAGTCGGACCTTGGTCTAACGCCTTCCTGAAAAATGGACTCACCGGCCTTACTCCGACAAGGCAACAGGTCGTCTATCTAAGACCCCCTGGGGACATCGAGAGGTTCAGGCCGACTTCTTGCCCGGTCTTCTTTACAGATCACCACTATGGCCTCCCAGCTGCTGGCATCGACGGAGTCAAGATTTCTAACAAGGAACTGATCGACCCCGTCGACCCTGAAATCGCAAGTAGACTAGTTGACCAAGAGCAAATTGAACAATCTAGGGCCGCTTGCCGGAAATTCATCCCCGACCTGGCAGATGGAGAGGTTGTACGAAGCAAGGTATGTCTCTATGATATGACAGCGAATTCTGATTTCGTCTTAGATCGAGACCCTGAAGATAGCGACATTGTTTACGGTTACGGTTTCTCGGGACACGGGTTCAAGTTTGCTCCTCTCATCGGTAAACTGTTAGCGGAGCTGGTCCTTGATCGAGAGCCTAGCTTCGACCTTACTCGGTTCTCCTCCAGAAACTCTCAGAGGAAACCGCAGGTCACAAGAGGCCACTTAGGCAAGGGCGAGTAGCCCTGCCAATAGTAGCGCTCCCACGACCGCTTCGAGATGCATTACCCTGGCCCTGCGCCGGTCCACCTTCTTCCACTCCTCAGACCCCACTGACATTTTGGTTGTTGACTTGCCAAAAGCCATCCCGCTAGGTTCGTGAAAATCGTAAGTACCTCTCGAGGCGTGGAGAACACAAAACGACATAGTTCCCTCTAGAACAGCGAGTAAGCCGACGTAGAACGGGATGAACAAGAATAGCCGGAAAACTGGGGAACCCGACCCTAAAGCAAAAACGCCAATGCCGGCGAACACGGCTATTATTCCTAGTCCTGTGGCCAGTCGTATGGCCCGTCCCCGGGCTCCGATATTGCACTGACCAGGGGTGTATTCCGGGGGCATTTCTATCGACTTTTTGAAAAGAGTAACAAGCTTCATTTGTGGCCCCCATCACCTATATGGGTACAGTTGGCGGGCACTTCCACGGTCTCACCGGAAAAGGATAACCAGCTTAGCCCAGACCGGGCCCCGCAGACCACCTATCCCGGGGGAGGGTCCGTAATGAGCCGGAGGAAGACTAGACCCAGGGACGAAGTGGGACACTATGTCTGCCCCAACTGTGGCAGCCCCAGCTTGGTCCGAGATGCCGAGACTGGCGAGGTCATTTGCACAAACTGCGGTTTCGTTCTATCAGATCCTACCGAGCAGTACGCGGCACCCGTTCCCAGGCGAACTGAGGAGGGATTGCTGGAAAGCCAGTCAGGACCTCCAGGAAGATTCTCCGCTTTTGACAAGAACCTCTCCACTATCATTTCCAGGGCACAAGCTTCTAACAGGTCGCTCAGTGCCGACGAGCGGCTCCAGCTCTGGCGGCTTCGAAGGACGCAACTCCGCGCGTCCGCAGGATCATCAACCGCTAGAAACCTATCCAGAGCGATGAGCCAACTCCGGGGACTGGCCGGACGATTGAACCTTCCAGAAGTTGTCACCGAGCGAGCAGCCTTGATGTACCGTAGAGCGCTCAACAAAGGCCTCGTCCGAGGCCGACCGATAAACGGAATGGTTGCAGCCTCAACCTATGCAGCGTGTCGATTGACCGATGTGCCTCGCTCTCTGAGCGAAATCGCAAAAGCATCTGGAATGAGCAGGAAGCTTCTCGCTCACTATTACCGAGCCTTGGTCCGATCTCTCGACGTCACCATGGCAATCGAAGACCCCTTGAAACGGGTCTCGAAAATAGCATCTCGAGCAGGAGCAGACTCCCCGACAGAGATGTTGGCAGGGAAGATTCTACGAGAAGCCATTAGGCTGAGAGTTAACGTCGGAAAGGACCCGGACGGCTTGGCAGCGGCGGCACTCGACCTGGCAGCAAGAATACGGGGGTCCATGGTTATGCAGAGAGATCTCGCAAAGGCAGCAGGGGTTTCCGAGGTTACTATTCGAAGCAGGATGAGGGACCTGAAGGCAGCGGCGAAGTCTCTCGGCCTCCCTGACGTAGCGTAACAGTCACTACTCTAGTTCTTCTCGGGTAACACGAGTCTAAACCCAGTTTGGCCCGCGCCTAGCCTTCTGCAATAGGAGGTTGTTGAGCCAGCGAAGATGCTGGCGTAGATCAAGCCTAGAGGGCTGGAAAAAACGGAACCTTACGTAGCCGCGACCCTAAACATTGGAACAATCATAGTAGACGCTCTAATGGTTCTATTCCTCCTAAGAGAACCACTCTCCTACTTCCGACCGTACAAGAGCTACTTTGTGGCTATCTACGCTTTCTTCAACGCATTCCCGATCTCGCAACTAGTCCTAACTTTCTACCCAGACCCGTTCCTGATTAGACTCACTACCCAAGCCTTTGCAGCTGCTGCGGCCATCATAGCAACGTTATGGGGACTTCTTGTAACCAAATTGTACTTCTATCCTGAGAAATTCTCGCTGCGATCTGCATTTGCCAATCCATTGAAGCCCATGCACCTCGCCTACATTCTTTACTTGGTTCCGATGGTGTTTCTGGTAGTTCTGACCATTGCGGATCCGGCATCGATAGATCCCAGCCCTAGCCGGAAAGCATTCTACGTCCTCGACAACACAAACTCTCAAGCAGTTGGTCTCGGGTCTCTCCTCCTCAGCGTTGCCACAGTAGTAATTGTCGCCTTCACGCTGTATTCGTTCGTGGTCCTATCTCGGCTTCGAGCGCAACTCAGGGACCGTGAAGTCAGAGGTGCGCTGAGGGTCATCGCGAGATGCTTCGCAGCGATCGCAACTTTGTTGTTGTTTGGATATGCATCGGCAAGTTTCGGATTCAGTTTACTGGGACCAGTGCATTTCGCTTGCGTGATTCTTCTTATCATCGCAGTCACTGCCTTTAAGAGACCAACTTTCCTGCGAGCATTCCTTGGACTGGTTCCCTCTCTGGGTCCCAATCCAGCTGTGATGCGAGGCGACCAAATAGTCCTGATCTATGAGAACGACCAATCGAAAATTACGCCAGTTGCCAGGTTTGTCAATGAGGGAGTGAACCAACAAAACCGGGTTCTCTATTTTCACTCTAATGACGAGGCAAGTGCGCGAGAGGAGCTGTCAAGAAACGGGGTCGACGTGAAACATAATCTGACTAAGGGAAATCTTAGACTGCCCTCCATCGACAGTCTATACCAGGGCGAAAACCTTCTCGACGAAGAAGCGGCAATTGGACAGGTCCAAGAGTTAGCCAATGAAACTAGGGCTTTGGGCAAGAATGGGCTGAGAATAGTAATAGACTATGGCGATACCACCAAGCGTCCATATCAGAAATTCGTCAATCACATCGCTGACCCTAGATGGTCGACTCCGGACCATTATTCGCAGGTAATGATGACTTTTGCCAATCGTGCTTTCGAGAATGAGCAGACGACTCTTGACCTCTTGAAATCGAAGGTTCCTGTCATCGACTTGACTGAGTCGAGCGATGTGTTTTCTCGAACGGTAGGACTGTCTCATGATGAAATTGCAGGACAGAAAATTCTGCTGGAGTACGATCCGCTCTCAGGCTACGAGAAGATACTTAGATCGTTGGCCACGGAAGCTGCTTCCAATTTCGAGAGAGTAATCCTATTCACGAGAATGGACAGCCCAATTCATTCGGCTATGGCGGATGAGCCGGGGCTGAAGATGTTCGTGCTTACATCACGAGTATCCTATCCAAAGGTGGAGAGCGAAAACGTTGTTCTCATACCCGCTTTCGACAGCTCTTTGATTCTCGACTCAATGAACAAGACAATCGAGGCCTATGCGGCAACTCCGTTCACAATGATTTTCGACAATATTTCTCACCAGATCTTCACAGTCGGAACGGAACGGGCCCACTCATTCGTTCGTCAAGCACTTGAATTAATGGTCTCGAATAGGATCACCGGTGTCTTTCTGCTAAACTACCCGGCACATGACTCGAAAACGGTGTCTATGTTTGAGAACCTCTTCGATCTAGAACTGGTGTCTAAGCCGGGAGCACGTATTCCTGAAGTCAGGAAGAAGCTGGCTTTGACCGCAGGGTGATCCGTACTGGTTAGCGTGAAGGCATTCCAATCAGACAAGTGGCGGCGCAACAGCCAAGGGGTCGGGCTTTCCTCCAGAAGGCCAATATTTTTCCACCAGTTGCGAAAGGAAACTGTGAAAGCCAGAAATGTTTACGCTCTGAATCTGTTTCTCATATTTTGCAATCTTGTCAATATAGACACTAGCGCGTCTCCTGAAGATTGGTTCCAAGACCCTGAGTCGTGGGAGCACAGTTGGATCTCCGAGATCCTCTCTTTTGATTACTCCTTTGTTGATTGCAAGCGAGATGAGAGGACAAGACAAGTCACGTTCGACCAATTCTCTAGGATAGGTCACTAACATATTGCCGATGTGCGCGACCTTCTGAGCTAGATAAGTCACCGATCTCATCCGGCCTAGCTCTGCAAGATCAAAATCGGGCGAGCACATCAGATCCATGTCAAGGGCAAGCATAACCATGCAACCATGGGGTATGTATGCATCAAGTTCGATGGAGTTATTCATGCCAACCATGTTGACGAGCGAGCTGTAGTCCATCGCGGTTAGGACTTGACGCAGGTCGAAAAAGAACGGTTTCTCGAATTCCTTGTACCTTGGATATGCTTGGATGGACTCCATGACATCTCTCCAGAGTTTCTTTCCCAGATCTAAGTAGGGGTCACTTCGATCGGATGCTCGACCCCATGGGATTTGCATAAACTCCTCTAGGAGGAATCTGCTCCTTGTCGCATAGTTATCTGCCAAGTCATCAGCAAGCACATCGAAGATTGCGACCTTCGTTTTGTCCTCGCCTAGAGGAATCCTGTAGTCCAGACTCACGCAGGGAAGGCAGATCCAAGTGTATAGATTGTGAAGCCATTCGAACAGATGGTCAGCGTCCCGTGTCCCGACGGACTTGTACAGTAGTGTAGCATCTTTGACAGTAAGACGTTGTGAAAGACGCGCAGATTGCGTCAGTCTTTCATTAGTGCGAGATTGATCTTGTGTCTGAAACATTTGCTCTGCAAATGACGAAATCGACAAGCCTCGCTAACTTTGCTTCTGTTTAGTTTCAGCTATGTCTCTGGAATATAATCGTCACCTACTTTTCATGTGAAAAAAACTCTATGACCGTTTATATTCGCGCCGTCTACCTTTTGATAGAAACTTCCAGCGAATCAGAAGAACGGTTCTATTACCAAAGAAGAGCGAACAGGTTATGAATGATCAGTCAAAGTGGTCTTTGCTAGCCCAAAAGAGGAAGTTTTTCCTCAACCCAAGAAAAAGGATTGACGCACCAACCGTCTCTAACACACCCCCAAGTGGCAACAACCCCATAGGGGCGAAGGACTCAATCAGGAACGCCACGACGCCCACACTGGAGAATATTGCGCTGAGGCAAATGTAGACCCATGCCCTCGCGGCTACATTCCTCTTGAAGAGAAACAATGTTCTGAGGCTGTAATAGATCAGCCCAGCCGTCACTGCAACGCCAATGATCGAGACAGCCAGAACTGTTAGGTCCAAGGATCCTTTTGGATTATGCTAGACGACTGTTACTTAGAGGCCTTGTAACCTCCAGCTTCTCCTACGGGTCTTGAACTCAAAGCCCACACCACAAGGGTCAAACTGTTAAACTGGCCCCGCCAACAGTGATCTGGAACACCAGGGTTCTGGGAATTCTAATTGGCTGCCTCAGCGGATTTCACATTCCTGTTTGACCTTGGTCTCGCGGTTTTCGCGGCTCTAGGGTTCAGCTATCTCTTCTCAAAAATCAAGCAACCTGTCGTAGTCGGCCAATTACTCGCTGGAATAATCATTGGACCCTTCGGGCTCGGACTGATACAGAACCTCAACACCATTGACTTACTCGCTTCTCTCGGAATCATACTCCTTCTGTTCACAGTCGGGCTAGAACTAGATCCGCTAGAGATCAAGAAGATCGGACCGGACAGCTTCATACTTGCTGTTGTCGAACTAACAGTCACATTCGTCCTAGTCACACTGGTAGGGTTAGCCGTGGGCCTCACCCAGATCGAAGCAGTCTTCGCAGCAGCGGTAGTGGCTACCACCAGCACGGCCATAATGAGTAAGATTCTACTTGAAACAAAGAGTCTGCGAGCAAAAGAGTCCCACACAGTAGTGACCGCATCAATTATCGAGGATTTTGCAACCGTGTTCATGCTCCTACTGCTCCCGGGTCTCGCCGCGGCCAGCAATCAGGTCTCCTCTCTCGACATAACCTTGCTTGCAGTGAAGGGAGCCTTATTGGTTGGAATCATCTTTCTCTTTGGTTGGAGAATCGCGCCTTGGCTCATTGAGCGAATTAGCAGATCTGATCAAGAATACAAAGAGACAGCCTTCTTGCTCGCTCTCTCCTTTGGATTCGCGTTTGCTATCCTCTCATCCTACCTAGGATTCTCTCCCGCGGTTGGCGCATTTCTCATGGGTCTAATGATCAGAGGCCCTCAGGCTCAGTTCGTCAAGGAGAAGGTTGGCCCCATCAAAGACCTGTTCATCGTCCTCTTTTTCGTATCTATGGGAACACTGATCAACATTGGAGCACTCCTCACAGTCACACTGCCAATCATGGCAGTCCTAGGAATGGCCATCTTCGGGAAATTCCTCGGATGCTGGACAGGTGCCAGGCTATCTGGTGCGAAAGACGAGGCCACGACTATCGGACTATCGATGCTGCCACGTGGAGAATTCTCCTTCATCGTCGCCCAAGAAGGCACTGGTCTAGGGGTTGCGGCTCAGATCCTCTACCCGGTAGCCGGGCTCGTAACCCTGATCAGTTCTATTTTATCCTCAGTCGGTCTACGCCTTTTCAAATCCAACACGACAACGGGAGCTCCGAAAGTTGCGATTTCTCAACGCCTACGTCAACTGGCTCGATTGAGAAATACCAATAGGGAAAAGAGTTGAAGATTCCCCCCGGTACTGGATTATTACTGGTTGGATCTGGACTCTACTGGGTTCTATCAGGTCCGCTCATTGGCTGGTTCAGCGTGCTAAATCCCACGCAAATCCACCTGTCACAAACGGGACTAACCCTCCTCCTTGTCACAGGCATCGCATGTCTGGTCTTAGGACTCTGGATACTTCCAACAGATCTGGAAGAACTCTCCAATCTCTTCTCCAGAAATGATGGATGGATATTCATTATTCCAATCGGGCTCGTCGTGGCTGACACCTACCTTACTCTAATTGGGTTGTCGCAAGGGAATTGGGAATTGAACCCCTTCGTCGCGTCAGCGGTTCAGGTTGGACCCTGGGCTGTCGTTCCTTTCGTCGTATCTTACCTAGCACTGTCAGAAGGATTGGCACTGGGGATGTTGAGCGTTGGGAAGTGGTTGTTCGGCGTCATGCGACCGTCAAGATTCATGCCTTTCGCATTGACATGCGGAGCAGCTTCCTTCGGGCCCTTGAGCAACGCAGACTTGCTGGCACTTCCTGGAGTGGGCCCAGGCACTTCCTTTGTCGTCACGGTCGTAGGAGTAGTAACTTTGACAGTGGGAATCTATGCACATTTCGGAAAGTTCGAGTTAGGGAGATCGCCTAGGTCTTTCTCCTAGACCGCCGCAGGAAGTAGAGTATCGCGGCGGCGACTATGATAGCCGAGGCGATTCCTGCTCCTATGATGGCCGGGGTTGGAAGGGCACCGGCCCCTGAAGAGGATCCTACGGTCAGGGAAAGGGTAGCTGAGTGAACGAGTGCTCCGCTCGTCCCTGTGACATTCACGCTATAGTTCCCCTGGGACACAGGGGTGGAATAGGCTCCTGAAGACGCGGCCGACACGCTTAGAGTTGAAGACATGGACCCACTTGAAGAGAGCATGACGGACGTAGGGCTGAAGGTTACCTGCGGTCCCGAAGAAGAGAGTCTCGAGGTCAAAGACACTGTGCCAGAGAATCCGTTAAGGCTGGTCAAATTTACCATGACAGTGCCAGACGATCCCGGAGCAACTGTCAGTGAAGAAGAACTAAGAGTGATCTTGAAGTCTGGCACGACAACGGTCACGGCAACCACAGCTGAGTGTGTCCCTGGAGAGCCTGTTCCAGTAACTGTCACAGAATAACCACCCGCAATCGTGGAATTGACAGAAAGCGTCGCGGTACCTGAGCCACCCGGAATCGACGTTCTAGAGATGCTCGCGTTAAGACCCGAAGATGGAAACACAGCGAGGGTAACCGTGCCTGAAAATCCATTGGTTGGAGCAACGGTAATAGTTGAGGTCCCCGAGACTCTCGTGTTGAGCGGTCCTATCGCGGTCGGATTGGCTGTAATTGTGAAATCTGGCGCTGCTTGGACCGTGAATGTTCCAAGCATGAAAAAAGGATGCACCGAGCAATAGTAGGTATACGAGCCAGCCGGGAAGTCGACCATGAACGTGAATGACGTCGATGATGTGGAAGTGAAAAAAACGGAGCACTTATCAGGCGACGAAGTTGGTGGATTGGGGCAGTCGGCTACACCGTTCTTGTTCACGTCAACATAAAACTGATGAGTCATGTCTGCGCTCGAAAGCTGTACCGTGATGGCATCACCTTGGGTGACCGTGATGGGTGGATTCTTGTTTGTCGAAGCATTCCACCCTGGAGTAGATCCTACCAGTGTTATTGTCCGAGACGTTGCGTGGGCATTGGGAATATGAGGCGAAATGGGATTCGACGAATAGAAACCGACCACCAATAGAATGGTTGCAAGAAGGGCTAAGATTGCCCAGGGTTTTTGCATGCCTAAAACATCCTATCACGATAGCATATTATAAGATATTCGGAGATGCTACTATTTGTCACCAGCGCATATCTGAGGGGAGGAGCAGGCTTCTCCATTGAGACCTAGGACTAACTCGGACAAACCACGACCGCCAAGGCTAAGATTCCTAGTTCAAGAGCACCACGCCCGTCGGTTGCATTGGGATTTTCGTCTTGAGCTGGATGGTGTATTGAAGAGCTGGGCTGTTCCTAAAGGTCCGCCTACTGAGCCGGGTGTCAAGCGTCTCGCGGTTCAAGTTGAGGATCATGCTCTCAGCTACTTTGGTTTCGAGGGAACTATTCCAGAAGGTCACGGTGCAGGGAAGGTGAAGGTCTGGGACAAAGGATTCTACGTCTTAGCGGTCAGAGAACCCAAGAAATACCATATTCTCTTGAAGGGACGAAAGCTGAAGGGAGACTATCGTTTGATCAATTTCAAGGAAAAGAACTGGTTGATGTACAAGGTCGCTTAAGCACTTATTCTTCGGAGTGCTTCTCCTTCTGTCTGCACTCTTCTAGGATCTCTACTGCGCTCCGCAGGTGTGGTATGACGATGGACCCGCCGACTATCAGGCCGACGTTGAAGACTTCGAAGAATTCTGAGTCAGAAACTTTCTGTTCGACACACTGGATAATGTGGTAGGCGACGCAGTCATCGCATCGAAGAACGAGCGATGCGACGAGCCCCATCATTTCTTTTGTTTTCCTAGAAAGAGCGCCATCGTTGTAGGCTTGGGTGTCTAAGTTGAAGAAGCGTTTGATCTGGAGGTTTCCTCTTTCTAGAATCTTCTCGTTCATCTTTTCGCGGTGTACTTTGAATTCCTTCAGGGAATGGCCGTGGTCCATTCTTATCTCACGAGTGCCTATTCTCGAGCAGGTTGTATTAGAACAAGCGGAACTCTCGGAGTATCACGGGATGCTGAAAAAACTCGGGTTATACTGGAGCAGGTAGATGGCAGCCGCAAGGATCCCTATGATGATTATCAGATACCCGATTGCCTCGAGCGCCCTCTTTGCACGCGCCAGACCGATCTCGGTAAGAGTTGACTGGAACCGGAATATTCCGTGATACAAGGACCCCGCGACAGTCACGAACAAGAACAAAGTCCCAATGTGGTGATGGTTGAGGATAGCACTCGTGGGGTCTCCATTCGTCAATGGCCAGAGTCCTAGCGGGTAGGCGATTCCGACCAGGTAGATCAGTATTGGAAGTAGGAAGGCTGCGATGAAGCCGCCCATGGAGAAGATTCCCCATAGTATTGCGTGTAGACGGGCGACTTTTGGCATCAGGTGCTACCTCAAGATTAGTATCTGGATTACCGCGTAGGAGATGATCAGTAGTAGGACAATGTTGAGGAGTAGGGCTTGCCAGGGTTTGCTCGTGGTTTTTCCTATTCTGATCGGTTGGACCTTGCCAGTCAAATAGAACCAGGTGAAGGCGTGGTAGAGTGTGAACAGCAATGCTAGGACGTTGAAGGCGATGATGCCTGGATTTCTCATCAAGGCAAGGGCAGTGTCTTTTGCTCCCGATGCGAACAGTGATAATTCGTAGATGTAGATTAGACTGAAGACTGCAACGAAGAAGCTGGTCCATTCTCGGATCATGTACTGGGTGAAGTGGCTGTTGGAGAGCCACCATCCGGGACCCAGCTTGCGCCTGTACTCAGGAAACGGCTTGTCCTTCGACAGCTATTTTCCGCCTCCTCTTGGCATCACGAGCGATTTTAATGCGTTTGTAGCCCCTAGGATCTTTGTCTTTTGAATCGCCAGCATTGGGTCAACGCCTTTGGGGCACACAACGCTGCATTCTCCCACAAGGGTGCATTCCCAGACTCCCTCGATTTCATGTACTATTGGAAAACGTACATCTTTGCCTTGATCTCTGGAATCCTCAATGTATCTGTAAGCCAACGCTGTAGCCGCAGGGCCCAAGAACTTCTCGTTTAGCCCGTAGACAGGGCACGCCGAGTAGCAGAGCATGCAGTTGATACATGAAGAGAACTGACCGTATCGTTCCAATTCCTCAGCGCTCTGACGGTACTCACCCTCTTCTGGCGGAGACTCTTTCTCGCGGATTATCCAGGGTTTGATCTCGACCAGTTTGTGCATGAAGTCATCCATGTTGACGACGAGGTCTTTGATGACTGGAAAGTGGGGGAGTGGCTCTACTTTGATCGTGCGACCTTTGAACTCGTGGAGAAAGCTAGCACAGGTAAGTTTCGGG
>Ga0070699_100002348_pt1 | contig 16996 bp, 12 predicted proteins | sample KBSK1503metaG_FD_65473 | JGI IMG/M metagenome (GOLD analysis project Ga0070699, IMG submission 65473) | Corn, switchgrass and miscanthus rhizosphere microbial communities from Kellogg Biological Station, Michigan, USA - KBS K1-50-3 metaG | ecosystem: Host-associated > Plants > Roots >... | reverse complement strand
CAGCGTCCCGCGCCACGAGTAGCGGCCGTCTTGCTGCTGCGCCGGCCAGGCGCGGTGCCAGCGGGACCACTCCTCCTCTTGCGTCTGCACCGGCCGGGGACGGTACCAGCGGAACGGCTCATCGGGCGACAGGGGCGGGAGCAGGTTCCGGTCGGTCTCGGAGCGCACCTCGGCGGACAGGGACAAGCCGGTCCAGTCGGCCCGGTAGAGCAACCCGATCACTTCTGGCAGGCCGGCCATGGCGGCACCATCCGGGGCAAAACGGCTGAGGGGAGGCGGGAACGCCACCCCGTTTGGTCAAATTATGCCCTGTACCGGCCTGGGACCCGCACGGCTTGTGGTGACGCACAGGAGGCAGGATTGGCGCTCGCCGGGCCGTTGCGTGAGGCCTAGCGCCGACCGTGGGGGTGCGCGCGACCGGGCCGGGCCTGACCGGTTCGAGCTTGGCCAGCTAGGAGTTCTGGCGGCGCTTGCGGCGCTCTGCGGAACGCTCGGCCGGGGTCATCGCGGCCACCATGCCCGCATCCATGCGGGAGGCAGGCTGAGCCAGCCGGGCCAAATCGAACGTTTCTTCAGGTGAGGGTATGTGGGGCGGGTGGGGCTCGAACCCACGACCGGCGGATTATGAGAAGTACGGCCCGGCGCATCGGGCGCACTGCCTGCACGGATGCCACGGAGCCGTGCCGCCGATGGCCCTGATTGCACAGTTGGCACATATAGCTCGGTCCACGAGCCGGTCCACGCCTCACCATGGCGATCACCGGATGTCAGCTACAGAAAGTCACCGCCGATTGGGGCTGATATGCCAGGGCTACGGCAGGCGGGCGACGTGGTCGATCTGGACTATCCCGCCGTTCTTCGTCGATCGTGGAGAAGACGCCGTACCGCCCGGCCCGCAGCCACAGCAGATCCGGCGACCCGCACGGGAACGACTCCGGCAGCCGCCCGGCGGCTTCGGCCCCTCCCGTCAGAATTGCGAATTCGTGTGCCGTGCCATCCACGCGGCGACCTGAGCTCGAGACGAGAACCCGAGTTTGGCGAGGATCCGCTCGACATGGCCGTCCGCGGTACGCTTCGCGATGACCAGCCGCTGCGCAATCTCGCGATTCGACAGGCCGCTCTCGATAAGCGCGGCCACTTCGAATTCCCGCTCGGTCAGCGGTTGCGTGATTCTCCCGCGCGCGTTCCTCTTCCGGTCCTGCTCGGCACCCAACCCAAGATCGATCACGTCATCCAGATCGGTGAACCGACCGGCAGTCTCAACGTCGCTCGCGGCCCGCCACCCCGACCGCGGCGGTGTGTGCTGTTCGGCGAACCCGGACAGCTGCGGTCCGAACGCCCGCAGGGAGGTGCCCAGTGATCGCCACACATGGCCGGCCGCCACCGACAGGGCGGCGGCACGATCGTACTGGCTCCGGTCGTACGCCACCCAGGCCAGCAAGTCCGTCGTCAGTGCGACACAGATACCGTCAGCCAGCACTTGCTGGAGCTGCAACACCGCGTGGGCCGACTGCTCGGCCTCATCGAGGCGTCCCAGCCTCCACTGCGCGACTCCCGCCGACCACAGGGCATATGCACGGGCGGATCGGTCACCGCACTGCTCGCACAACGCCACCGTACTGCCGCTGATAGCCAGCGCCTCCATCGCGCGGCCCTCGCACACCAGAGCGCATGCGAGCATGTACCGGGCTGTGAGCTGCAGCCAGAGATCACCGTGCGCGCGGTGCCCATCGACCGCCGCTTCGAAGCCGCACAGAGCGGCCTGAAGATCTCCGGTGAACATCGCCAGCAGCGCCCGCCAGTGGTGCAAGTGGGTGGCTAGCCGGGGGTCACCCAGCTCACCGGCGAGGATCGCAAGCTCGCCCAGCCAATGCCGGGCCTTCTCATGGTCTCCCTGGAGCAGCGCGATCCAGGTCACGACCCACACGCACTCGGCCCGCGCGGGCGATGGCTCGGTGGCCGCAGCCAGCAGCGCTTCGATCCGCATCCGTCCCTCGGCCAGAAGCCCGCCAGACAGCCAGTGGTAGCGCAACCGCCCCGACAGCTGCAGGCCGACCTGCTGCTCGCCCGGCGTGGTGGCACTCCACTGGATCGCTGCGACATAGCTGGCGTGGTCTAGGCGCGTGCGCGAGATCAGTGCCTCCTGGTGCGGACCGCACCACTGCGCCAGCATCTCCTGGGCGCGCCGCATCATGCCGTTCCGGTGCCGGCGCTCCAGCTGGGCTGTTTCGTCCGCCTGGCCGGCCAGCTCGGCGGCGACCTCCCGCAGCGGGGCGAGCAGGCGGTACCGCATGATGCCCGCGCTGCGGTCGGTCAGCAAGATGGATTGCCCGACCAGGCGCTCGATGGTGTCGACCACATCCTCTGGGCGCAGCTCACCGAAGGCACAGACCGTCTCGGCGAGCTCGAGGTCGAAGGTGGCGGGGAACACCGACAGGCGGCGCCACAGAACCTGTGCGGTGTGCGAGCACAGTTCGTAACTCCATTCCACCATCGCCCGCAGTGACCGGTGCCGGGACACAGAGGGGGCAGCCGAGTCGGTCAACGCCGTCAGCCGCCGGCCGAATCGCTGCACGACCTGCTCCACGGTCAGCATGCGGAGCTTTACCGCGGCCAGCTCGATGGCCAGCGGTATGCCCTCCAGCAGGCGGCACAGCTCGATCACGGCTTCGGCGTTGTCGTCGGTGATCGCGAAGTCGGGATCGACGGCGCACGCTCGTTCCAGCAGCAGGCTCACCGACCCGTCCGCGACCAGCTTCGTCGCGGGGGTGGCCGGGTGGGGGACGCTGAGCGGACGCACCGGCCGCAGCACCTCGCCGGCGATACCGAGCGGCTCTCGGCTCGTCGCGACCACCCGAAGCTTGGGAGCCTCGCGCAGCAGGACCGGCAGGACCGCCCGGACCGACGGCAGTACGTGTTCGCAGTTGTCGATGACCAGCATCAGTTTCCGGTCGCGCAGGAATGACAGTAGCTTGTCGCGCGGATGGGTTGCGGATTGATCGCTGACGCCCAGGGCACTGATCACCGCCGACTCCACGTCTGCGACCCCGGCGCCGATGCTCAGGTCGGTGAGCAGGGCCAGCCATACCCCATCGGGGAAGCCGCTGCGGGCACGGTAGGCCAGCTCCAGGGCCAGCCGCGTCTTGCCCACGCCGCCGGGGCCGGTGAACGTCAGCAACCTCGAGCCTGACAGCGCTTGCCCGGCGAGGTCGAGATCGTGCCGTCGGGCGATCAGCCGGTTCAGAGACGGGCCGACCCGGTTTCCTCCACGTCGAGGGGCCGCGGCACTGCTCATAGCAGGATCGTAGGCCGGTCTGGCGAGATCGACGGCGGCGAGCGCGCTGTCGATTCCTCATCGCCGTCAGCGCGCCGTCGCGTCGGGTCCACTCGGGCCACGGCCAATGACAGCGTGTAGCGATATCGGCGATGATCGTCGCACCTGCACGAACTCCCGGGACAATGGCGATCGGGCTTTGCGGCGACGCTGACCGACGACCTATCTGGGCATTACACCCGGCGCAGGTTCATTCCCCCGTCGATCGTGATGGCAGTGCCGTTGACGAACGAGGCACCGTCGGAGGCCAGGTAGGTGGCCACTGACGCGACCTCTTCCGGCTTGCCCAGCCGTCCCTGCCCGGCGGTGATCAGCTCACCGAGCGGCATTCCGGTGGCCGCTTCGAAGTCGGGGATGGCTCGCTCGACCATGGCGGTGTCGATGAACCCCGGGCAGATGGCGTTGGCACGCACGCCGTGATCGCGGAGCTCAAGCGCCATGACCTCGGTCATCCGCACTATCCCGGCCTTGGTGGCCGAGTAGACCCCGAGCAGCGGGAACCCTACTACCCCGGCCAGGGAGGCGATGTTGACGATCGCGCCGCCGCCGTCGGCCAGCGCCGGGACGGCGTGCCTGTAGACCAGCCACGTACCGCGCAGGTTCACCGAAACGATCCGGTCGAACTCCTGCTCGGTCAGCTCGTGCAGCGGCCCGAAGCTCTCCACACCGGCGTTGTTGACCAGGACGTCGAGGCCGCCCAGCGCCCGGGTGGCCTCCGCAACCGCCGCAGCGACACTGTCGCCGGAGCGGACGTCACAGCTCACCCCGACGGTATCCCGGCCGACCTCTGCGGCCGCCTTGTCGGCCCCCTCCACATCCGCGATCACGGTGTGGGCCCCGGCGGCTACAAACGCCTCCACGATAGCCCGGCCGATGCCCCGGTGCCCGCCGGTCACCAGCGCCCGCTTGCCTTCCATAATCCCAGCCATGACTTCTCCATTTCTGCTTTTGCCTCGGTGACGTTACTTGGTAAAACAGGTCGGGAATCGAGTCGGCCGCGCCTCCGAAGGCTGACAGGAGGACCGGCGAGATCATCAGTAAGCAAAGCGCGAGCATCTGTGTCGAGAACGGGCTCATGGAAGTGCTCACAATCCCAGGTCGCGGCCGATGAGCTCCTTCATGATTTCGTTCGTGCCTCCCCAGATCTTGGTGATGCGCGCATCCCGCCAGGCTCGCGCGACCCGGTATTCGTTCATGAACCCGTAGCCGCCGTGCAGTTGGACGCACTCATCCGCAACTTCGTTCTGAACGGCCGACGACCACCACTTCAGCTTCGCCGCGTCCACCGCGGACAGTTCGCGCTGGGTGTGCAGCAGGACGCACTGGTCGAGGAACACCCGGGTCAGCTCGATCTTCGTCACCAGTTCGGCGAGCGTGAACTTGTTGTGCTGGAACGATCCGATCGCCTGCCCGAATGCACGGCGGTCCTTCGCGTAGTGGATCGTCTCGCGCAGGATCTGGGCGGCTTGGCCGATATTGGTGACCGAGGTGGCCAGCCGCTCCTGCGTGAGCAGCCGCATCATCGCCGCGAATCCCTGGCCGACTTCGCCAAGCCGATTGGCGTCGGGGACAACGACATTGTCGAAGAACAGCTCCGACGTGTCGGACTCATCCAGGCCTACCTTGTCGAGTTTGCGTCCCCGGGTGAAGCCTGGCGTTCCCTCCTCCACCACGAAAAGCGTGATGCCCTTGGAGCCCTCACCAGGCCCGGTCCGTGCGGCCAGGATGATCAGGTCAGCGCCGTAACCATTGGTGATAAAGGTCTTGGAGCCGTTGATCACCCAGTTCTCGCCGTCACGAACCGCAGTGGTTTTCAGCGCCGCGAGGTCGGAACCACCCGAGGGCTCGGTCATCGCGATACAGCAAACCAGCTCACCCGCAGCTATTCCGGGGAGCCACCGCCGCTTCTGCTCCTCGGTGCCAAGCTCGACAATGTACGGCGGGCACACGTCGGCATGTATCGAGAAGCATGACGCCACGCCGAGGCTGAACGCGGCGATTTCCTCGGCCACCACGGCATTGAACCGGAAGTCGTCCGCGCCGGCTCCGCCAAACTCTTCTGGAATGGACAAGCCGAGAAAGCCGAGGCTGCCAGCCTCCTTCCAGATGTCCCGGGCGATACACTTCTCCGCGAGCATCTGTTCCTGGCGCGGCGCCAGGGTCCGTTTGACGAACTCCTGGACGGACTGCCGGAGAAACTCGTGTTCGGACTGGTAGATAACGCGTTCCATCCTCGGGTCTTTCTTTGGTGCCCTGGCGGCATGGTTCCGGGCACGGTTAGCCGAGGGTAGCCGTGGTCATCGCTGGTTTGCCCGACAGCAGCGGCACGAGGAAATCGCCGATTGCCTCCTGGATTTCGGCGGCCCGCGGGATCGCACCGGACAGCGAGAAAGTGGTATGGAACAGGCCATCGAAGCGGCGGCAGACGGTCGGCACGCCGGCTTCGGCCAGCGCGCGTGCGTAGTCCTCGGCCTCGTCGCGGAGGGGGTCCATCTCCATGGTGATCACCAGGGCTGGAGGTAGCCCTGACAGGTCAGCCGCCCGCGCCGGAGCAACCCACGTCGACGTGGCGTGGGCAGGGTTGCCGAGATACAAAGCCACCATTCGCGCGCCGAGTTCGGTCGAGATGATCGGCCCCCGGGCAAAGGTCCTGCGGGACTCGTTGTCCGCCAGAGGATCGGTCGGCGGAGTGACAAGGACCTGCGCGCGCAGGCGCGGGCCGCCCTCGTCGCGGACACGCAGGGCGGCGACGGCGGCGAGATTCGCGCCGGCGCTCTCCCCGCCGACCGCGATCCGCTCGGGGTCACCGCCGAATTCGGCGATGTGGTCCGCGGCCCAGCGCAGCACCGCCAGCGTGTCGTCGGTGGCGGCCGGGAACGGGTGCTCCGGGGCGAGCCGGTAGTCCGGGGATACGACGAGGGCGCCCACGCGCTTGGCGAGGGTTGCGCAGGGCTCGTCGAACGAGTCCAGGCTGCCGCCGATCCAGCCGCCGCCGTGGATGAAGACCACGACCGGCAACTGGCCGGCGGCCGGCGGCCGGTACAGGCGGACCGTCCGCTTACCGCCCTGGATCGGGTACTGCGTTTCGGTGATGCTGACGTCGGGGGGAACCGGCCGCTGCATTAGCTTGAAGCTCTCCATCGCGGCGCGGGCCTCTTCCAGGGAGCATTGCTCGAGCGGCTTGGCCCCCATGTTCAGCATGCCGGCCAGGAAGAACACCGCAGCGCCATCGAGCTTGATCGTCGCCGGCAGGGCTTGGTCGCTCTCGTCGAACGAGAAGCCGGCGTAGCCGGTGGCCTCGACCTCGGCGCAGATGGCCCGGTACATCGGCGCGCCGGTGAACAACGAGAGCGGCGTCCGGGGCTTGCCGGGGATGTTGTCGCCCATGTACCACGTGGTCGCCTTCGGGAACAGCGTCACCTCGGCGACCTCCCGGACCAGGTCGTTGTACCGGTCTTCAGCCGCGGCCGTCACCTCGGTGGTGGCGTGACCGTGTGCGTCCGCATAGGCGATGAGGTTTGCGACAAAGTCGACGCTGTCTTCGATCGCGATCGGGTTGTTGAACAGGGCCGCGGCGCTCTGCGGTCCGTTGATGTGGAACAGGTTCGGGAATCCGCGGGTGGCCATCCCGAGGTAGGCGCGCTGTCCGTGCGCCCAGTGGTCGGTCAGTCTCCGGCCACCACGGCCCACGACGCCCATCCGGATCAGGCCGGCCCCGCCCACGTCGAAGCCGGTGGCCAGCACGATTACATCGAATTCGTACTGCTGGGCTGTGGTCGCGATTCCCGTCTCGGTGATCTGCACGATCGGCGTGGTCCGGGCGTCGACCAGACGCACGTGCGGCAGGTTGAACGTCTCGTAGTACTTTGTCTCGAACGTCGCCCGCTTGGCGCCGTAGGGGTGATCCGTCGGGCACAACAGCTCCGCGACCTTCGGATCCTGGACGCGCTCCCGGATCCGATCCCGGATGTACTCTGCGGCCGTCTCGTTGGCCAGCGGGTTGAAGATCAGGTCAAAGTAGGTGGACGCGAGCATCCGGAAGCCCCCGCCGTTGTAGTACTGGTCGTAGACCTTGCGGCGTTCCTCGGGTGCGTCCATCAGCGCTGGCCGTACGGCTCGCGGGTACGCGGCGCCCGCCAGGCTATTGCGCGACTCCTCCCGCAGCCTCGGGTATTCGGCGACGGCCTGGGCGAACTCCTCGTCGGTGAGTGGCCGGTTGCCCAGCGGGCAGGCGAAGTTCGCGGTGCGCTGGAACACGGTCAGCTCGGCGACCTGCTCGGCAATGGTCTGAATGACCTGGATTCCGGTCGATCCGGTGCCGATGACGGCCACTCGCTTCCCGGCCAGGTCGACGCCGTCGGCGGGCCACCGGCTGGTGTGCAGGACCGTTCCACGGAAATCGTCCTGCCCGGGGAAATCGTTTTTCTTGAATACCGAGAAGGCGCCTGCCGCATTGATGAAGAACCGGGCGGTGGTGACGGCGCCGTCGTCGGTGGCGACCACCCAATGCGCGGCATCGTCGTCCCAGGCCGCGGATGTGACCCGCGTGTTGAACCGGTAGCTGCGGCGCAGATCGAACCGGTCAGCCACGTGCTCCAGATACGCCAGGATTTCCGGCTGCGAGGCGTACCGCTCCCTCCAGCGCCACTCCCGCTGCAGGTCCTCGTCGAAGGAGAAGGAATAGAAGATGCTCTCGAAGTCGCAGCGGGCGCCGGGGTACCGGTTCCACCACCACACTCCGCCCGGCCCGGAGGCCGCCTCGAAACACTGCACGGACAGCCCCCGAAGATTCCGGAGGTGGTGGGTGGCATACAGGCCGGAAAAACCCGCGCCGACGATGACGGCATCTACAAGCGTTTCACTCATCCCTGGAGCATGACGTCTTGTGACGGCGAGCACACGGGTCGGTGTACCCCACCCCATACCTGTTGTCATACCTGTCTTCGCTCGCAGGCACCGCGGAGGCGGCCGCGCCCGCCCGAATTGGGTTAGCCTGCCAGGCGAGTGACCTGCCGAGGATCGCATGAGCGTGATGCCTGTGCTGCGTGATGATCGGCTTCGCCTGCCGGTAATCGTCTCCCCCGACGCTCATGCGGAGGAGTGCCAGGTGCCGATCGTGATCACGTCGCCGGGGCACGGCCGGAGGTCGACAAGCCTATCCATGCCTACGGAGCGATCGTGCTGTACAACGTGATCGAAACGCCTTCGCCCGCCAGGCGATCGACAAAGACGCTGACAGCCTCATCGCGGCGGCCGGCGCGGGCACTTTATTCGCTCTGCGCCAGGAAGGCGTTGACCAGAGGTGTGACCTCGTGCGGGCGCTGGATCAGGAACAGGTGCCCGCCGCCGCGGATGATTCCGAGCCGTGCGCCGGGGATGCTGCATGCGAGGAGGCGTCCGTTGATCGCAGGAGTGATGCGGTCGTCATCGCCCGCGAGTACCAGCGTCGGCTGTCTCAGTGACCACAGCCACGGCAGCGCCGTCCAGCCCTGGATCGCCCAGAGCTGGTAGAGGTAGCCGCGCAGCGACGGCGGCATGAGTCGCGCGTCCAGATGTTCGCGGCCCAGCTCGAAGGCGCCGCCGTAAATCAGGTGAGCCTTGGCACGGAGATACACGGGGTCGTAGTAGCGGCGGGGTGTGGCCATCGCCGCGAGCGCGCGCGGGTGGCCCGGGAAGCCGCCGAGGCCGGGCACACCGGGAGCGGTCGCCGCGAGGATGAGCTTGGCCACCCGGCGCGGCGCCTGGTGGGCGAGCTGCTGGGCGAGCGCGCCGCCGAACGACACGCCGAGGACGTCGACAGCCGGGTGACCGAGCGCGTCGAGGAGCGAGTCCACGATGCGGGCGAGTCCGGGCATGCGTCGCGGGATGGCGAGCGCCGGAGAACCGCCCGTTCCGGGCATGTCAACGCTGATCGTCTGGACGGGGAAGCCAGCGAGGGCTTGCTCGAACGGTTCCCACATCTCGATGGTCGCGCCGATGCCGCTCAGCAGCAGCAGCGGCCGTCCCTCCCCGCGGATGCAGGTCCGGAGGCGAACCCCGCCCGCGTCGACCATTTGGATCCGCGGCGTCCGGGCGTTGCGGCCTGGCCCGCCAGGCCTGGTCATGTCTGCAGCACATAGCAGCCAGGGGCGTCGGCAAGCGGAGGGTGGGCGGGATCGCCGAGCTCGTTTCGGGCGGGTTTCTCGTCGCCGCACCGCTCGGCGAGCCAGGCGGTGTAGTCGGTCCACCAGGTGCCGGGCTGAAGGGTGGCGCCGCCCAGCCACTGCTGGGGGTCCTCGGGGTTGTGGTCGCTGGTGCGGAAGCTCGCTTTCGGGTTGCCGGGCGGGTTGATGATCGCCGCGATGTGGCCGCTGGTGGACAGGATGAACCTGGACTCGCCGCCGAGCAGCTGCGTGGTTCGGTAACAGCTTTCCCACAGGGTGAGGTGGTCGGCGATGCCCGCGATGACGTAGGCGTCGGTCTTGACCGCGCTCAGGTCGACCGGGGTGCCGAGCGCAGTCGCCTTGCCGGGCGTGACGAGCGCGTTGCCGGCGGCCAGCTGGAGGAAGTCCCGGTGCAGCGCGGCGGTCATCCGGGTGGTGTCGGCGTTCCAGTGCAACAGGTCGAAGGCCGGCGGCTGCTTGCCGAGCAGGTAGTTGTTCACCCAGTAGTTCCAGATGAGATCGCCGGGCCGCAGCCACGCGAAGATCTCCGCCAGGGCCCGTCCGTCGAGGTAGCCGCGGCGACGGGAAGCTGCGGTCGCCGCCCTTGCCAGGCGGGGATCCAGGGCGGCGCTGGCGAACCCGGCGCGGGCCTGGTCGAGCACGGTGACGGCGAGCGCTAGGCCCGCGAGCTGGTCGTCCCGGCCGGTGACGGCGAGGTGGGCGGCCGCCATCGACGCGAGGATCCCGCCGGAGCAGAACCCCATGAGCACGGCGCGGTCGATCGCGCTGATCTGCCGTGCGGCATCGAGTGCCTCGATCACTGCTGCGACGTAGCCGTCAAGGCCCCAGTCGGCGTGCTCGGCACCGGGGTTGCGCCAGGAGATCACGAACACCTGGTGGCCGGCGTTTACCAGGTGCTCCACCAGGCTCCGGCCGGGGGCGAGGTCGACCACGTAGTACTTATTGATGGTAGGTGGTGCCAGGAGCACCGGGACCTCGCGGACGGCGGGTGTCGTGGGTCGGTACTGGATGAGCTCGAAGTAGCCGGTGCGCAGCACGACTGCGCCCAGGCTGACCGCGAGGTTCTCCCCGACCCGGTAAACGGTCGGGTCCACCATCGCCGGGATCCGGGGCTGGCTGCGCAGGTCCCGGACGAGGTTGCGAAGCCCGCGGCCGTAGCTGGCGCCGCCGGTGTCGATCGCTGCCTTGACCGCGGCGGGATTCAGCACGGGGCTGTTGCTGGGCGCCAGCGCGTGCACGGCGTTGTCCACCAGGAACCGCACGCGCTGCTCGCTCCGGTAGTCCAGTTGTGCGTCATCGACGAGCTGCTCCGCGGCACGACCGGCCGCCAGATATGCCTGCGTGATCCTGCGCAGTACGGGATTGCCGGCCCATGCCGGGTCGGCGAAGCGGCGGTCCCGTGTGAAGTCCACCGTGCTGGATCCCGTCACCACCCGGCCGAGTTCGCCTGTGAGCTCGGTGGTCCGCCGTGTTACCGTCCGCGGTCGCGTCGCCAGGTGGGTGAGCAGCCGGAAACCCGCCGGGCCCGGCAGCCAGCGGCGCACCGGATCCAGGGCAGTGCCGGACAGCAGGACATCCAGGGCGCCGGCTGCGTTGTCGGGCCGTCCGGCGCCTTGGGCTTGGCTCGCGCTGGCGGCCGGTCGGCCAGGCGCCTGGGACAGCTCGTTCGTGCTGGTGCTGGTCATGACTCTCCTTGTCGGCATGCCGACGGATCCAGGCCGCCCGCGGAGGGGCGGCGAAGCTGCGCGGTCATCGCCGGAGGACGCTCGGCGGGACCTCGATCTCCCTCTTGACGATCTTGCCGCTCGGCCCCTTCGGCAGAGCGTCGGTGATCCACACGACGCGCGGGTACTTGTACGCGGCGACCTGCGTCTTAACGTGGTCGCGCAGCTCTTCGGGCGTGACGTGGGCGCCGGGCTTGAGCACGACCGCGGCGGCCACCTCCTGGCCGAGCTCGGGGTGCGGGATCGCGACGACCGCGGCCTCGGCGACCGCAGGGTGCTCGTAGAGGACTTCCTCGATCTCCCGCGGGTACACGTTGTACCCACCGCGGATGATCAGGTCTTTTTTCCGGTCGACGATGTAGACGTATCCGTCCTGGTCTACCCGGCCGATGTCGCCGGTGCGGAACCAGCCGTCGCGGATGGCCGCGCTGGTTTCCTCCGGCCGCCGCCAGTAGCCCTTCATCACGTTGTGGCCCCGGATCACGATCTCGCCGGTCTGTCCATGCGGGACCTCTGCGCCGTTGTCGTCGACGATGCGCATCTGCACCCCCCGGATCGGGGTGCCAACCGACCCGGGCTTCCGTACCCGGTCCGGGTGGTTGAACGACGCGGCAGGCGATGTCTCCGAAAGGCCGTAGCCCTCTAGGACCGGGGCACCGAAGGCCCGCTCCACCCGGCGGATCACCTCGGCCGGCATCGCCGCTCCGCCGGACATGCACACCCTGAGGGCGGAGAGGTCGTGCTCGGCGAGGTCGGGCTGGCTGAGTAGGGCGACGTGCATCGTCGGCACGCCGGGGAAGATCGTGACCTTGTCCTCGGCCATCACGCGCAGCACCTGTGCGGCGTCGAAGCGCTGGATGAGGCTGACCGAGGCGCCGGCCGAGACCGGGGCGTTCAGGCAGCACACCTGGCCGAACGAGTGGAACAGCGGAAGCGCGCCGAGCACGACGTCGTCGGGTCCGAGGCGGAACAGGTCCCTGCGGACGACGTCGGCGTTAGCCGTGAGGTTGGCGTGAGTGAGCTCGGCGCCCTTCGGTGCCCCGGTGGTCCCGGAGGTGTACAGGATCACCGCCGTGTCCCCAGGCGAGCGCTCGGCGAGTCCGGTTGCAGGCGCGGCCGCGGCCAGCGTACCGGAGTCGGCGGGATCGATGACGATCACGCCAGTTCCTGCCCGCCCGGCGCCTGCGCGGGCCTCATCGGCGACGACGTGCCACGCCAGCAGCAGCCTGGCTTGGGAGTCCGACAGGTAGTAGCCGACCTCGCGCCGCTTAAGCAGAGGGTTCATCGGCACCACCACCGCGCCGGCTCGGAGTGCCCCGAAGTACGTGACAGCGAACTCGATGACGTTGGGAAGCATGATGCCCACGCGGTCGCCCGGGGCGACCCCGTGGGACCGCAGCACGGTGCACGTTCGCGCGCTCGCTTCATCGAGCTCGTGGTAGGTCATGGAGACCTGACCGGATCGCACCGCCGGGCGCTCCCCGTGCACCTCCGCGGTGCGGACGAGGTTCGCCGCCACGTTCTGCGGGTGGCCGTCGTGACCAGCCTGGGCCAGAGGGGATCTCATCTCGTGGCCCGCGAGCTAGGTGGCGTCCGGCGGCCGGACGTCGGAGGGGTGGCGGGCGAGCGGCATGATGTCGATGGACATGTACGGGAACAGCGGCAGTCCCCACAGCAGCTCGTGGAGCTCGGTGTTGTCCGGGACGTCGAGGATGCTGAGATTGGCGTACCGGCCGGCGATCCGCCAGATGTGCGGCCACCTGCCCCGGCGCTGGAGTTCTTGGCTGTAGGCCTTCTCCCGCGCCAGCAGGTCCGCCTTGGCCTGCGGGTCCAAGGCCGGCGGCAGGTGGACGTCCATGCGCGCCGCGAACAGCACCGCTACTCCTTGTCCAGGACGAAGTCGTAGCTGACCTGGCCGTCCTGCGGCGCGATGATCAGCTCCGGCTTGACCGCGGCGGCAATGTCGGAGTCGTTGTACGGGCCGCCGTCGAAGTAAAGCTGCGTGGTGATCAGCTGGTGGCCGGGCGCGGAGACCTTCAGGTGCAGGTGCGCCGGGCGCCAGGCATGCCAGCCGGCCGCGGCGATGAGCCTGCCGGTCGCGCCGTCGTGCGGGATCTGGTACGGCGCGGGCTGCACGGTGTGGACCGTGAACCGGCCGTCCGCGTCGGCCACGACGGCGCCGCGGAGGTTCCACTCGGGCAGGCCGGGGGCGAACTGGGAGTAGAACCCGAGCGCGTCGGCATGCCAGATCTCCACCAGCGCGCCGGCGAGCGGGGTGCCGCCGACCGAGCGCACCTGGCCGGTGAAGGTCAGCGGGCTGCCGGGCTCGTCTTCTCGCATCGGCAGCGTGCCCTCGCCGTCGAGGCGCGGCGCACCCGGGATGTAGAAGGGGCCCTCGATGGTGCCCTTGCTGCCCTGGCGGTTGGCGTTGACGGTCTCCTCGAGGACGTGCTCGATGAAGACGTCGAGGAACAGCGGCCACTCGCCGTCCTCGCCGACGGCGATGAGCCACGCCTTGAGCGCGTCGTACTCGGGGTAGGTGACGTTGTGCTTGCGGATTACCTCGTGCAGCGCGCCGAGGGCGTCGGCCGCGATGGCGGCGACGCGCTCGGCGCTGGCGGTGGCGTGCGTGGTCTTCTGCTGGAACACCTTGGTGGCGCTGGCGCCGGTCTCGGCGGCGGTGGCGTCAAGTTCAGTGAGCGGGGCGGTCATGGCGGGCTCCTTGCTAATGGTCTTGGCGGTAGCGGGCGAGTTTGGTCTCGTCGAGCTCGATGCCGAGCCCGGGTGCTTCCCGGACGCGAAGTTCGCCGTTGTTGATCTGCAGCGGTTCGGCGAGCAGGTCGTCGGACATGTCGAGGAAGTTGGACAGCTCCCCGGCACGGCGGGAGGTGAGCTCGTAGGCGGCGCCGAAGGCGAGGGTGCACAGCGAGCCGAGCTGGCCGTCGACCTGGTTGCCCATCACGACCTCGACGCCGAGTCCTTCACACAGGCCAAGGACGCGCTGGGAGTAGGTGAACCCGGTGCGCGCGGTTTTGATGCTGATTCCGGTGGCGGCGCCGCCGAGCAGTTCGCGGGTGATCTCGGCCGGCCGGGTGACGCTCTCGTCGGCGAAGAAGGGGATGCTGGCCTGGCTGACGAGCCAGCGGCGGCCGAGGACGTCGTCGGCGGGGCAGAGTTCCTCGGCGAAGGCGAGGCCGAGGCCGTCGAGTTCACGTAGCGCGCGGGCGGCTTCGGATGGTGTCCAGCCGCGGTTGCCGTCGATGTAGAGCTCGGCCGTGCCGCCGAGGGCCTCGCGCAGCGCCCGGCAGGCGGCCAGGTCGACGTCGACTGGGTGGCGCCCGACCTTGACCTTGAAGGTCGTGATGCCGTAGGCGTCGCGGACGCGCTGGGCTTCGCCGGCCATGGCGGCGGGCTCGGCGAAGCCGATCATGTGGGCGACGCGCATCCGGTCGGTGTAGCCGCCGAGCAGCTGGGTGACGGGCACGCCGAGGGCCTGCCCGATGAGGTCCCATACGGCCATGTCGATCGCGGCCTTGGCGGTCGGGTTGCCGACGGTCTGGTTGAGCCGGGCGTGGATGGCCTCGCGGTCGAGCGGGGACAGGCCGGTGATGGCCGGCGCGAACAGCTGATGCATGACGGCCACGACGGATGCCTGCGTCTCGCCGTAGGTGTACGGGCGGGGCGGTGCCTCGGCGGTGCCGGTGAGGCCGTCGTCGGTGTGCACGCGGACGAGCACGTGCTCGGCGGCGTGCACCTCACCGCTGGCGAAGCGCAGTGGCTGGCGGTACGGGATGGCGAACGGGATCGCCTCGACCCGGGTGATCTTCACGTGCTCACCGCCTGATCAGCGGGCTGCGCACGACGTGCCGCCCGCTGGCCCGGTCCGCGGTGTCGAAGAAGTCCTCGCGGTAGATGTCCCGGGGGAACAGCCGGGCGCGCATGAGGGCCTTCATCGTGTCGTCGACCATGTCGGGGCTGCCGCAGATGTAGGCGACGTGCCCGGCCGCTCTCGGGTAGTCCTGCGCCAGCAGCGCGGGGATGCGGCCGGTCCGGCCGTCCCACTCGTCGGCCGACAGCGCGGGCCGGTAGGTGAACCAGTCATGGCCGGCGGCCAGCGCGGTGAGCCATTCGTGCTCGTACAGGTCGGTGCGGGTGCGCACGCCGTGATACAGCACGGTCGGCGGCGCGTCGCCGCGCTCGGCGAGGTGGGCGGCGATGGCCTTCAGCGGCGCGAGGCCGGTGCCGGCGCCGAGCAGCAGGATGGGCTCGTCACGGGCGGGCCGGAAAGAGAACCGGCCGTACGGCCCGGACAGCTGCACCGGGTCCCCGGCGGCGAGGTCCTTGAAGATCCACCCGTCGGAGGCCGTGCCGCCGGGGGACCGCTTGACGTGCAGCTCGATGTGGCCGGGGTCGCTGGGCGGGCTGGCGACGGAGTAGGGCCGCATGTCGCCGCCGGGCAGCCTGAGCTGCACGTACTGGCCGGGGTTGAAGCCGATCGGCGTGTCGAGGGCGATGGCCAGTTTCCGGACCTCCGGCGTGACGTCCTCCAGTGACGCCACCGTGCCGGTGTAGTCGCGCACCGGGTGCACGGCCACGCCGTCTTCGACGTCGACCTCGCCTTCGATCACGGTGTCGGACCGCGGGGTGGCGACGCAGATCAGGGCCGCGCCCTCGTCCCGTTCGCTCTCCAGCAGCGCGTACGGCGACGCGTCGCCGAGGTCCACCTCGCCGTCGAGCACCATGGCCTTGCAGGTGCCGCAGGTGCCGTGGGTGCAGGCGTGCGGCAGCCAGATGCCCTCGCGCAGGCAGGCGTCCAGGATGGTCTGGCTGTCGCGGCAGGTGACCTGCGTGCCGAGTGGTTCGACGGTGACGGTGTAATCAGGCACGGAAGGTCACCAGGGCCTTGTGCCCGATGCCGAGGCCGGCCAGCGTCTTCGAGCCGTCACCTGCGTCCAGGGCCTGGCCGGACAGCCGCCAGCCGGTGACCGACGCGGGGTCGAAGTCGGGGTCAGACGACGCCCAGGGGGTGACTATGGCCGCGACGAACTCGGCGAACGGCATCGCCTTGGGCACGCGGAAGGCTGCCGCCGAGCAGAACAGCGGGTTGCCGGCCCAGTGCACGTAGACCAATTGGTCGTCGCCGAAGTTCTCGGCCCGGTCCGCGGACGGGAAGTCATAGTCGTACAGAGCCTTGACGGTCATCGCGCGCTCCTTACTTGTGCCAGGTCAGCCAGGACTGCTGGTCGGGCGAGCCGTGGTACTCGCCGTTGTCGCCGGGCTGGATGCCGTACCACGCCAGCACGTCGGGGACGGTGGGGCCGCCACAGTTGCCCTGGTAGATCTGGTGGACCGGCAGCCAGGCCTGGACGTACTTCTCCGGCTCGCGGTCGAAGATCCACTTGCAGCCGTCCGAGCAGGTGTGGAACGTCTCGCCGCGGAACTGGCTGTGCCGGAACGAGATGCGGGCCGGGTCGTCGGGCTCGGTGAACGCCATCGGGATCTGGCATACCTGGCATAGCTGCGGCAGGCCCTGGAAGAACACCCGGCCGCCGGCCTGCTCGATGCGGCGGTGCTTGTCCCATACGGGCTTGTAGTGGCGGTCGAAGGTGTCCGGGTACTGCCCGGCCAGCCACGCCATGTGCTCCGGAGCCGGGGTACTGGTGGTGAATGCGGCGGCGAAGGAGAAGTTGTGCAGGATCTTGTACACCTGGTGGGACAGGTGGTCCTTCTCGGCAATGGCCAGGTCGACGTGGCGCGGCGGCTTGATCCCGTAG
>Ga0070699_100002347_pt1 | contig 16998 bp, 12 predicted proteins | sample KBSK1503metaG_FD_65473 | JGI IMG/M metagenome (GOLD analysis project Ga0070699, IMG submission 65473) | Corn, switchgrass and miscanthus rhizosphere microbial communities from Kellogg Biological Station, Michigan, USA - KBS K1-50-3 metaG | ecosystem: Host-associated > Plants > Roots >... | reverse complement strand
TAGAGATTTCTTCCAAAGACGACAAGGCGATCTGCGAGGAATGCCACGAGGAAGGCTGGAGACTCCCGGGCCACCTCTGGACGCGAAAGGATGATTTAGAGATTTGCAGCGACATGAAGATGTTGTTCACCAGCGGGGATTTCATCGACCACATTGTCCGTGACGGCGGCGGCGTTCCCTTCATCGAGTACGCATTCAAGGGAATGCGCGGACTCAACGAGGGGGCAGGCGAGGGGGCCTACGAAGACAAATTCGGCGTCGGCACCTTGAAGGCCGATCCCCCTCCGGGGACCCATGCCCAGCTGGTGCAGCAGGCGAAGGATTGGGTGAAAGCCCAGGGCGGCTCGTTTGTCGGGGACAACGACTGCGGCTGCATGCTGGACAAGATGGAAGTGCATTTCCGCTCCACCCTGCATATCGCCAACAACGGGCCCGGGAAAGAGACCGGCGACATTACCGGGGAGGGCAGGGTTGTTCTCAGGCTCCGGCCGGACGTCTCGGAGCCGGATTGGGAATCCACCACCGGGCCAAACGATACGCATGCCACGATCACCTGGACCGGTGTCGGCGTCACCCGAGGGAACGGCTGCCTGATCAACATCCTGGCGAGTCCCCCCACGGAGTTCTCGTTCTGGCTTGGGGTTTCGGTCAAGCCGGATCTGAGATTCTCCCTTCAGGTCGTTCCCGGTCTCGACATGCATGGCTCATTCATGAGATGCCCGCGCCCCCGTCCGTTATCCGGATGGATCGACGGTCCGAAGGACGACAAGACCCCTCACATCTTCTCCGCCGCCTGGGCTTCGTTGCACGGCGCCCCGGATGCCTTGCCGATGGCTGGACTGTCGATCCCGAAGCCCGGCGCCAAGCCCACTGCTCCAGCGGGCGCGCTGGACATGTCCAAGCTCATGTCGATGGATCCGAAGGCACTCGAGGCGATGGCGGAGAAAATGAAGGCCAACCAGACACCCGCCGGCATGGCGGATCTCGGAAAACTGATGAATCAGGTGCTCCCTGGTGCGGACAAGATGGCGGCTGAGGCCAGCCGGAATTTCAAGTTTGCGATCCCGGCCACCGACGCGAATGGCTGCAAGCTGGAGACCGGGACGGCGTTCCTTGCCAAGTGCGAGATCAGCCGAACCATCACGGTGCCGGACAACAAGGGATCAACCCAGACGATCACCGAGAAGACGACGATCACCATCGGCAGGCCGAAGTAAGCAGCGGTAGCGTAGCTCAGCGCCTGGCGTCGCGCTGCAGCCGCGCCAGGTTCAGCCGGGCCTCGCGCACCAGCGCGAGATCCGGGTCGGCGTCCTTCCAGCGGTCCAGCAGCGTCTGCAGCGCGGCGCGGGCGGTCGCGGAATCGCCCAGCGCCTCCGCGATGCGGGCCACCGCGAGCGGGGCCAGCACCCAGTCGCTCTGCGCGTCAATGCCGAATCCGTTGTGTACGCGGGAAAACTCGGCAGTGACCGTCAAGGCGGAGTCGAGCACTCCCCGCGCGGCGAGCACCCGCCCATTCAAGCCCATCCGCCAGGTTGCGAGCGTCGGGTCGAGATCGTTCCGGATCGCGTCGTACGCGGCGTCGGGCGTTCCGGTCGCGAGGGCCAGCTCGGCGACCAGCAGACCCCGGGCGCTGCGATCGGTGGGGTTCTCGGGCTTGAGAGCGCTTTCGATCTTCGCCAGCACGGCTCGGGCATCGCCGAGCCGGTTGGCCCGCACCAGGACACGCCCGACCAGCGCGAGGAAGCCTGGTTCCACGTAGTGAGCCCGGGCCACCTTAAGCGCTTCATCGAGCTCCCGTCCGGCCAGCCTGGGCTCGCTTCGGATCAGGTAGGCTTCCGCCAGCAGGGCATGATTGCGGAGCAGGGAGGTCTGGGCATTCGTAGCCTCGGACAAGGCTACTGCAGCAGCAAGGTGCTGGACGGCAGACCGGTAGCGGCCGCGCAGCATGTCGAGGTAGGCGGTGGAACGGTGGCCCCGAGCCTGGTCGTTCTTATCGGGGAGCGCCAGCATTCGACCGAAGGCCGCTTCGGCTTCCGCGTAGCGGCCCAGCAGGACGAACACGCTGCCCCATTCGTGGTTGATGTTGAAGGAAGTGAGGGCGGTCGAATCGATGCGTTCCGCGGCGGCGTATTCATCCAGGGAGAGGCGATTCTCCCCCATGATCTTGTAGCACGTGGCCAGATTGATGTGACTGTTCGCCGAAGTAGAATCGAATGTCAGAGAGCGTTGCAGCGCCGGAACGCCCTCTCCGCATCGACCCAGCCGCATCAGCGACGTGCCGTAGCTGTACCAGGTTTCCCAGGATGGATAGCGCTCCGCGAGCGTCCGATCGATCTGACTCGACTGTTCCCGATTGCCCCGGGCCACCGCAAGGCGGCTGTCCAGCACCAGCTGCTCCCGAAAGGTGAGCCGGTCGCGAAGCCGCTGTGCGATGGCATAACTGGCGTCCCCGGCCGGTCGATTGTTCATGAGGTAGTGATAGGAGCCGAGTGCCGCATGGGCGAGCGCGAAGCCGGAATCGACCTCCACTGCGCGTTCGAAGAGCGTCTTAGCGTGATCGAAACGGGAGCGGCGCCACGCGCTCCCCGCCTCGGCGTACAGCTTGAGCGCTTCAAGCGATTTGGTCGTGACCAGGGGAAGAGGCGGGAGGCTGTCCCGGTAGCGCCGGGAATCGCCGGCGCTTGCTTGCAGCTGGCGAAGAAGCCGGTCGAGCCCGTCAATCGTCTGGTCGAGCCCACCGACCGAGATCTGGTGCACGGCGATATCCTCGCCACCGGCCGGTGAAAGCAGCCGGCCGGTCAGGACGTATCGCCCATTCAGCTTCGCCACCGTCAGGGTCAGCACCCCCCGAGCGTTCTCCCGGGCAGCCACCTCGAGTGCGAGCGAATCGGTCAGGACGGTGTCTCCGGTGCGGCCCATTCGCCGGAGTGCTTCGGTGATCCTGCCGCGAGAGAGCGGCACCATGTGTCGCGATTGCTGGAGCCCCACTGCGGCTGCCGAGGCGAGGGCCGGACCCAGGCCAGGATCACCGCTCAGGTCCACGGGGTCGGCCACCACCACGACGCTTCCGGCGGGGAAGGCGGTGCCACCGGAAAGCATCGGCGGCACGAACCAGAGCGCGAGGGCCACCACTACTGCCGCTCCGACTACCGCGATCCAGCGGCGACGCAGCTTGGGAACGCCCAGGGCGGCGACGCTCGGCTCGGGGACCGGCTCCGGTGAGGCGGCAGCGGATCGGGGCCGGGTTTCGGCCGGGAGCGATTCTGCGGCCTTTGCGGGAGCGGTTGACCGCCATTCCCCTCGAGTGAGCCGGGCGATCAGCTCGCCAACGGACGGGTCGGGTTGGGCACCGAGCTCCTGGCGACGGGCGAGCTCGTGGGCGCGACCGTACTGGATGGCGCCGGCCACGTCACCCGAATCCGCCAGCGACGTCATGTAGCCGAGGGCAACTCGCGAATTGAGGGGCGCGAGAACGCTGAGACGCCGCCAGTGGGCCGAAGCCTCCTCGAGGCGCCCCGATTCGGTGGCCTGCCTGGCGGCCGCCTCCATCGCCTGGATCGCCAGCTCGCGCAGCCGGGTCCGCTCGATCTCGGCCCAACGCTCGAATTCGTCGGCGCCCGGGATGTAGAAGCCGTCGAGGAATGGCCCGGTATAGAGGGCAGCCGCTCGTTCGAAGTCCCCGCGCGCCTTGGCGTCCAAGAATTCCGCCAGATCGCTGCCCAGCTGGGCAGGATCGACCAGGAGCTCGGCGGGCTCGGACCGGATCAGCTCGTCCCCCAGCTCGCGCCGAAGGCTATAGAGGGATTGGGCGAGGGCGTGGCGCGCCTTGGCTTCGGTGGAATCGGGCCAGAGCAGGAGCAGCAGCCGGTCGCGACTGATGCCGCGGTCGCCGGCCGCCACGATAGCCGCCAGGAGCCCCAGCCAGCGCGGGCTGGCCCCGCCGACCCGCTGGTGGTCCCGTTCCAGCCAAAGCCCGCCGAAAGTCCGTAGTCGGAACACAAGGCTCCGCGCTGATCGGGCCGTGATTCGGGAATGATTTGCGAGTGACGGTGCCGAAGTACCGTCCTCTCAGAAGGTAGCGCGCCCGCTCCGATCACGCCAAGCGGCGCAAAATGCTACGCGGAAGGGACCTATCACGTGCCTTTGCGAGTCGTAATCCTCGCGAATCTGCTGCTGGGCGGGGGAGCCTGGGGGGGGCCTACCGGCACCGACCCAGCTCCGGGATCTGCCGGAGGCGTCAGCAACTGTCCCAGCAGCACGCCAAAGGTGATGCTCGGACTCCTGACGCGGCAGCTGACGCTCGCCGAGATGGTCAGCGAGCTCGAGCGGGGATGTCTTGCGCTGGAGGAGGTGCGGTTCACCACCGGCAAGGACACCATCGAATCGCTCTCCCCGGACCGGTTCGCGATGGTGGCCAGGGCGCTCGGGATGGCTCAAGGCCTCTACCGGGTCTCGGTGCCACCCGAGGCCGCCCCAGGGTCGCCACCCGATACCCTGCAGGCGCGCCGGCGGGGCGTAGTGCTCCGGGACGAGCTGATCCATTACGGGGCCTCCTTCCAACGACTCCGGGAGGATTCCGGATGGCCAGTCTCACCGTTGGTCGTGCCGCTCGGCACGGCAATTCCGATGCTGGTCCGGATTTCGGGGACTTGAGTCCGCAGACCTGCCCAGTGATGCTGCTTCAAGGAGCGCAACCATGAGCGCCAAACCCGCTACTCTCACCTGCAACACTGTCGTCCACCGGCTGCTGCTGGCGGTCACAATATCAGGGCTTCTGGCGGCGCCGCTGGCCGGCCAGCTGCCCGGCCCCGGCGGCCTCGCCGCCGCCGCGACGAGCACTACGACTGCGCGCCTGACCTGGCTGGCAGGCGGGAAGATCTTCGGGTATCAGGTGGTCCGGTACCGCTCGGACAACCTGAAGACTCCCGAGTTCACCAGTCCACAGCTGGGCAGCGCCACGGGCCAATGGGATGACACGGGCCTCACGCCCGGAGTGACCTATCAGTATGTTGTCGCGGCCATCTACTCGAGGGGCTCCGGCCAGTCGGTCATCTCGCTCACCATGCCGGCCATTCGGGCCATCACTGACGCAAGTACCTCGCTGACCACGCGAACCCAGTTAAGCACTCTGTTCGTGCCCCCTCCACCGCCCGCCGAATACACGCTGTCCACGACCTCCACCACACCGACCGGCCCAGCCCCCGCCGGCTTCACGGTGAGCGGCACTCCGATGGTCGCGCAGCTCCGCTGGTCGGCGACGACCGGGGTGACGTCCTATGCCATTTGGAGAACCGATGGGTCCGGGGGCACCACGAGCCAGCGTACGCCGAACGGGTTCGCCGGAACCGCATTGCCGGACACAGTGCCGGACCCCCGGCTCAGCTACTACTACCGGCTCGCGGTGAACTACAGCAACGGAACCTGGGGCGAAGCGCGCACCACCTTCGTGTCGCCGGCACCGACGAATCCCACGAGCCTCACGGCGACCAGCTTGGCGCCCGGAGCGTTCCGCCTGAGCTGGCCAGCGGTCGCCGGGGCGGTGAGATACCGGGTGGATGGCGCCACACTGCCGAACACGGGAGAGCTCTCGTTACCGCCCTTGCTCTACTACAACGTGATCAACGTGCCCCCAGGACCGCAGTCCTGGCAGGTCGTGGCCCTGTTTCCGAATGGCGTCGCCGACTACAACAACCCGACCAAGACCAGCGCGGTCAGCCGGGTGCTGCCCACCCACCCACCGTTTCTCGTGAAGAACAACGGAACTGGGAACGCGACGTACGCCACCGCGCACGCGGCCCAGCTCTGCCCCGACAACAATGGAGGCACCACCACTTATGGCAGGTGCTCGATCGGCCAGATCCTTCAAAACTACGGCACCGGGTACAAGTTATTCACCACCTATGCGGGGCTGGAGGAGGTTCCCTATACCAACGTCACTGAACTCGGAGGCGCTCGATCGACTGCATGCAAAGAAGGGGTCGCCAAGGGGGAGCGGTTCACCGTCTGCTATACGATTTCAGGATCCTCCGCGTCGGTCATCGTGAAGGGCAGTAAGGGTACCCGCTTTGGCACCCTGCAGCAGCAAAACGGTGCGTACTGGGACGAGATGTGGGGGCTGGTCACCACCGCTACCCTCGACGGCGCAGGGGCCAGGGCTACGCCGCACGCCTGCCTCTCCTGCCACGGCGGCGTCTACGATCCCAGGACCGGACTCGTGCAAGGCGCGACGCTCCTGCCCATCGATCCCGGCCTGGTCACTCTCACTAATCGAGCGGCGCAGGAGGAACCCATCCGGAAGATCAACGCCCTGATCTTGATGTCCGGTGCGTCCGAGGCTGTCGCGAAGTACATCAACGGGATGTACGGCGGGAATGCGCTCATTGCGGGCGCCGTCGCCGCCCCCAACTACGTTCCGCCGGGATGGGCAACCGATGCAAACTTCTACACCGGCCTGGTCAAAAAGAACTGCGCCATGTGCCACCTTGCCGTCCAGAACGGGACGGATTTCCTGAGTGTGGGAAACTTTCTCCAGTTCAAAGACCTGATCTACAACTCGGTGTGCAAGGCGAAAGCGATGCCACACGCCGAGGTGCCCTACGCGAGGTTCTGGACCGAGGACACTGGGCCGGTCTTCGTGCCGGGCCTGCTCGCAGCGCGGCTCGGCTTCCCAAGTTGTCCCTGACCGGGGACGCGCCGCGTTTCAAAACCGTGACATTCGTTGGGCAGGCATGAGGAAAGGAAACCGCATGAAGCGCTCTTGCATGATGCTGGTTGTCGCCATGACGGTGGCCGGAAGCGCCCCCTCTCCGCTCACGGCCCAGTCAATGGTGGAGCTGACCCCCCGGCCGCCGACCGGAATCACATTCTCGGGATCGGGGACCAGTGTCACGGTGGCCTGGACCGCCGCGCTCGGCGCCGTGGGCTACCGGGTCCTGCGCTCGCTGAGCCCCACCACCGCGGGCACCGACATCACCAGGCCCGTCGCCACGACGTCCGTCGCAGACTTGTACCTGACTCTCGGGACGGCGTACTACTACCAGGTGGTCGCGATGTACCCGAACGGCGGGCAAGTGGCAAGCACTATCGCGGCCTACACCGCGCCACCGGCCCCACGAACCATCACGCTTGACGGGTTCACCGCGAGCGGCACTTCCGTCGTGGTGGCGCCCCGGACCATCATGCTTGCCGGATTCACTGCAAGCGGCACCTCTGTCGTCGTGGCGCCCCGAACCATATCCCTTGTCGGATTCACCGCAAGCGGCACCTCTGTCGTCGTGGCGCCGCGAACCATATCACTTGTCGGATTCACCGCGAGCGGCACTTCCGTCGCCGTGGCACCCCGAACCATCACGCTGTCCGGATGGGCGGGCGTGGGTCAGAACAAAACCCTGAGGAGACAGCCATGATTTCCCGAATCCTTGCCACGACCGTGACCGTCTGCGCGCTGCTCACGCCCCGCCTTGGCGTCGCTCAGACGGGGGCGAGCGACGTCACGTTCAAGGTGCCGCTGAATCTGACGCAGGTCTCATCCGATGTCGTGAAAGTCGCGGTCTACTGCCAGGTCACAAGTCCTGCGATCGTCAGCAACAGCAGCCACAGATTGCAAAAGCAGGAGGAAATCCCCGTGACCGGTGGCCAGTTGGTCATGACAGTGACCGTCGTCATCGCCGTCAGCGGCCTCGACAATCCGGTTGGAAAGACCGCTACGTACGAGTGTCTACTCTCGGGATTCAGCAACTTGTTGCAGCAGTGGTACCCATTCAGCGCGACGTCCATCAATCCGACTTTTCGTCTCACACCGACGCCTGGCGGCATCAGTGGAAGCTTCCCCTGGTGACGGGGCCTACAGGCGCGGCAGGGTAACTCCCCGCTGCGCCTGGTACTTCCCCTTTTTGTCGGCGTAGCTGGTTTCACAGACGTCGTCGTCGTCGGCTTCGAAGAACAGCACCTGGCAGATCCCCTCGTTGGCGTAGATCTTCGCCGGGAGGGGCGTGGTGTTACTGATCTCGAGGGTGACGTGTCCTTCCCACTCCGGCTCGAACGGCGTCACGTTGGTAATGATGCCGCACCGGGCGTAGGTGGACTTGCCGACGCAGATGGTGAGGATGTTGCGGGGAATCCGGAAGTATTCGACCGAGCGCGCCAGGGCAAAGCTATTGGGCGGGACTATGCAGATGTCGCCCTCGTACTCGACGAAGCTCTTGGGATTGAATTCCTTGGGATCCACGATCACCGAGAGCGCGTTGGTGAAGATCTTGAACTCCGGCGCCACCCGCATATCGTAGCCGTAGGAGCTCACTCCGTAGGAAATGACCTTGCGGCCCTGGGCATCGGGCTCCCGGACCTGTTTGTCCGTGAACGGGTCGATCATCTGGTGCTCGCGCGCCATCCGACGGATCCAGCGGTCGCTCTTGATGGACATAGGGAGTCAGGGAGCCAGGGAGTCAGGGAGCCAGGGAGTAACGGCGCTGAATCCTAGCTCCCTGGCTCCCCAGTTCCCTAGCCCCTCTCCAGCATTCTGTCGGCCTGCCTTGGCCCGACCCCTCCGAAAGGCCTTATGCCTCGCTGCCCTGCCGCCCTCGTCCTAGCGACGGTCGTGACGCTGGGCCCATTGCGCGCGCAGGAAGCCGAGGTGGCCATTCGGGACGTCACCGTGATATCGGGTACCGGCGCGCCGGCGCTGGCGGCGGCAACGGTGCTCATCCAGGGCCGGCGCATCATCGCAGTCGGGCCCGCGACCGCCGTGGAAATCCCGGCAGGAGCCCTCGTCATCGACGGTCGTGGCAAGTTCCTCATTCCCGGCCTGATCGACACCCACGTCCATATCGCGTCTTCGGTCGGTAAGCCGGCCATGGACGTGGAGCTCGCGCTCGAACTGGCACATGGTGTCACCGGGATGCGCGATGCCAGCGCGGTCGGGCATGAGCGCGGCCTGGTGGAGCTGCGTACGCAGATCGATTCCGGCAAGGTGCTCGGTCCACGCCTGTACGTCTCCGGGAGCGGCACGCCACAAAACGTGCCCCGGCATCAGGCTAGTGGACTCGAGGACTTGGTCCGGCACCTCGCGGCCATCGGGGTCGATGGCATCAAGCTTCGCAACCTGACCGCAGCCCAGGCCGACACCGTGATCGCCGCGGCGCGAGCAGCCGGGCTGCCCTCCTTCGGTCACACCTACAGCCAGGCGGACTCCGCCTGGGATTTCACCCTCCGGGCGATCGACCGTGGCGCGACCGGCGTGATGCACGTTGCCGGCATCGGACCGGCAACCAGGAGTGAACCACGGGAGGTCACCGCCACGGGCTGGCAGCGATCATGGCTGGCGACGTATCTGCAATGGACCGACGCGACCGAGGGGGAAGAGGAGCGGCTGCTCAAGGCGCTCCTCGACCACGGCGTCTGGCTGGAACCGACCTTCACCGCCGACGCCTTCACCTTGTACGACGAGTGGTACCGCGGCCGGGCCGAAACTCGGTTCATCTGGTGGACCACCTACGATTCGGCCCGCGCGGGACACCCGGTGTTCCAAGGGAGTGATCTCGCGCTGGCTCGGCGCGGCTTCACCCGAATGCAGCGCTTCGTCCGGCGGTTCCAGAAGTTGGGTGGCACCGTGCTCGCCGGCTCGGACATGTTCCCCTGGCCGGGGGCGGGAATCCATGAAGAGCTGCGGCTGCTGGTGCTGGCGGGCCTCTCGCCAATGGCAGCGCTGCAGGCCGCGACGCGGAATGCCGCGCGAACCCTCGGTTGGGAAAAGAAGACCGGGACGATCGTGGCGGGGCTGGAGGCCGATTTGGTCCTGCTCGACGCCGATCCGCTACAGGAGATCACCAACACCACGAAGATCTGGAAGGTAGTCCGGGCTGGACGGGTGCTCGACCGGGAGACACTCGATAGCCTGATTACCCGGAGCGCCGTTCGCCGCTCTCCCTGATCAGGGTGAGCCGCCGAAGTTCCGTAGTCCCAATGAGTTCCCTCAACTGATAGCTGGATGACCGACGCCTGACCGCGGCCTGATGGGGAGGTCGTATCGTCTCCCGTCGTCGTCAAGCCGCTTCAGGAGGTCACCATGCGCAGCAGCCGCTTCGGGGTCGCTGTGGTCACAACCGTCTCACTACTCTCACCGGTCTGGCAGCCTCCAGCCGCCGTCCCCTCCATCGGCCTGCCGCTCAGCCTGGGGGAGGCCATCACCGAAGCCACGGCCGACGGGCTCACCTCCGATCCGACGGCGGTGTCCTGGAGCTCGGGCCGGATCGACGTGTTTGCCCGCGGCCCCGACAACGCGCTCTGGCACCGCTGGTACGCCGGGAGCTGGTCGGGGTGGGAGTCGCTGGGCGGTTCGCTCGCTTCGGGGCCCGATGTCGCCTCGTGGGGCAGCGGCCGACTCGACGTCTTTGCGCGGGGAACGGACAACAGCCTGCAGCACAGATGGTACGACGGGCAGTGGTCGGGCTGGGAATCGCTGGGCGGTGGCCTGACCTCGGATCCCTCCGCGGTCTCCTGGGCGTCCGGCCGCATTGATGTCTTCGCACGGGGAGGCGACAACGCCCTCTGGCATATCTGGTATGCGGGCGGCTGGTCGAAGTGGGAGTCGCTGGGAGGGGCACTCTCCTCGGGTCCGGATGCGTCCTCCTGGGGCTCGGGCCGGCTAGATGTCTTCGCCCGGGCGAAGGACAATTCCCTGCAGCACATGTCGTACGAGGGGAAGTGGTCGGGGTGGGAGTCCCTGGGCGGCGGCCTGACCTCGGATCCCTCCGCGGTCTCCTGGGCGTCCGGCCGCATTGATGTCTTCGTACGGGGAGGCGACAACGCCCTCTGGCATATCTCGTATGCGAAGGCGTGGTCCGGATGGGAGTCCCTGGGCGGAGGGCTGGCGTCCGGGCCGGACGCTTCCTCGTGGGGTGCCGGCCGGCTCGACGTCTTCGCGCAAGGGGGCGATAACACCCTGTACCACCTGTGGTACAGCGGGGGTTGGTCAGCCTGGGAGGGTTTGGGTGCACCGACCACGACCGTGGCCACCACGACCTATACCAAACCCACAACTTTTACCAGATCCACAACTCTCACCGCATCGGTGCCGCCTCCAGCGCCGCCGACTGGCTATGTCAAGTCAGGTGGGCTCGCACTATCCCCGCCTCCACCGGCGCCGACTGGGTTCGCTGCCAGACATCTCGGCAACGGGGCGGTCGCGTTCTCATGGCAGCCGGTGTCCGGTGCCACACAGTACCGGCTCGATGGTCCCGGGATTCCTTCGAGCGGACTCCTGGTGACGGCCACCAGTGCCAACGTGAGCAATGTGCCCGGCGGCCCCGGAACCTGGCAGATCGTATCGGTGCCTGCTAGCGGCTTATCGGATCCCAATCTGAACGCCAAAGCCTCGGCAATGGTGCGCTACCTGCCTGCGCATCCGGTTATGTGGCTCACCAAGAACAACGGCCCGGGCAGCTGGGAGCTGATGGCGCTCCATTACGGAAAGCTCTGTAACCCATCTGGGTTCTGGGACTGCTGGAATCAACTCAAGGCGACAGTTTCGTCGGAGTTGTGGGGGCTCGATCCCGAGAAACCGGAGCTGATTCAGGAAGCGATCTACGGGAATGTGAACGACCTTGGGACCGGCCGGCGAACCAACTGCATCCAGAAGATGAAGGGTCCGCCAACCCCGGGCTTGTTCATTGTCTGTTACGCGACGAATCATGGCTACGGTCCCGGAGAGGCGGGCTTCGGAAACCCGGCAGTGATGACGCGTGCTGCCGCGGGGGAGGATCCGCCACCGTTGCCTCGATCGGCAGAGTGTGGCAGCAGTTTCCCCTGCTTCAAGAATCCCTGGGGATCCCTGCCGAGGGGCGCATCGGTCATGGTGAAAGACCCCCTGGGAATGCGGTTCCTGACCATGAATGGGGGAAAGCACTTTCTGAATGCGGACGCGCGCGAACGCGAGGATTGGATGAATATGCTCACGGCTCCAGGGTGGTGGACCGAAAAGCCCAAGGAACAGGAAACCGCCATCCTGGATTCCGAGGGTCCTAAATACCCACCTCATGCCTGCATGGCGTGCCACGGTGGGGTGTGGGATCCCTCCACGTTGCGAGTGCAGGGAGCTTCGTTCCTGCCACTCGACCCGAATCTGCTCGTCTTCGGGGCAACACAGGCGGGTGATCGCACCCGCTATGAGCGTCCCTACCAAGAGGAGAACCTTCGCAGGATCAACGCCATCATCCTCAACTCCGGGCCGAGCCCGGCGGTCGCCGACTATATCAAGGGTCTGTACCCCTACGGCGTCTGGAATGCAGGTAGAACTGCGCAGTCCGATTACGTGCCTGCCGGCTGGAGGGATCAACCCGGACTCTACCGACAGGTCGTGAGACCCTACTGCACGATGTGCCATCTGGCGGGGCCGAGCAACTTGAGCTTCGCGAGCTGGGGAAACTTTCTCCAGAACAAGGCGCTCATCTACACGGCGGTCTGCCAGCAAAAGACCATGCCGCACGCGGAAATCCCGTTCCGGGAGTTCTGGACTCGGGATACGGGCCCCCTGTATCTGCCCGGGCTCCTGGCAGTGTCCCTGGGGTATCAGAATTGTCCCTGAGGTGCGCCGGATGACCGGTCAAGAAAGGGCTCATGGCCCGGCACACGGCCGGTTGCCGTGCCGACCAATCTCAGCCAGCTGCGTCGTTGTCCAGTAGAGGCGAACGGAGCGCACGCCGAACGCTCTGGGGAGCAAAGAGTTCCGAGAGTTGATTGCCGTTTGACGCAGGATTGATACGGGCCTGATGGTGGCTCGCTAGTGTATCGGCGATTCCCACGGGGCAACAGCCGCTTCGGTACCGGGTGTCCCCGGGGACGGTCACCCCAACCCGAGGTTTGGTGCCATGAGGAGTCTCATCTCGACCCTGCGCCCGCGTCCCTTATCCATAACCGTAGGTTGGCTCCCCCTGCTTTTTCTGGCAGCATCCGCGGCGGAGGCTCAGATCCGCACGCCGATCGCCACCGAGCCGCTGACCACGACGCAGCCGGGCCCGGCCCCGTACAACGCCAAGGCCGTCGCCACGAGCCCGACCTCGGCCATCGTGTCCTGGGACCCGGTTGGGGGCGTGCGCGGCTATATGGTCGAGCGCATCCGCACGGACAATCCGGCGTGTTGCGTGGCGCGGACCGGACTGCTCACAACGGCCGGCTGGAACGACGCCGCGCTGGAGCCGGGCGTCGAGTATTCGTTCGCGATTACCGCCGTGTATGCCGACGGACGCGTCGGTGCGACAGAGGTGGTAGTAGCGACACCGCTGCCCGCCCTGCCGGTGGTCAAGCTCTCCCGCAACGTCGACATGGCCTCGGCTGACGGGGTGCTGCGCCTGACGCCCTGTGCTCAGAAGACTTCCGGGGGACCAGGGCCGGGTACGATCGGCGGATCGCTGGGGACACCCGGCGGAGGACTCATCAATTTCGCCGGTGTTGCCGGGGTGAACTATGTGGTCGAGCGCGCTCCGGACGGCACCACGTCCTGGGTTCTGGTCGGCTCCACCTGCGGCGGTCCATCCTCAGTCGACCCCAGCGGCGGCGTGGTCTACGTCCGTGATATGGCAGGGGGAGTCAGGATGAGCTCCAGGTACGTGTACCGGGTCACCGCCGTCGGCAGCAGGGGCGAGGTCGGCTGGAACACGTATCATTGGACCGCGCCTTGCGTGGGCGCACCATATCTCACGGCGACCGTCAGCGGCAGCACCGTGACGCTCACCTGGCCACTGAGCTTCAGCAATTCCTGCGGCTACAACCCATCACTGTCGGCAGAGACGTACACCGTTACCTCGTCCTTCGGCTATTCGAAGACCAAGTCAGCGTACGGTTGGAGCAAAGAGCTCATCTACGGCGTGCCGGTCGGGACGCATACCTTCACGATCACCAGCGCGTGGCGGCCGGACTCCAAGTCGGCTCCGCACAGCGTCACCGCCACCGTGGCATACTGACCATGGCCATGTATCTCCGGCGCCTCTGCCGCTCCGCGGTGGTCGCGCTCTTTACGATCGGCTCGCCGCTCGCCGCGCAGGAGCTGAGGCTCTCCGCGCCGAGCGTCACCGTCACCGGCACCCGGAACCTGACGACCGTGACCTGGAGTCAGATCTCCGGTGCGCTTCGGTACGCCGTCATGCGGCGCACCGCGATGCTGGATCCAAAAACGGGGCAAGTGTTCAGCGCGGAGCCGTGGGCGGCCGTTGCAACCGTGGTCGGGGGCACATATGGCGACGTGCTCCCGCGGCCGTCAGTTCTCTATGAGTACCGGGTGGACGCCGGCTTGCGAATGGGCACCGTGTCCAGCGCCCCGGTCAGCTATCCGGCGCCGCCCTTCACGACGCCTACGAACGTCGCCATCACCGGCAGTGGAGTCCAGGCAAACGTCGTCTGGGCGCCAGCGGCCGGGGTGTCGGGCTACCAGGTGTGGCGCCGGACTTTGAGGAGGGACGGCTCTGTATTCGAGCTGGGTCAGCGAACCACGACACCGACCCCGAGCCCGAGCTTTGCAGACGTCATTCCGCGGCTCGGTGAGATATACGAGTACCAGATCGTTTCCATCGATCCCACCGGGGTGACGTGGCCCTCGGGCTGGGCGAAGTACGACGCGCCTCCGTTGACGCTGCCGCCACCACCGCCACCCGTCGTCACGATCGTCGGTACCGGGGACCGGGCCTCATTGTCGTGGACGGCCACCGCCGGCGCCATCGGTTACACGGTGAGCCGCGCACAGCTCAATTCAAGTGGACAGGCCGGCTCTCTGGTGCAGCTCACCCCGGGGCCCATGCCGGCCATCGGATTCACCGACGCGCTTCCTGCTCCCTCGACCAGGTTCCAGTACGCCGTCACCGCGGTGATGCCGGACATGTCACTCGTGGCCGCACCGGGCGTGGTGTTCGACGCGCCGCCCTATTCGACGCCGGGGAACATCACGGTCGCCGGTGCAGGCGGGCGAGTGGGAATCACCTGGTGCGCGGCTTCAGGCGTGATGGGATACATCGTGTGGCGACGGACCGCGCAGACGGACGGGAGCATCAGGGATCTCTCTCAGCGCATGCCGCAGCCGTTGCCCGCCGCGAGTTTCATCGACGTGCTCCCGACTCCCGGCTTGATGTACGAGTTCCAGGTGGTCGCCGTGGGGCTCGATGGCCGTCTCTGGCCCTCGGCGTGGGTCCGCTACACAGCGGGTACGTGGTGAAATGGCAGCGACGGAGCGAAGGCACCAGACGTCAGGAGTTCCCCCAACACCGGAGGCAATCATGCCCGAAGACGCACAGAACCACGAGGGTGACGCGCATCCCGAAGTGCTCACCCGCCGCGAAAGTGTGAAGCTCGCGGCCGCCCTTCTCGCGCTGGGGGCAGGCTTGGGCGTCCCGCGGGAGGCACTCGGTCTGGCCCCGGCGGCAGCGAGGTTGCAAGTCAAGTTCTACCGGGGAATCGAAGATGGTGGTGCCCTCCTGGGCAGCGTGGACCTGGCCGACCCAGTGACGGCATTCCTCGCCTCCCCCGCCGGTGCGCGAACCCAGATCAAATGGTTCGACGCGACGGCGGGCGACTTGGGATCGATGCCGATACCCCTGATGATCCAGGAGAAAGTACGCGCCCTGAACCTCAGGAACCCAGGCGACTGAGCGTGACCGAGGCGGGACTTCCCGTGCTGCATGCGCGCGACACGGCGTTTTCATACCGCTGCGGCGCATGCAGCCAGTGCTGCTATGACAAGCGCATCCAGGTCAATCCGTACGAACTGGCGCGTCTCGCCCGAAATCGCGGGATGTCGACCACGGATGTGATCGATCGCTTTACGGTCGACGGCGGGGCGGCGCTTGTCACGCGCCCCGACGGCGGATGCGTATTCCTCGGCCCCCACGGCTGCACCGTCCACGCGGACCGGCCGCTGGTCTGCCGATTGTATCCCCTTGGTCGGATCGTGCTACCTGACGGGAAGGAGGCCTTCGTCGAGAGCGATCCGCACCCCGAGACGGCTGGCGTGTACGGTCAGGATGGCAGCGTGGGCTCGTATCTGGATTCCCAGGGAGTGGCGCCGTACGTCGCGGCTGCGGACCGGTACTACGGGGTACTGGTCAAGCTGCTACAGGCCGCTCCGGATGACAGTGGGAATGACCTGGACGGCGCTGTTGTGGTCGACGCCGACCTCGCGGTCCAGCAGGACTTCGAGCGTGGCGGGCCGCCGGTCCCGGCGGACCCGGAGTCGCTCATGACGAGGCATCTGGAGATACTCGAGCGCCTGGCTGCGAGAGGCTGAGGAGAGATCCGCGTCTACGGCTCCGCCCGCGGCGGAAGGGGTGAGGAGGGGTAGCGCACCGCCGTCCCGTTCCGAGCCGCCTGTCGCCCGCTTCGATACGCCACTTTGCCGTTTACCGTCACCAGCTCGATCCCCGACGAGAACTGATTCGGGTTTTCCAGGGTGGCATTTCCCCGAATCGTCGCGGGATCAAGCACCGCGAGATCGGCAACCGCGCCTTCTTCAAGCACGCCGCGCTCCTTCAGGGCAGGAAGTACCACGCTGCGGGGGAGGTCCGTCATCTTGGCCAGGATGTTCTCCAGGGGCATGCCGAGCGCGAGGGCGTGCCGGATGGCCGCGGCAAAGCACCCGGCCCCCCGGGGATGCGAATTGGCGCGCGGCTCGTACTGGATTCCGCCGTCGGACGCGATCATGCAGAAGTTTTCCCGGAGGGCGAGGTCGAGGGTCTTTTCGAACGGCATGGTGCCCTCGGGCACCGCCACCAGCGTGACGGTCTTGCGGTAGCGGGCGAAACTGGCCGCCGTGAGGCGTTCTCCGGTCCCCACGACTCGCAGGTCCGCGTAGTCCAGGCCGTACCGCCGCTCCCATCCGGGATCGAACCGCTTGGAGTGGAGATAGGTGGCCCAGTAGGAGTAGGGATAGACGCAGGTGGTGAGCCGAAGCCCCTGGCTGATGCCTTCGCGGAGCTGGGCGAGCGCCTCCTCCATGTGAAAGGTTCCACCGGTCGAATGCAG
>Ga0070699_100002346_pt1 | contig 17001 bp, 11 predicted proteins | sample KBSK1503metaG_FD_65473 | JGI IMG/M metagenome (GOLD analysis project Ga0070699, IMG submission 65473) | Corn, switchgrass and miscanthus rhizosphere microbial communities from Kellogg Biological Station, Michigan, USA - KBS K1-50-3 metaG | ecosystem: Host-associated > Plants > Roots >... | reverse complement strand
CAGAACCCTCTGGTGACCGCCTGAAGGACGCGACCGACCTCGATAGGGTCCGCGCCGACCTCACGGGCGTGGTGAGCCAGGCCCTGGAGCCGGCTCACGTGACCGTGTGGACGACACGCGGCTCATAGCTCACTGAGCAGGGCCCGTGCTTGCTCGCCCTGCTCCCAGCCCACGAACAGGTGGTCGTGGGCCAGCCTGGCGATCACGTTGCAGCTGATCCCGGCGTCGGCCAGGGTCCGGCTGAACAGGGCGGTCAGGCCGGTATCGGTGAGCGCGGAACCGACCCGTAGCGTGATTCGCGCCGCGACGTAGTCGTAGGCCAGCCCGGCCCGGTCCGCGTCGGCCCTGGTCAGGATCAAGGCTGCGGGGCGGCTGCGTTACTGCTCGGGGACGAGGGCCTCGTTCCATTCCCGGATAGTCCAGTTCCGTACTACCCCGTGCAGGACGAAGGGGTCGCCGCGGACGAACTCCTCGGCCGCCTCGCGGGTGGTGAAGATGCCCATCGCGCCGTCTTCCAGCGCGTTGGCGAAGGGTCCGATCATGAGCAGCTCGCCGCGGTCGGCGAACTCGCGCCAGCGCGCCCGGTGCGGGCCGATGTGCAGCGGCGCCTTCTCCGCCAGGTCGCCGGCCGACTCGTAGAACACCACTGCCTTCATGCCTGGCCTCCCTTCTCTGCCGCCCACGTGCGCCGAGCCCGACGTCAGCGACGGCTCGGGGTCCGCCTCAACAGGCGGCGCCGCTCATTTCCGTCGCCATAATTGCGGTTCCGCAAACAATTCAATCGACTGCTGAGGTTACCAAATACAACGGCTGACCTGAGCTATACAACGGCTGACCTGAGCTATACAACGGCTGACCTGAGCTATACAACGGCTGACCTGAGCTTTCCTGTGCAATTTCCTGCGAATTCTTCCAGGTAAACCGCTACGGGTCAGTGCCGCCCGGTCCGCCGGTGGCCGCTGATCTCCTCGCTCTCCCGGGGGAGCCGGAAGAACGAGGAGCGCAGGATGAACCGCGCGGACAGCATCAGGACCAGGCCGGCGATGACGACACCGATGAGCGACCAGCGCTGGCTCCACGGCGCCTCCCCCAGCGACTTGACGAAGATCCAGCCGAGGAAGCCGGCCGCGCCGAGCGGCAGCAGGCCGACGGTCACGAAGTCGACGGCGCTGCTGACGATGCGGCGGCGGTAGTACACGATGGCCGCCAGCGCGGTGAGGATGTAGAAGACCGAGAACAGCAGCCCGGTCACGGCGATCACGTCGGAGAATGCGTTCTGCACCGAGGTGGCCAGGTAGTAGACGGTGCTCAGGATGACGATGAGCACGCCGACGAGGATGCTGGAGGCGACCGGGGTGGCGTACCGGCGGGATACCGTGCCGAGGAACTCCGGCAGCACCCGGTAGCTGGCCATGCCGTAGACGATCCGCGCGCCGAGCACGATGCCGGTGCCGGTGGTGGCGATCACCGACAGCGCGATGGACAGCGCCATCGCCTTGGCCCAGAACCCGCCGCCCAGCACCTGCGCCACGGTGACCAGCGCGGTGCCGTTGCCCGAGGCCTCCTGGAGCTTGGACGGCGACAGGACGCCCTGGAAGCCGACCTGCGACAGGGTGTACAGGATGGCGAGCAGGGCCACGGCGAGGATGGCAGCGCGGCCCGGGTTCACCCGGCGGTGCCTGACCTCCTCGTTGACGTACAGGGTGCCGTCCCAGCCGCCGTAGATGAACACCGCGACCAGGAACCCCGCGACCGCGTCGCCCTTGCCGTCGACGCCGGACAGGCTGAACCAGCCCTTGGTGACCGGCACCGAGCCGGGGTGGTGGCCCAGCACCCAGACCAGCCCGGCGATCGCCAGGCCGATCAGGATCAGGTACTCCACCAGGGCCATGCTGACCTGGACCCGGGCCGTGATCTTGATGCCGACCACCGCGATCACCAGCATGATGAGGCCGACGGCGCAGCCGATGCCCACGTAGGCCCAGGTGCTGGTGGAACTGGAGCCGAACACCGCGAGCACCGAGGGGCCGAGCAGGAGGACCTCGGCCACCGTCCCGATGATGTAGGCGGCGATCATCAGCCAGCCGGTCAGGAAGCCCAGGTACGGGTTGATGGCGCGGCCGACCCACTCGAAGGAGGCGCCGGTGTTGGCCTTCCACAGGTTCAGCCGCCGGTAGGCGTTGGCGATGATCAGCATCGGGATGGCGGTCAGGATCAGGATCGGCCCGCTGCCGTAGGCGGTCGCCACGGCCAGCGCGGCCAGCGATAGCCCGACCGTCGCGGCCGGGGCCGACGACGCCATGCCGATGACAGTGTCCTGGGCCGCGCCGATGGCGTCAGGCTCAAGTCTCGCCCCGGGGGATGGAGTTGTCTCCGCTACAGAAGCGGCGAAGTGATCCGTCATGTGTTCTCCCGGGAACATCCGCTTTATGATTAACTGTGCGGCTTTACGCCGGCCGAGTCGAGCGGGCCCTGGCTACTCGCCTCGGGGATCTTATCGGACAGCTAACAGTGCGGAGATGAGCCTGGAGCCACGTCGAGCGCTGGGTTCTGGTCGAAGAACCCGGCGGGCTTGAGCATGAACCCGGCCCGTTCGGCTGGCATGACCGGCCAGTCCTCGGGCCTGGTGATGTGGTGACTGCCCACGGTGTACCAGAGCACCACATCGGTGTTCTCGATCGGGCGGTCGGCCTTGGTCCAGGCGGGCAGCCCCGCGCCGCCGGGGTGCTGGTTCGGGTAGTCGCCCGCCGGGTACCGCTCGTCGGGTGAATATGGGGTGACCCACAGGTGCTTGGTGGCGAACTTGGCGCGCTGGTTCGGCGACGCGTCAGGGTGGCTGAAGGCCAGGACGCTGGGGCCGGGGGCGAGCTTGTAGGCGGGCTCGTGCCCGAGTTCGGTCTTGATCCCCGGATTGGCGACCAGCCAGTACCGGCCGCGCAGCGGGTCGATGACCCGCTGCGCCTCCGATTCCCGGCGCAGCGGCCGTTTCACCGGCCGGAACGCGTTGCCCTGCGGGTTGGAGGGACCCGGGGGAACCGCCTCAGTGTCCACCTCATAGACCGTGTTATTCAGCCCATCCACGGCCATGTCCATGCGGACGGAGAGGAAGTGCTGGTGGTGGGGGGCGACGGTCTGCGGTGCGACCAGCGAGCCGAAATCACTGTCCTGGCCGGGCGGCAGAGCGCTAGTCAGGACGACGCCGGTCAGCTTCACCTCGAACTCGATGCTGCCGTCCTGGTAGAAGTACCAGTAAATGGCGTACTCATAGTTATCCGCCGTGATGATGAAGGAGATCACCAGCCGCCGGCTGCGACGGGTCTCGGTCGTCCCGAGGGTGGCGTCGAAGTGCTTCCATAGCAGGCCGAAATCTTCCTCGTGCAGGCAGATGGCCTGGCGGATCGTGTACGGCTCGCCGTTCCCATCGGCAAGGTCCACGTCGAGGTAGCGGATTTCGCCGAGGCAGTCACAGCCGAGCTCGAGCGAGTTGGCCAGGATCCCGATGCCACACTCGCCGATATCGAAGGCGTTCCGCCACCCATGGTACGGCCGCGGGTCGGCGTACGGGATGAACAGTTCCGCCACCGAGGCACGCCACAGGACCGTCCGGACCCGGCCCTGGTCCTCGTATCCGACGGTGTGCAAGACCAGGCCCTCGCGGGCGTTGAAACCCAGCCGGAGCCGCCACCGCTGCCAGCGGACCTCCCAGCCGCGCACCTCGAAACTCGGGCCCTGGGGCTGGATGATCTCCAGCGGCCTGAGATCATCCCGCAGCGGCCCCACGCGGTCAGCCGCATAGGCCCCGGAACTGGGCGGCAGCGGCACCACGCCCAGATCCTCTACCCGCAGCACGGTCATGTCGTCCAGGTCCACGATCGCGTGCAAGCCGTCGATCGGCTTGGCGTAAGGGTTGTCGTCCGCTCGGGCACGGTAGAACAGCAATGTCCATGCCAGCCGCCGCCCCGCCTCGTCAGGAGCGGCGTACGTGCCGATCCCCCATGCCTCCACGCGCACCCGCCCGGGATCGGTGATGCCGCGACGCTCGAGCCCGGCCAGGATCTGCGGGTTAGCCCTGGTCACTACCTCGCACTCGGCGAATTCCGCCGGCGTGAACGGCGCCTGGGCACCGGGCACGGGCCGCCAGGACAGCACGGAGCCGACGGTGAGGGACACCACCGCCTCGCAGGTTGCATGCAGCCGCGGTTCCCGCCAGACGAGGAATGCCTCCCGCGGGACCGCGGCGGCAGGACCCGGGCCGGAAGGCCGGCCGGTGACCGGGTGATCAGGCGCAGGAAATGCCGCCTGGTCCTTGGGCGGCTCATTCAACGTCACCGAGACGAACCGCGCCTCGGGTGTCGCCTTCCCGGCTCGCCGGAGTATCTCTACTGCCCGCGCGATCTCGCTGGCATCCAGGGGGTCGAGCGGATGGCGGATCCCGGCCGCGAGGTGCCTGTCAACGCCGCCGGAGTTGTCGTGACCGGTGTCCTTCGTGTGGTGGGACGTTACCACTAGTGTTCCTCCCGCGTCGGCGCCGCTCCGGGCGGCTCCGCCCAGCTTTTCATGAGTGCCCGGCCTGGGTGGAACTCGCACCGGTGCACCCCGGGAAGGGCTACCCGGAGCCGGGCTGCCGGTCGGCCCACTGGCGTCCCCGGGATTACAGAAACGAGGGCGCCGCGAAGAGTTCGCCGACGTGTTCGCCAAGGACCGCGCCATCCACGGCATGACACCTGCTATCCGGGATGCCACACAGCGGATTGGACCATGTCAGCACCTGGGGGATCTGCGTTAATCCGCGATAAGCGTTGCCTTCGGGGCTAAGCTCAGCCATGCTATGTGCTGAAATGCGAGCATGTAGAGATGGCTGCTGGCCTGGTTACTGGCGTAAGCCAGGAAACCTCCGCCCATGGCGGCCGCGCAAAGCAGATGCACCTCGCCTGCGGGCATTCAGCGGCACCCGGGATTACGACAAGAGCGGCGTCGGGCGCAGCCCGCGACCACCTAATGCAGGAGAGTAGATGACGGATCACCCCGTAGCTGCGGTCGGCGCCGGCCCGACCCAGATCGAGGCTCGGCTCGAGCCCGACGCCATCAACGTGGTACAGGACACCGTCATCGGGATGGCTTCTACTGCACCCGGCGCGTCGGCGGGCCTGACCTTGGCGGCGCTGGCCGCGACCGCCGCATACGCCAGCGTGCCGGTCATACTCGTGACCGCGGTCCCCATGCTGATCATCGCCAATTCGTACCGCCGGCTGAACCTGTGGAAGGCGAACTGCGGCGCGTCGTTCGAGTGGGTCGGCCGTGCCATCGACCCCAACCTCGGCTTCATGACCGGCTGGCTGATGATAACCGGCTACATCATCGGCGCGGTCGCCGGCGTGCAGGTCCTCGGCCCGGCAGTGCTGCAGGTCTTCACCAACAACGCGGGCAGCACCTGGGGGATCATCGGCATCGCCACCGGCGTGTCGGTCGTGATGCTGGTCATCGCGATCGTCGGCATCAAGGTCACCGCACGGACCCAGGTCGGCATGGCGGCGGTCGAATACCTCATCCTGATCGGGCTGTCGATCGCCGGGCTCGTGGCGGTGCTGAGCCACCGGCACGGGACCTACCCCATCACCAGCCAGTGGTTCCACCTGTCCGGTATCGGCGGTCAGGGCAGCCTCGCTTCCGGGCTGCTCATCGCGGTGTTCATCTACTCCGGCTGGGAAGGCACCTTGTATGTCAATGAGGAGGTCAAGCACCGGCGGGTCAATCCCGGCAAGGCCGCCGTCTGGGCGGTGTTCATTCTCACCGCCATCTTCTGCCTGGCCTACCTCGGGCTGCAGGGCCTGGTGTCGCCGGCCAAGCTGCAGGCCAACTCGACCTCCGCGCTCACCTACGTTATCCAGGCGCAGTTCGGCGGCGGGTGGGCCAAGCTCATGGCGGTTGCCCTGGCGCTGTCAGTGGTCGCGGCCACCGGCGCCAACATCCTGCTGACCTCGCGGATCATCTACGGGATGGCGTCTCACCGGGTCCTGCCGTCGGTCCTGGGCAGAATCAGCCCGCGCTTTTCCACCCCTATCGGGGCAACTGTCTTGGTCGGCGTGCTGCTGATCGCGATAACCTGGGTATACCTGCTAGCCGGCTCGGTGCAGAGCGCCTTCAACGCCGTCGTGAGCGTCTCGGGCCTGCTGTTCGGCGCGTTCTATGTGATGACCGGGCTAGCCACGATCGCCTACTACCGCAAGCGGATCGTTTCGCACGCCTGGGACCTGCTGATATGCGGCATTCTTCCCATCGCCGCGGCCGGCTTCCTGGTCTGGATCATCTACCGGTCCATCCAGCAGGCCCCGGCCAGCCAGAACTGGTCGCTTGTCGGTATCGTCGCTCTCGGCCTGGTCTTGTTGTTCGTCGCCCGGTTCGTCATGCGGTCGGCGTATTTCCACCTCCCGCGAGAAGCTGCCAGCAAGGACTTCTCAGTAACCGGAAACTCCCGGACGACTTAGTGCATGAGGCGAGGTAACGCAGGCAAAGGGAGGATGTCCCGACCTTCGTAGAACTCTGAGAGTGGCGGTCCCCACCTGGCGCCTGCCGGGTGGGGACCGCCGTGTCTGGGCAGGTGATCGTGTGGGTCGGTCAACCTAGAGTCCAGCGACAACGCGCTGTCCTACATCGCCCAGGTGGTCTCCGGCTCGGTCCCCGGGGTGCGTGTGCCGCCTCGTGAGGCGAACGTGCCGTAGGCGACAGGCGGCCCCGGCCGTGCTGCCTCTACTCGTCATGCCCGGGCGGAGTCGCCCGGACCGCACAGATTAGGACTCGTTCTCTCCGGCAGGCTTGCCCGCTTCGCTGGCGGCGGCCCGGCCGTCGGTGACGCCCCGCTGGAATCCAGCCAGCCGGTCGCGGACGTCGGCTGCCGAACGGCTCGGCGCGACGGCGGGATGTGAGTCCGGAACGGCGCCCGGGACCAGGTTCGCGTTCGGTAGCCGCCTCGGAAGCCCGGCCTCCGTCGGGGATCCGGCGACCGGCGATTCGACAGTCTGCGCCGCATGCCAGCCCTCGTCGGCCGGCGAGGACCAGTGGCCGCCGGCCTTGACGGCGGTGCGGGCCGAACCGGGCGTCCGGCGAGCGCCGCTGAACCAGCTCGACTCGACCGCCTCGAAGATCGGCAGCCTTCGCTCTTCCGCCGGGTTCACGGTCGCCGGCACGACCACGCCGCTGTCACCGGAACCCGTCTCCTGCTGGACGGGCGCCGCTGGGGCCCGCAGAGGGGCGAGTTGCTCCGTTCCCCTCCCGCCCGGCGCCGGTGCGTTGGTACCTTGCAGCTGCAGCCCGGCAGTAGCGGGGTCAGCCTGGGGCACTGGCTCCGGGCCCGCGGACTGCCCTGCAGGGCCAGGCAGCGGGCCCTCTTCGGATATCAGCCGCCGGCTGAGCGGCGCGCTCCTCGCCTCTTCCCGCGACGCAGTCGGCTCAGCGACCCGCGTCGCGGCCATGCTCCGCTGCGCGCCGACGCCGCGCAGATCCTTGTTTAGCTCGTGCGCCCCCCGCCGGGGCCCATCGGGACCAGGCCGGGTGAATTCCGGGCGCACAGCCGCGCCTGGGCGGGCAATGAGCTCATCGGGGACCCAGACAAGCGCCGCGAGGCCACCGGGCTCGGCATGCTGAAGCCGGACCCTGACACCGCGCCGTGCGGCAAGCCTGGAAACCACCAGCAGGCCGATCCACTTCGGTACGTCGATGTCTACTGGAGGCGGGTTTTCCAGGCGCCAGTTCGCGTGTGAAATATCTTGCACGCTCATCCCGACGCCCCGGTCAGTGATGCTGATCAGGACACCGCCACTGTTCAGCAACTGTCCGGCAATCTCGACCGGCATATCCGTCGCGGAGAACGACGTCGCGTTCTGGATCAACTCGGCGAGCAGGTGCACCATGTCATTGACGGCAGGTCCGGACACGGCGATATCAGGTAGCGGGTGCAACGAGACGCGTTCGTATTCCTCGATCTCGGATACCGCGGCCCTGATGACGTTCATTAGCATCAACGGCTGGTTCCAGCTGCTGGATAGCTCGTGACCAGCCAGGACTAGCAAATTCTGCGAGTCGCGGTGCATGCGGGCGGCGATGCGATTTATCCTGAACAGGACGGCCCGCCGCTCCCGGTCCTGTTCCGACTGCTCCAAGAGCTCTATCAGCCGCATCTGGCGCTCGACCAGGGACTGACCGCGGTGGGAGAGGTTCACGAACAAGGCGTCGAGCTTGTCGCGAAGGCCTGGCTCGCCGCTCCCTAGCCGCGAGATCCTGATGCGCGCCTGCTCGAAGGCGCACGCGATGTCACCTATCTCGTCAGGGGAAGCCACATCGGCGGGCGCCGCGTCGGACGGCCGACCGTCGGCCAGGGCCATGGCCCGGCTCCGGAGCCGGTGGAGCGGCTGGAGCACAGATCTGGCGGTGCCGACCGTGGCCCATACCGCCAGCACCAAGACAGTGATCATCACGATGACGATCGCGACCGCCCACAGAGCGGACCCGACTCGGACGGAGCCATCAGGTGCATAAATCCGCGCGCCACTCAGGAAATATGCCAGGCCGACTACGCACAACGCGATGACGGTGACGGCAGCCGCCGTAATGACGACCATCAGTTGCAGCCGGGATCGAACATGCCGGCTGCCGTGTGCGGGGTGCACCCCGTCTCGCTCGGTGGATGAGCTTTGGCCCCTAGGCGAGCCGGTGCGTGCGGGCTGGAAGTCCGCGGCGGATGGATCCACGTACCCGGGATGCTGGCCTAGGCCGACATCCTGTCCGGCAGCGGGTATGCCTGTCCCGAAGGGCTCCCGGAAGGACACCCCTGTGCGGTCACCGCGAGTGCCGCCGACGGTCCTCGGCCGTATCTCGTCCCCCCACCCATCGTGTTGCCTCGACGGGTCCTCGTTCCCGGTCCTGACCAGGTCCACGCCCACCGTGACAGCGACGGCGACGATCATGATTGTCACGAAAATCTGCGCCAGCATGCCGCTCACATCCGGTCGGTAGCCGGGATCATGCGCACGATGCCCCGCCTGCGATGATCATCCTGATACTGCCCGGTGACTCCAGGACTTACGCATCCGGGCTCGAGCGTGACCGGGAACCGTCCCGGTCTTGGAACAGACATGGCACCCTCCCCGGCAGCCTGCCTGCGCACGACATCGCACGACTGACATAACTCTAATGTGTAACCGGCTTGCGCATGCGGATTACTACATAGAGGACAAATCAGTATCCGTTACGTTAAGTGGGCGTAACTTCACAATACGCCAAGTTTAACCGGCTCGCAGGACTTATGTGGGGTAAAATTCGGTTTACCGCCTTCGGGCGTATCGAGTGAAGTCAATGCGCGGAACAATCGGCGTGCCGGGAATGTCTTTCAGGTGCCGGGCGTACTCACCGTCATCGTCTATTTACTGGTGCCGTTTGACCGCGGGATCCGGAAAAGCCGCTTTACGGTCGCGTCAGGGGGGCAGCGCCTTCCGGCCTTCGTGAAGCCATCCCCCGCGGTGATCAGCTATCTCCGATGTTGACCAGGCTCTGCCGTACCGTCTGGGTGAGTGGATCGCCTTCAGGCAGCACACGCTCGCAGCGAATGGCGATGTCGCGGAGCAGGGCTATCGCGTCACCGACCCGGCCTGCGGAGTAGTAAAGGTGAGCCAGGTTAGCCAGGCGCGCGAGCGTATCTGCATGGTCAGGGCCGAGCAATCGCTCCGAATCCGCGCAGCACTGCTCGGAGAGCTGCATCGCGGCCGGCATCCGTCCGGCCGCACGGTAAGCGGCGGCCAGGTTCGCCGTGGTCGCGATCGTGTCCCGATGGTCGCGGCCCAGAACCTTCTCACGGTCGGACAGTGCCCGTTTGTAGTGTGAAATGGCGTCCTTGTGATTGCCTTCTGCCAGGAAGGCCGCTGCGAGCCGGTCCCGGGTGGCCATGGTCTCCGCGTCACGGGGACCCTGCAGGCGCTCGCGGTCGGCCAGGTTCTTGCTCAGCAGCCTGATGGCCGTCTTGGCAGCGCCAGCGGCCTGGTAAGCCTCGGCGAGTTCGTGGCGCGCGCTGAGGGTGTCCGGGTGCTGCGGGCCACGGAACTGTTCGCACTCGCTGACGGCCCGCTGCAGGACCGTCACGGCGTCTCCAGGTTCGCCGGCCATGATGAGGGCCTTCGCGAGGCTGACCCGGGCCGTGATGATGGCCGGGTGGCCAGGCGCGAGCTCGCGGCCGCGTTCGGCAAGCACCCGCTGGTACCAGTGCACGGCCTCGGCCGCGTACCCGGCAGCCAGGTATCCGGCGGCCAGGTGGCCGGCGACGACGAGGGCATCCGGGTGACCGGGCATCAGCTTGGTATCGCAGCGGGCGGACAGGTCCCGCCAGTACTCCACGGCCGGCCCGACCAGGCGAGCGTCGTCAAGGCTTCGTCCGGCGCGCAGCAGCAGCGGATGGCACCCATCGGCCCACAGCACGTCGGGGGCCGCGTCATGCAGGGCGGCCGTGTTCAACCTCAGGGCGACCGCGGTCCGTGGTCCGGCCTCGTCGACGGGCCAGATTTCCAGCAGGGCATTGGCGGCGGCGCGGGCCGCCGGCTCCTGGACGTTCGACGGTGCGGCCAGCCTGATCGCCGCCTGGAGCACCGAATTCATCAGGATGGTCGGCGGTGAGACGGCCCGGTTGATGCTGACGAGCCCGGCCCGCTCGATTGCGAGCAGCGAATCCCAGGCTGGCTTCGAGTCGACCGCAGCGGAAAACGGGGTCACCCCGCCACCCAGGTACGCGGACACGGCCGACGTGCTGAAGACGGCACCGGGTATGCCGTGACCGTCAAGCAGTGCGACCAGCACCAGCATGAGCCGGACCGACGCGCCAGGCAGCAGCGATTCGGCTTGCCCGAGAGAAAGCGTCCAGGTGACGGCGGCGGCAGAGGGCACCTCACCCCCCGCCACGCCGATCTGCTGCCGTCGGCGGGCGAAGTAGTCCCGGTAGTCCCGGCAGGCCAGGGTGGAGTTCGCGACCACAGAGGCGGCTTGGGCGAGGGCCAGCGGCTCACGGCCGAGCGCCTCGATCAGGTCGATGGCACCGTGTCGCTGGGCCGGGTTCAGGCTGAGCCGCTCGGTCAGGCAGTTGAGGGCCTCGCGGACGCTGAAGAAACCCACGGGTATGACCTGAATTCCGCGCCGGCCCGAGGCGAGCGAGGCTTGCATGCCGGTAACCAGCACCCGCCCGGATGGCCCCTCAGGCCAGAGCCCGTCAAGGTCCGTCTGGTCCTGCAGGTCGTCCAGGACGACCAGCCACTGCTGGTCGGTGGTGGCAAGCCAGCTGACCAGGCGGGCCGCAACCGACTCGGCCGTCCCGGTGGGCGCGATGCCGAAGGCCGCCGCGGAGGCTTCTACGTAGGCGGAGAGCACCGACGCCCGGCTGGTGGCCGAGATCCAGATCAGCGCGTCGATAGCACCTGACCGCCACAACGACTCCGCGAGAATCACCGCGATCTGAGTCTTGCCGCAGGCGCCGAGCCAGTTGGAGGGCCCCTCGGCGAAGGCCGAGCCCGGCACCAGCGCCAGGGTGGCACCGGGAACGAGCGCGTCCAGGATGCCACGGGCGGTGTCGGGCCGGTCAGTGAATCCTTCAGTAAGCGGAGGTACCTCACCGACGCGGAATCGCTGACCTCCACGCTCAGCCGACATTCCACCTGTGGGCGCCACTGCCCGCTACCCCCAACAGTTTATCCTGTGCCGAAGGCCTCCTCGGATACCTCCATCACTAACACCGAGAGGTTCAGGCACGAGGAGCTTTTGTCCGTATCGGGATCCTCGCTAACACCCCATTATGCACGTGCACCGGTGTTTCCATACCCCACTAACTGAGGTCCGGGACAGGCATTACGCGGCCGAGTAGCGGCGCTACCGAGGGTAGGGAGGTGTGTTACTCAGGTTCTCTAAAGAGGCTCCTGGGAATGAGGCTACTGAGGGTCGGCCACCGACGCCAGCAGGGCCGAACGGGCCTGAGCCACGGCCGCCAGCATCGCGCCGCGCAGCACCGGCTCGCCCGGGACGGCGGTCGGCACCACGCGCGGACGGGACGGCCAGATGCTCGCCACCGCCGCGGCGACCCGGTCCGCCAGGGCGGTGCCCCCGGCCCGGCCCACCTCGCCGCCCAGCACCACCAGGCCCGGGTCCAGCACGACGCAGACCGACGCGACCCCGACCGCGACCCGGTGGGCGAGCTCGCCGAGGAACGCCTCTGCGGGATCGTTCGTGCCGTCTGAGCGGTCAGCGGCGGACACGGCGGCGCGGACCGCCTCGGCCGGCGTCGGCGCCGTGAACCCGTGCCCGGCCGCGAGCTCACGCACCACGTTGCCGCCCGCCAGGGACTGGAAGCCGCCGCTGGCCGGGTGCCTGAGGTCGGTGTGCAGCGGGGCGCCGTGGACCGGCAGGTAGCCGATCTCGCCCGCCGCCCCGGCGGTGCCCCGGTGCAGCTGCCCGCCCAGGATGGTGGCCAGGCCGAGGCCGACGCCCAGCCAGACCAGGACGAAATCGTCGGCGCCCGCGGCGGCACCGTCGGCCCGTTCGGCCATCGCGGCCAGGTTCACGTCGTTCTCGATCACGACCGGCTTGTGCCAAGCGTCCTTGAGCGCGTCGAGCGCGCCCTCGTGCCAGGCGGGCAGGTTCACCGCGAGCCTCGGGTCACCGGTCCGCGGGTCGACCACGCCGGGACTGCCGATCACCAGCGCGCTCAGCCTGGTGACCTCGATCCCGGCCCTGGCGCAGGCCCGCTCGATGGTGCCGCGGACCAGCTCGACCGGGTCGTCGCCGCCGTTCGGGTTGCCGCTCACCTCGGCCACCCGGCGGCCGGTAACGTCCGCCACCGCGGCGCTGACCAGATCGAAGTCGACGTAAAGGCCGGCCACGTACGCGCTGGACGGGACGACGGAGTACAACGCGGCGTTCGGGCCTCGGCCCCCGGCCTGCTCCCCCGCGATGGCTACCAGGCCGCGCTCCTCCAGCCTGGTCAGCATCTGCGACACGGTAACCTTGGACACCCCGGTGTACTCGCTGATCTGGGATCGGGTGAGCATCTCGCCGCCGAGCAGGAGGTCGAGCGCGGCGCGGTCGTTCAGCACACGCAGCAGGCTCGGCGTGCCTGGTCGGCCCCGTGTCCCGGGTTGAGACTGCATCGCGCCGCCTTCCTGTGATCCGTTGGCCCAGTGTGCCGCACCCTGCCCGGCCTCCGCATTCGGGGCGCGGGTCAGGCTGCCGCGGAGAAGACTTTGGTCTCTATACGGCAACGGAGGCTATCTTATAGGAAAGTTTCCTGATAGTTTCTCCTCGATGGCTCCTGCCACACTCCGAAACCCGAGTTCACCTCACCAAACCACCCGGTCCACCGGAAGGAGAGCCAGCAGTGAGACTCAGGAAAACACCGGCTGCGATCGCCGCGTCAGTCGCGGCCGCGGCCCTCGCTATCGCGGGCTGCAGCTCAAGCGGCTCGTCATCGGCCGGGTCCACGTCCTCATCGGCTGCGCCCGCGCAGCTCACGGTGTGGCGGATGGGCTCCTCCACGCCCGCGCAGGTTACCTGGATGAACGGCGTGATCAGCCAGTTCCACAAGCAGTACCCGGCCTACGCCAAGACCCAGGTCAAGGTCGTATTCATCCCCTGGACGAACCGCACCACTGACTGGACGAACGCCCTTTCCAGCGGCAAGAACGCCCCCGACATCACCGAACTCGGCAACACCGACACGCCGACCGAAGCGTCGCTCGGCATGCTCGCCAACATCACGTCCAACGTGAACACCTGGTCCAACAAGTCCAACGTGGTCTCCGGCATGCTTGCCAACGACACGCAGAGCGGGACGATCTACGCGGTCCCGTGGTTCGGCGGCGTGCGCGGCATCTGGTACCGCACCGACCAGTTCAAGGCGGCGGGGATCAGCAGCCCGCCCACCAGCTGGGCGGATCTCGTCACCGACGCGAAGAAGCTGATGGCCAAGTTCCCCGGCACCTACGGGCTGGGCGCGCCGACCTATGACACCCCGGCCGTGGCCAGCTTCATCTGGGGCGCGGGCGGCCAGATCGCCACCGAGCAGAACGGCAAGTGGGTCGCGCAGCTGACCTCCCCCCAGGCCAAGGCGGGCATCAAGTTCTACGTCGACCTGTACATGGCCAACCACGTCTCCCCGGCCAAGTACATCGGCCAGACCGAGCTGGGCAACGTCGGCGCTACCTCGGGCGGCCCGAACGAGGACTTCGCCCTCGGTAAGCTCGACATGTACGTCGACGGCCCGTGGGCCTCGGGCACCTTCCCGGCCAACGCGGTGGGCAAGTCCACCTGGGCCTCCTTCCCGATCCCGAGCCAGAACGGCCCGGACCCGGCACCGGTCTTCTCCGGCGGCTCGGACCTCGCGGTCTGGTCCGGTACCAAGTTCAAGACGGCCGCCTGGGACCTGGTCCAGGTCATGGACTCGGTGCCGAACTCCACCTCGTTCGCCAACTCCCAGGGCTTCTTCCCGCCGTATACCTCGCAGCTCAACGGCGGCTCCTACGCGAGCAGCCAGCTGCTCTCCGGCTTCGCCAAGGCGGCGACCGACAGTCAGATCGCCCCGCTGAACGCCAAGAACTGGGCCACCGCGGATGCGACCGACCTGATCATTCCCACGATGATGAAGCAGCTGATGAAGGGGGCCAACTTCGACTCCACGGTGGCCGCCGCCAACACCCAGCTGCAGAAGGTCCTCAACAGCGGCAGCCAGGGCTAGCCGGGTTAGTCTCCGCATGGTGAGAACCGTTTCGGGCCAGCCGGGGAGGATCCCGGGACCAGAAGGCCCCGCCTCCCCCGCTGGCCCGGCCGGCCGCCGCAGTCCCGGCCTCCGGGACGTACCCGGCGCACGACAGCGCGCCGTGGTGTTCATCCGCCGCCACCGCCTGACGCCGTATGGGCTGCTGCTGCCGTCCGCGGTCGCGATCGGCTTGCTGCTGCTCTGGCCGACCGTCCAGATCGCGAAGTTCTCCCTGCAGAATTACGGGCTGCCGCAGGTCACCGGCGTGGCGCCGACCCAGTGGGTGGGCGGGGCCAACTTCAGCGCCACCCTGTCCGACCCGGAGTTCTGGCTGTCGCTGCGGATCAGCCTGATCTTCGCCGCCGTGGTGGTGCCGCTGACCCTGCTGACCGGCACCCTGGTCGGGCTGCTGCTGAACCGCCTCGGCCCGAAGATGTCCGCGTTCGTGTCGAGCACGGCCATGCTGGCCTGGGCCACGCCCGCGGTGTCCGCGAGCGTCATCTTCATCTGGCTTACCGACCCGGACGGCGGCGTCGTCGACTGGGCGCTGGCCAAGATGCCGTCCTGGCTGGGCGGCGGCGCGCACTGGGCCGGCTTCAGCTGGACGAACTCGCCGCTGCCCGCCTATACCCTGCTGACCGTCCTGGTGGTCTGGCAGGGCTTCCCCTTCGTCGCCGTCACCGTGCTCGCCGGGCTGAAGACCATACCGGCCGAGCTGCACGAATCCGCCCGGGTGGACGGCGGAGGAGCGTGGCGGATCTTCTGGCGGATCACGTACCCGCTGCTCAAGCCGATCTTCCTGGTCCTGCTGCTGCTGTCGATCATCTGGGACTTCGGCGTGTTCACCCAGGCCTACCTGGTCACCGGAGAACTCGGCAACCGGGACGAGTACAACCTGGGCATCTACGCGTACGACCGGGCGTTCACGATGCCGCCGAGCTACGGGGTGGGGTCCGCGCTGGCCCTCATCCTCACGGTCATCCTGCTGATCATCACCATTGGCTACGTCCGGGCCTCGGTCCGGCAAGGGGCGATCCAATGAGGCTCAGATCGCGCACGGCGCGGCGGGCCGGGCTGAACGCGCTCGGCGTGCTCGTCGCGCTGGTGACGATGTTCCCGATCCTGTGGATGGTGTCGACGGCGTTCAAGCCAGCCAGCGAGATCTACTCATTGACGCCGCATCCGCTGCCCGCCCACCCGACGCTCGGCAACTTCCGCTCGGTCATCGACGGCAAGGTGATCGGGCTGCCGTACTGGGACTTCCTGAAGAACAGCCTGTTCGTCACCCTCTCCTCGGTGGTCGCGTCGATGCTGATAGCGCTGCTCGCAGCGATCGCGGTGGCCAGGTTCAAGTTCAGGTTCCGCACCTCCTACCTGATCATGCTGCTGATCGTGCAGATGCTGCCGCAGCAGGCGATGGTGATCGCGCTGTTCCTCGACTTCCGCTCGCTGGGGCTGCTGGACAACCTGGTGGGGCTGATCCTCGTCTACACGGCGTTCTCGCTGCCGGTCACGATCTGGATGCTGCGCAACTTCGTGGCGGCCGTGCCGCGCGAGATGGAGGAGGCGGCGGCCATCGACGGCGCCGGGCCGATGCGGATCTTCTGGCGGATCATGCTCCCGCTGGTGGCCCCCGGCCTGGTGGCGACCAGCGTGTTCGCGTTCATCTTCGCCTGGAACGAGTTCATCTTCGCGCTGACGTTCCTCGGAACCGACTCCGCCAAGTACACGCTGCCCATCTACGTGACGTACTTCTACGGCCGCGGCACGGTGGACTGGGGATCGATCATGGCCTCCTCGACCTTGTTCACGATCCCGGTGCTGGTCTTCTTCCTCATCGTCCAGCGCCGCATGACCAGCGGCCTGATGGCCGGGGCGGTGAAGGGATGAGCCAGGATACGGATGTCAGGGCGGCGGACCCGGTGCTGGGCCGCCTGGCCGAAGCGATCCTCATACCGCCCTTCCCCGGCACCGCCGCCCCAGGCTGGGTGCTCGACGCGCTCGGCCGGGGCCTGGCCGGCGTCACTCTCTACGGCCAGAACATCGCGGCCCCTGGCCAGGTGAGCGCGCTCACCGCCGCGCTGCGCGAGGCGACCGCTGGAGACGGCCCGGTGATCGCGATCGACGAGGAAGGCGGCGACGTCACCCGGGTGGCGTTCGCCGAAGGCAGCCCTTACCCTGGCAACGCCGCCCTCGGCATGGTGGACGACACCGCGCTGACCAGGGCG